>ENA-OQHD01000626-OQHD01000626.1-human-gut-metagenome-genome-assembly--contig:-NODE-626-length-12271-cov-3.591980_pt1 | contig 12271 bp, 14 predicted proteins | sample MGYA00242560_ERZ504711 | MGnify/ENA primary metagenome ERZ504711 (study PRJEB26092, sample SAMD00036198) | human gut metagenome | host: Homo sapiens | study: EMG produced TPA metagenomics assembly of... | reverse complement strand
CCCTTTTTTAGGAATTTAACACTTCTTCTAAATGGTTTAATTTGGGCGCAACCCAATTACATACCGATTTTTTCTCATAGACAGTTTATGTTTTGATACTTCCGCTGCTTTTTAAGATACTTAAACTCCAGTTTTCTAATGATATTCTGATTTTGGGCTGCCATCTTATCTATTGTTGTGTTCGCATCTTCACGAAAGGTTACATCCGGGTGCCAATGCATACTTTCTATACTCCAATGCCCTCTGACTGCTCGGTTTATCAACTCAATATCTTCTTTCAAACTGCTTATAAAATAACGATATTCCTCTTTCTGTATTCCATCTTTCTCCAGGGTTTTCTTCTCCATAACAATACTTTTCAAACCCCTCCATTCTTTCTTTTGTCCCAGCCAGCCTATATCCTCTGTCTGATAATACTCCCTCGTCTCTATCTGGCTGTGGGCTTTTTCCTGTGTCTTTTTATAACATCCTTTTCTTGAATTTCTTTCAAAAGCCCTTTTTCTTTAAAATATTCTTTCACATCTTCGAACATTGTCCCCTGATTTCCCTTCAAGGCTAGGACATAATCTGCACGTTTTTTCTTAATCTTTTCCGCAATCCCCTTTTGAGTTCCCATTGCATCAATGGTGATAACCTGACCCTTTATTTGTATTTTTTCTAACAATTCCGGAATTGCTGTTATCTCGTTGCTTTTTTTACTTCTACTGCTTTTTGACCGAGACAAAAACCATCTTCCTTACTCCATGCTGAGACAATATGAGATGGTTTTTCTTCCTTCCTTTTATTCGCGCACATGGTTTTTCCATCAATACAAATGAATTTTTTTCAACAGTTCCCCATCATTTCTGTTTAACCGTTCCTGTCATTTAGTATAAAGTTGCTGTAAGATTTCAGGTGAAATCATCCCCATACCCCGACAGATAGTGTCATGAGACGGAGGTCCGTTTTTTTAACTCAATATATTTTCGCAGATAATCCTGATAATCTTCTGCAAACAGAGCCATTTCTGCCCAGTTGTCTGCATTGGTAAGTGTAGCAAACAATACAATGACCAAAATATCTTTTAACGTATGACGCACTTTTCTTTACTGACATTTGTCTTCATATCAGAAAATAGGATGTTCACAATTTATTTACCCATGCGTTTGTCGTGATAGGAGAAAAATAAGACTAGTCATCCTCTAAACAATCTGCTACAATCATTTTATAGAATTCCTCTGCACACGGAGGAGTAAAATGGGAAGAAAGCAACGTTTAAAGGAACTCACAATCAAGGACAATTTTATGTTTGGCGCAGTGATGATGGATGAAGACAATTGCAAGGGACTTTTAGAGAGAGTCTTAGAACTGCCGATTGAACGAGTGGAAATCAGCAGGGAAAAAAGCATTGTATATCATCCTGAGTATAAGGGCGTCCGCTTAGATGTCTACGCAAAAGATGAAAGCCAGACACGTTATAACGTGGAGATGCAGGTGGAGAAGAAACCGGCGCTTGGAAAGCGTAGCCGCTATTACCAAAGCCAAATGGACATGGAGATGCTGCTTGCCGGAGAAGATTACGCAGAACTTCCAAATACTTATGTCATTTTTATATGCGACTTTGACCCATTTGGAAAGGGCAAGTATCGCTATACGTTTCAAACCACATGTAGAGAATCTCCGAAAGCAGACTTGGAAGACGGTAGAACAATTGTGTTCTTGAATGCTCATGGAAAGAATGAAAGTGAAGTTCCGAAAGAGTTGGTAACATTTTTAAACTATGTGAAAGAAGACCTTGCGGGGAGTGAAAAAGAATTTCACGACCCATATGTGGAACAACTACAGAAGTTTGTCCGCAACGTCAAGAAAAGCAGGGAGATGGAGGAACGCTTTATGATTTTTGAAGAGATGCTGAAAGAAGAACGTGCGGCCGGACGTGAAGAGGGCATTGTGACTGGACGTGCAGAAGGTCTTATACAGGGAAAAATAGAAACTGCAAGAGAAACCTTACTTCTGTTCTTGCAGTCTTTTGGTGCAGTTTCCAAAGAGCTGTCTGAACAGATTCAGAAGCAAGAGAATCTAGAAACATTGAAGCAATGGACACAGATAGCGTTTCAATCCAAATCTTTAGAAGAATTTACAGAAAAGATAAAGTAAGTATCTGTTTCTAGTCATATGGAAATCTAACTTCTCACGGTTTTAGCTGTTCTTGCTGAGACCGTGGAGAAATCGTAACAAATCAATGCCGTTTCAGGCAAATATTCAGAGAAAAAGCAGAGGAATTCTATATACAAATAATAAAAATGACGCCACCTCTCTCAAAAGATGAACGCCATTTTTCCACTTTATTTCGAACCTTTTCTTGCCAACACAACTCCCACTGTCTTAATCAGTATCTTCAAATCTGAAGCCAATCTCCAATTTGATATATACTCTGTATCTAACCTTACAACTTCCTCAAAATCAGTAATATCGCTGCGTCCGCTCACTTGCCATAGACCGGTAAGACCTGGTTTAATAGATACTCTTCGTCTATGGTGAAGCTCATACTGCTCATACTCATCAACAGTAGGCGGTCTTGTCCCGACAAGACTCATATCTCCCTTTAGCACATTCCAAAATTGAGGAAACTCGTCCAAGCTACTGTCACGCAGAAAATGACCAAATGGGAATATTCTTGGATCATTATCCATCTTAAACATAAGCCCTTCCATCTGATTATGTTTCATCAATTCTTTCTTTCGCTCTTCCGCATCCATGTACATGCTACGAACTTGTAAACTTTTGAATTTCTTCCGTTCATTTCCGACACGGTACTGTGAGAAGAAGATCGGGCCCGGAGACTTGATATAAATCGCAGGGGCAACGAACAGGAAGATGATTCCGGTCAGAATACATCCGGCAAGACCGCCGCAGATGTCCATGATTCGTTTCAGCACAAGCTGTCCTGCGCTTGCCATATTGATGCAGGTGGTGACCACGGTATAGTTGCCCATGCGCTCTACAGTCTGATTTTTTCCCTGCATTTCGTTCACGTCCGCAATTTTTACGTGGATCGTAATGCCCATCTCGGCGAATGCGTCGAATACTTTCTGCGGGATTTCTCTGCCTTCCGGCAGAACGATCAGCACTTCGTCGAACCACTCACGGCAGACATACTCAGCTGCATCTGCAAGGTTCGATACCACCGGTACGCCGTGGATTTTGTGTCCGGTTCTGTCCTGGTCTACGAGAACAACGCCAGTCGGACGAACGCCGATGTAATCGAAATCCAGCATGCTCTTTACAACGGACTGTGACTGTTTTTCCGGTCGTGATGATCAGAAGCGAACGGCCGCTGTGTTCCCCCGCTGCTGCGTTTCTTTACCACAGCCTTCCATCCGATGCGCATCAGATAGGAAAGCATTCCGTACAGAGCACCGGTCAGCATAATGGTTGCTCTGGAGAACTGATCTCCCTCCTGAATCAGGAACAGGTAGAATACACCAAGAACGATGATGTATACCATAGTTTTTTACAGTCATTCCGATTTCCACGAGGTATCCGCGCTTCATGACGATTTTTGAAGGAATCGTCGAAAAAACATGATCATCAGCTGGATCAGAGCGAATACGATAGCCTCATTTCGGTAAATTGGGCTTCCATATGGCTTAAAACTGTGATGTCTTAAGAAATAACCCATGACGAAAGCCAGCTGAAGACAGATAATATCAAGAACCATAAAATCCAGATGCTTCAGCCATCCTGTGGATGATTTTTTGTACATACCTTTCTCCCCTGTCGTATTTTTTTCCGCCGTACTCGTAACATTCTCTTGTTTCGCATAGTTTTTCTAGCTTTTATATTACCATTTTCACTAAAACCTTCTCATTTTTTCTGGTACTATGCATTTGTAATATCTTCTGTGACGAATACAGAACCATTTTTTTTGCTTTATTCCAAATATTCTATCCCATTTCTACTTATTTGTAAAGGTGTGGACACACTTTTGGACATAATTATTTCACATTTTTGCAAATTATTACATTTTATATTATTTCATCACATCCAGAATCTGTAATGTTTTCATCTTCTTTTCGACATAGCGATGGAGATATGCACGCAGCAATCGTTCCAGTTCGTCCAGGATCTCTTCATTTACGGTAAAACCATACAGCTTCGCGAGCGGTGCCGCAATGATATAGCGGCATGCCAGCACGGTGCCCGGCTGCAGCGGCCATGGATCTCTGATGGTTTTTCCACAGTTTGGGCAGTAGATGGCGCTGTCGCGCAGGGAGAAAACGATCAGATTCTCTTTCGTGCCGCACTCCATGCAGGAGAACATCTGCGGTGCTTCTCCGCTGATTGTGATCGTCCGCAGTTCGAAGATGCACCGGATCAGGCGGAGGTCCTGTTTTCCGCGGCGGATGGCGTTCATCGTCACGTACAGAAGGTTCAGCATCTGGGTTTCATCGTTTCCTTCCTGGCCGAAATATTCGGCCAGTTCCAGAAAATAAAAGCCGTAATAAACGCCGGGCTGCATCTGCGCCAGGTCGAGGAAGTATTCTTTAATGTTTGCGCCGGAGAGGGTGTAGCTGTCACGGCCCTCGTAAACCTGAAACTCGCCGAAGACGAACGGATTGGAGACGGCCATCAGCGGGCTTTTCATGCGGCGGGCGCCGCGCGCGAAGGCGGTGATTTTGCCGAGCTCCCGGGTCAGGATCACGACGCGCTTGTCATACTCTCCGACCGGGGAGGCGGATAATACCATTCCGCTTACATTGATTGGTTCTCGCATGTTTCTTCCTTATTATAATGCAATATTATAAATCGAGTTTCTTTTTATCATATCCGAAGTTCTTCACGAGGAAATCGCTGTCGCGCCAGTCTTTTTTTGACTTTGACCCAGAGCTTCAGGTTGACTTTCTGCTCCAGCATCTGCTCCAGCTCATACCGCGCGTTGCTTCCGATCTTCTTGAGCATCGCGCCCTGTTTTCCGATGATGATGCCCTTGTGGGAATCGCGCTCGCAGATGATGGTCGCGTCGATATCAACGATTTTTCCGTTCGGGCGGTCTTTCATCTGGTCGATCACAACGGCGATACCATGCGGGATCTCTTCGTTTAAGGCGTACAGTGCTTTCTCGCGGATGATCTCAGCCACGATCTGGCGCATCGGCTGATCGGTGATGGTGTCCTCATCGTAGAACTGCGGGCCGTACGGCAGGTATTTGAAGATGCTCGGAATGATATCATCGGTGTTCTGATGGCGGAGTGCCGAGCACGGAATGATCTCGGCAAACTGGAACAGCTTGCGGTACGTATCGATGAATTCCAGGATTTTATCTTTCTCCACGGTATCGGTCTTGTTGATAATGAGGATGACCGGCGCATTGACTTTCTCCAGGATCTCTGCGATATGACGCTCTCCTGCTCCGATGAAGTTGCTCGGCTCTACCAGCCAGAGAATCACATCGACTTCTTTTAACGTTTTCTCGGCTACATCGACCATGTACTCGCCGAGCTTATTTTTCGCCTTGTGGATACCCGGTGTGTCGAGGAACACGATCTGTCCCTCGTCACACGTATAAACGGTCTGGATGCGGTTGCGGGTGGTCTGCGGTTTCTTGGATGTAATCGCAATCTTCTGTCCGATCAGGTGGTTCATCAGCGTGGATTTTCCCACGTTCGGACGGCCAATCAGGGCTACAAAGCCGGATTTATAATTTGCATTGTTTTCCATTGCTGTCTCTTCTCCTCATTTATAAGTTCTCTACGTTCTTAAACAGTTCTTTCTCTTTCTGAATGGCTGCTTCGCTTCCGACAACGCAGATGTTGTTCTGATTTTAAGGCTGCATCTACAAGGTCTGCCAGTGCATGAATGTCGTCCAGGGTTGCATCGAGGATCTGATCTCTCTCCTGCTGGAAGTCTGCTTCGGTGATGCCGTTGAACCATGCGCTCTCGGAGGTCTGGCCTTTTGCAGACGGGTTCATCGGAACGTCGAGTTCGCTGATCGTTCCGATGATGTATTTGGTCATCTGGCGTTCGTCTGCTTCGAAATTGCGCACGTAATCGCCGATACCGCGGTATACTTCAAGGGTTCTTCCGACATTCGGATCACGGTAGGAAGAAATGCACGCGTTTCCGCCTCTTCCGAAAGCTCCGCCGCAGCCGTAAGCGCCGCCTTTGACACGGATGTTGATCCACAGATAGTCATAGCTCAGCATGACACGCAGGATGCGCAGGGCTCCTGTGTAGTCGTAGCCTTCGCGCTCGAAGTTTCCACAGAGTGCCACGTACTGTACCTGGCCGGAGGTCTGGAAGGCTTCGTTTTTCTGTTCAAAGTCATACACAATGCTGCCCGGCTCCACTTCGTCGGTGTACAGATTCTCTTTGAATGCTGCGATTTTTTCTTCCAGCGGTGCGTAGCCTGTCTCGTCTGCGGTATAGGAGACGGTCAGATTCTCTTTGCGGAAGATGTATTTCATCAGGGTCTGCAGATTTTTAATCAGTTCTGCTTTTTTTCTCATCGAAGTTCTCGTCCAGATCTTTTAAGAGCTGGTAGAAGCCGATGCCTGCGATGCGGTCCTGGAAATTGCTCATCGGGGAGTAATAGGAAGCTGCACGCATCACAGCCGTTGCATTTCCGGCGGAAGACAGGCGGTTCTGCAGGCCGGATTTCATGCTGGCGATGATCTCGTGAATACGTTTCTCATCATCCAGGCGGGAGGTGTTCAGGATTTCCTCGATCATTTTCATGACGAAATCCAGTTTGTCGTACAGGAATTTCGCGCGGATGCCAAACATTCTGCGGCAGTCGTCATCATTTTCCGGAATGCGGAATACCTGCAGTCCGCAGTTGATGCCGCCGGTCTGTGCATTGATCTCGTTGAACAGCTCGCCGTAGGTGTAGTGTTCGGTGTCCACATAGCCGAGAACGGATTTTAATACGCCCATGTACGGGATCAGATCGTTCGGCACATTTTTCGTATCAAACAGCAAGCTTAAGTAACCGATGCCGTTCGTGAATACGTTGTGATGAAGAACCGTCGTTCCATCGACTTCATGCTCGTCATTGTAAAGTTTGACAGACTCACGTTTGATATCGCTTCGTTTCAGGAGCGGAATCGTCTCGAGTGCTTCCTCGCTCTCCTCTTCTTCCTGATATGCTGCCAGCTCTTTGGTGTCAGCAATGATTTTCTCGATCTCTTCTTTTGACAGGCTCTCTTTGTATTTCTGCAGTTTTTCTGCGGGTCTTTGCATCATTTTCTGCGGCAAGACCGGTCTTTGGAATGAGGGTCACGATGGAGGCATGGGTGTTGTCCAGCAGATACGTCTGGATCAAGTTTTCGAAATAGCCTTCTTTTGCCAGTTTTTTCAGCTCATCGTAGATTGCAAGCTGCTGCAGGTAGGCGAACGGTTTGTTCTCGTCGTACAGCCAGCTGTCGAAGACGTCAATGCCGTACATCAGGCCCTTCGGGAAGCTGGAGAAGTCCGCCTCACGGAAACGGAATTCGAAATAGTTGATGCCTGCCTCGATGGCTTTCTGATCCATGCCGTTTTTCACGATATCCTCGAGGGTGCCGCGGATGATGGACAGGAATTTTTCTTTCTCATTTTCATCGGCGTTCTTGGCTACGATGGAGAAGAATGGCTGCAGGATGCCGTCCTCGTAGGAGCCGTAAACATCTTTTCCGATGTGTGCGTCAAGGAGTGCCTGTTTGACCGGGGCTCCCGGTGCGTCAAGGAGTGCATACTCCAGAACAGAAAATGCCACGTTTAATTTTACATCCAGACCGCTGCCGATGACCATGTTGTAGGACAGGTACGCATTGTTTTCAAGCGGATCGCCGTCGAGTACCGGGTACTCGTGTACAATGTCGAGGGTCTCTGCAAATGGTTTCTGATACGGAATTTCGGATTTTACTTCTTTTGCATTAAAATGGGACAGGTATTTTTCATCCATCCATGCCAGTTTTTCTTCCATATCCATGTTTCCGTACAGGTAGATATAGCTGTTGGACGGATGGTAATAGGTCTGATGGAAATTCAGGAAGTTTTCGTAGGTCAGGTTCGGGATGCAGGACGGATCTCCGCCGGATTCTACGCCGTACGGAGTGTCCGGGAACAGGGTGTTGAAGGTTTCACGCTCCAGGACATCGTCTGCGGAGGAGAAGGCTCCTTTCATCTCGTTGTATACAACACCGTTGTAGGTCAGCGGGCCGTCTTCGCTTTCCAGATGATAGCTCCAGCCTTCCTGCCGGAAGATTTCGTCGTGTTTGTAAATGTTCGGGTAGAATACGGCGTCCATGTAGACATGCATCAGGTTCTGGAAGTCGGCATCGTTGGTGCTGGCTACCGGGTACATGGTTTTATCCGGGTAGGTCATAGCATTTAAGAAGGTGTTCAGGGATCCTTTGACGAGTTCTACGAAGGGATCCTTTAACGGGAATTCGCGGGAGCCGCAGAGGACGCTGTGCTCGAGGATGTGGGCTACGCCGGTGCTGTCGGCCGGCGGGGTACGGAAGGCAATGTTGAATACTTTGTTGTCATCCTCCGTCTCGAGAAGCAGCACGCGGGCTCCGCTTTTGTTGTGGCGAAGGAGGTAGCCATGTGCGTGGATATCATCAATCTGCTGTTCCTGCAGCAGGGTGTAGGCTTTGCAATGTTCTGCGTTCATGTTAAAAGTGTCCTTTCTTGTTGTTTTTCTCGGTTATTTCCGGTTTTATGCAGTCAAAAACGGACCGCAGTGCCCGTTTACTGGGATTTTCTGCGGCCCTGTCGGTTTTTATTCTTCGTGGTCTGTTTCTGCGTCGGTAGTTTCCGCCTCATCCACATGATCTTTTACTTCGTCATTTGCAGCATTGTTCTGCGCATTTCTCTGCGCCTGAGCTGCGGCAGCCTGTGCCATCATCGCCTCGAGATTCGGGCGGACGCTCTGCGCCTGGGCTCCCATGATTCTCTGGAGCTGTTCTCTGGTCAACAGAAGGTTGAAGCCGGACGGGTTGATGACGAAGCCTTTGGCCTGTTTCATCAGGTACGGCAGAAGGTGCTGGAACGGGATGGCTGCCAGCCGGAGTTTTGCCTGCGGATCCGGACGGAATTTCTGGAATTCACCGATATCGGAGAACAATGGCTGGAAGATTTCTTCGTTCTGGTTTTTGATGTACGGGATGCGCACATCCGGTCCCGGGTTGGCCGGATCGAATTCGCCCTGTACCTGGGAGATGTCGATGGCAAGGATGAATTTGCTTCGCATCAGGTTGACAAGCATTTCTTCTTCGAGTTCACGCAGGTGCTGCATGCGCTCGGCATCGTCTCTTCTCTGGTTTGGTTTGCGGAGCTCCTGCAGGAAATAGACTACAGTGAGCTGTACGCCAGGGTTGAGGACTGGAAGATGCTGTTTGTTCATTTTTTGCCATGTCCGGTTTCGGGAAGATCTGCTCCAGCTCGATGCGGCGGGTCTGATCGCCTTCGTGGAAGATGACCATGTTGACACCTTCTGCGTAGAGGCCCATATAGAAGTTCGGCATCTGCTTGCGCAGTACTTTTACGGTAAGCAGCGGGGTATTCTTCTCTACATAGGATTTTGCAAATTCTTTAGCTGCTTCTTCTTCGGTAAACATATATACCTGATCGTCAAAGGTTTCCGGATCGCACTCTACGTATGGGAGTTTCGTGATCTGGGAAAATGTGACATAGATGATTTCCATGCTTTGAAATTTCTTCATTGTGAAGCTGTTGTCTACTGTCATTTGTGGTTGAGTCCTTTCTTCGCTCTTAGAGGATATGGTATCCCTAAAATATCTATGTGACATTATATCATACTTTTGGTGGGTTGCCAAAGGTTTTCTTTTGGGGTGACGGACCGCGCAGACCAAAGCTGTCGAAACGGGGCCTGACTTTGCATGACGGCGGGAGAGGGCTTTTTGTAGTCTGTAATTGGGGCGTGCAGACTACGGAAATGTTTTTTAACACATTCTAGTTAATCGCTTTGGCATTGGGGTAGATTTTTTGCCATTCGGGCGTCCGGGAAATGGGCATCTATGGTCTGCTCGATGGCATTAGCTGCGGGCTTTTGGTGGGCGCGTTCGTCGTATCGGGCGAGAGCAAGGGTAGATACGAGCATGTTGGCCACCATGAACACGATCAGGATCCAAGTGATGATTTCTCCGAATTTCATCGGGATTTTTTCCAATCCAGCGCGAAATGACAGGATAGAATTTTTTGAGCCAGACGACGGCGGCTATTCCCCAGAAGAAACAGTACAGGAGGTTGATACGGCCTCCGAGGTTGAAGGGAATGTCGCTGTAGTCCCAGAAGACTTTTCCGAATACGATTTCGGTGAACACACTGCAGATGTATTCGTAGGCTCCGCCGAGGAAGGTACCAAAGGCAAACAGGAATCCATCGGAGCGGTCGCGGTAGTTGTAGAGGAACCAGGTAGCGAGGGCGATGGCCAGGCCCCAGACGATGCTGAACGGGCCCCAGACAAGGCTGCTGCGGCTCATCCACACGCCGGCTGTCAGGCGGCAGAAAATGGTTTCCACAATATCGCCTAAAAAATGGCTCCGATTAAAAAAAGGACCAGAAGAGCTTATAAAAGCCGCATCCGCCGGCAAATACCTTCTGCCTTGCAATCTGCTCAGAAACCTCCAGGATCAAGGGATAGGCCTTTTCCCATACGCCGGGCCACTCTCGCCTCAATCCTGCTTCCCAAGGCGGGCAGTCGCTGACGCCAGACGGCTGTTCAGCTGCTGAAGCTTTTCTGCATCCTTCTGCTTTACACGGCGTTTCACATGCCAGACTGTGGCCGCAGAGGCCGCCGTATCCAGGAGAAGCACAGCGGCCGCTCCAAGCGTTAAAAGAGTCGAGACAAACGATGGAAGCAGACGGTACAGCCCTGCCAGAAGCGGATCTCCCCATCGCACGGAGGCAGTTCCCAAAATGCCCAGAGCAGTGAATACTGGGCGCAGATGTATCCGTCAAAGTTCCACCTTTTTTCTGAATAGTCCCACCACTTTTTCTGATTCAGACGTTCCAGAAGCTTGCCTGCAAACCACTCGACAGCCGTTCCGACTACCATACAGCCCAGAAACAGGAAAAGAAAGCTTCCTCTAAGTTCCTGAAGGGCTGCAGTCATCACCACTGCTGCCACACCGTAGACCATACAGAACGGACCTGTGGTAAATCCTCTGTTTACAAAACGTTTCTGCCGTATGGTTCCCGCCGCTGTCTCCAGCGTCCAGCCTAAAAATGAATAGAGCAGAAACAGCCACAGAAGCTCTATGCCTGTGTATTTCATCGCAGCACCTCCTGAGTATGTGATTGTATCATTCTAGCACAGATTTCAGGTACTGCCAAAATTATTTTATGCTATTTTCCCTATTGCCTTCTAAGCGCTTTCACTCGATCCATAAATTCCTTAGTTCGTTTAAAGCTGACTGGATTCTTCCAATTGTTGTCTTCCTTAAACCAGCTTCCGATAATCGCTCCGTCAGCTGCAGCTAAAAGCTTGTGGACATTATTGCTGTTCAAGCCGCTTCCAATTAAAATCGGAAGGCTGACAGACTCCTTGCACTTTAAGATATTTTCTACTGTAGGCGGTGTTCCTGTGTCAAAGCCAGTCACAATCACTGCATCTCCATCCTGCGCCTCCACATCCATAGCCTGCTCCTCTACGCTTCTGTCATGGATAATAAAATGGCTGCCATGCTTTACATTTACATCGCACAAAGCCAGGATATGATCTGCTCCCAGATTTTTCCTCATTCTGGCCACCTTGGCTCCCATAGCATCAATAAAGCCCGACTGAGAAATAAAGGAATTGCACCATTCGAAGACACGAATCCAGTCTGCTCCAGCCGCGGCAGCGCAGGCCATGGCACAGTCTGCCCCATTCATATGGCATTCTGCCCCAACTGGAATTGAAACCTGCTTTCTCACCTCGTAGACGCCTACTGCTAAAGCTGCTGCCGTCTCATATCCCATATCTTCAGGCCGCAGGTAAGGGATATCCCACATATTTTCCACCTGCACGCCATCCACTCCTGCTGCCTCCAGTTTCTTCGCCTCTTCCACAGCGTTCTCTAAAATTTTGTCCATTCCCATAGAAACCGGATCGTAACCAGGAGATCCCGGCAGAGGCCGCAGATGTACCATTCCTATAATGGGTTTTTCAGTTGCAAATACATTTTTCAGTTCTCGTTTCATCTCATTTCTCCATTAATTCCTGAGGAGTTGTAGTAAAATAATTATAGCTTCTCTCTACGTCAAGTTTAATCAGTTCATTCATCTTCTGCTGAATCTGAAT
>ENA-OQHD01000625-OQHD01000625.1-human-gut-metagenome-genome-assembly--contig:-NODE-625-length-12271-cov-4.737566_pt1 | contig 12271 bp, 18 predicted proteins | sample MGYA00242560_ERZ504711 | MGnify/ENA primary metagenome ERZ504711 (study PRJEB26092, sample SAMD00036198) | human gut metagenome | host: Homo sapiens | study: EMG produced TPA metagenomics assembly of... | reverse complement strand
CATTGCTGGATATTTATAAAGCAGTTGAAGGTGATAAACCATTGCTTCATTTAGATACTCATACCAATCCAGATTGTGGCGTTGGCATTAACATTCAGTTATCTTGCAGGGATTTATAATGAAAATTCAAAAGGCTGCCGAAGTAAAAAATGAATACGATTACTTTGCAGGATATCATAGATACCTACTATCAGCGGATATCTATAGAAAATAACTTACAGAATATTATTTAACAGGAGAACACTTCATGTACCTTCAGCAAATACGAAATGCTACCAAAACACTGTGGGAGAAGTAGACTATGAGGAAAACAATCTGGTCAAGTTCATAGCAGGGAATCTTCTGCAACTCTCCAACTGACAGTAAGTTTACTCTATCCTTAATTGCTTAAGCTGGTTGTATATGAATAAAGAATGATGTATAGTATTTGCAAGAGGCACCTTCTTTCGTAAATGTTGCAAATGTTTGTTTCGTCACTTTCATTATACAACATCAAGAATCAAGGTGTCTTTCTTTTATGCAAAATCACGAACTTGCTCATTTATAGATAAAACGATTTTATTTCAAAAGCGGTTTTTACTAAAAATTACGTCTGCCGTTTTTGGTCATTATTACTATGCATTGATACCTGGTCAAATTTCTTCCGAAAACAGATGATTTCAGGAATCAACTTGTCGGCACACTCCTTTGTAGTATGTTGTCTATCTTCCATTGAAATCTCTCTTCTTTGGTGATACAATGTGCTACAATGCTTATCAAAAGTTACATCATTTTGGGGGACATTTACACTACAAAGGAGAATTTTATTTATGTTTCAGGTTTTTGTTGATTCAGCGGCAAATCTGCCTGCTGTTACTGCGAAAAAATACGATATCCATGTCGTTTCTTTCGTCAATCTTGTGAATGGAAAAGAGCTGGTCTGCTTCGACCCGGATCTGTCACCGGAAGAGGAGCTTGCAAAAGGAAAAGAATATTACAATGCCATGCGCACCGGCTGTGAAATCAAGACCGGACTGATCAGCACCGCAAATTTTGCGGATGCGTTCCGCACCGCTCTTGAGGCAGATCAGGATGTCATCTATCTTTCCTTAAGCAAAAACATCAGCGGAACTTATAACTCCGCAAGACTTGCTGCCGAGGAGCTTCTTGAGGAATACGGCGGAAAACGTAAAATCCGCCTCGTCGATTCCCTGAATGCCTCTCTTGCACAGGGCATCCTCGCCATCTATGCCAGCGAAATGCGCGATCGGGGCATGAACGTAGACGAAGCGGCAGATCTTCTGGAAACCTACGTCGGCAAAATGAACGGTGTTTTCACCGTTGGCGATCTGAAATATCTTTCCCGTACCGGAAGAATCAAGGGAAGTGTCGCTGTGGTCGGAAATATGCTGAAAATCAAACCGATTCTGCGTGGAAATGAAGATGGCTATATCGTTTCTTATAAGAATGTCCGCGGACGCAAGGCCGTTTTAAATGAACTGATTCGTCTTTTCTGTGAAACGATCGAAGACCCGGAAAAGCAGATCGTCGGAATCGCACATGCAGATGCCTATGAGGAATCTCTTTATATGATGGAAGAAATCCAGAAAAGAGTGAAGGTGCGTGAGTTTATCAATACTTCTTACGATTTCTGCACCGGCAGCCACGTCGGACCGGATACAATCGCTTTGTTCTATCTCGGAAAAGACCGCAGCCTTCTGTAAAAGGAGCAACCAGACTAACCACTGCTGTTCCACTGTATTTTTCCGAAATTGCTGCAAACAGCGGAAATACTGTTTCTTTTTTCCATGCATAATTCCACCTGTTTTTCCACATACTACCCATACAGTACAAATTATGGAAAGTACATTGCGGAAACAGGAGGAATTTTTTCCATATGAAAGCGACGGGAATTGTTCGAAGGATTGATGATCTGGGGCGTGTGGTAGTTCCCAAGGAAATCCGGCGCACGATGCGGATCCGGGAGGGACAGGCCATGGAAATTTATACCGGACGGGAGGGTGAGATTATCCTGAAGAAATACTCACCGATCGAAGAGCTGGCGGAATGCGCAGCAGGGTTTACAAAATCAATTTCAACGGTGACCGGATGTCTCGTCTGTGTTTCGGATCAGGAACAGATTGTGGCGGCAAACGGGCCGGAACAGCAAAAATTATCTTGGCAAGTCCATCAGCAGCCGGCTGGAGGAGGCGATTCTGAACCGGAAAAACAGTACTTGCGCGTCCCGGTGAAAAGGCTTATTTTTCAATTTTGGAAAACACAGACAATACTACTCCTCTGCCGGAGCTCATTTTTCCGATTCTCTCCTCCGGTGATGCCATCGGTTCGGTCATTCTCTGCGGCAAAGACAGGGAGTCCCTGCCGGGCGACACAGCAAAAAAAGCTCCTCCAGGTAGCGGCAACGTATCTCGGACGGGAAATGGAAAACTAAACAGGGGATTTATCGAAGGCAATTTATCAAAGGCTTTTTTGCATCATCCGCACAGGTTATGCAAGAGGCCTTTTCCTGTTATTCTGTAATTCGAGATATTCCAATTTTATCTTGCTATTTACACCTGCATTGTCTACAATAAAAATGACGTGCACGAAAACCTTCAGCCGATACGCCCGAAGCTTTTCTGTGCCTGCTTTTATAAGCCGGGAAAAATTCCCGGAGTATCCTACATTACACAAGGAGGAATTTCCATTCATGAAATACATTGCAAAGAAATTCGGCTCTCTCCTTCTTACGCTGCTTCTTGTATCCTTTTTATCGTTCTTTGCCTTTTCCGTCATACCCGGAGATGCGGCAAAATCGCAGCTTGGAACGGAGGCGACGCCGGAGCGGATTGAGGCTCTGCAGAAGGAAATGGGACTGGATCGGCCGGTTCTGGAACGGTATGCTTCGTGGGTAACCGGCTTTTTTCCATGGAGATCTCGGCACCTCGTATTCGTACTCGATGCCGGTCGGAGAACTGATCCGCGATAAAGTTCCGATTACCATCGCTATCACCGTTATCGCATTCCTGATGATCCTTGTTGTCTCGATTCCCATCGGCATTTTCACAGCACAGCACGCCGGAGGCCATCTGGACCGGCTGATCATGACAATCAATCAGGTGATCATGTCTGTGCCGGGATTTTTCCATCGGTATTCTGATCACGTATCTTTTCGGTCTGATTCTCAAATGGTTTCAGCCGGGCGCCTATGTGCCGATTTCTGAAAATTTTTTCCCGGTTTTATCGGTTATCTTGTTGCACCGTCTGCCGCCATTGCACTTCCGCGCTGTTCCATGGCTGTCAAAATGCTGCGCAGCTCTGTGCTCTCGCAGCTCGATGCCGACTATGTGCGCACCGCCTATTCCCGCGGAAACAGTACACGCCGCGTTATGTATCACCATGTGCTGAAAAACGCCCTGATTCCGGTACTGACCTTCTGGGGCATGACAATCGCAGATATTGTGGCAAACAGCATTATTCTGGAACAGGTTTTTTCGATTCCGGGCATGGGCAATCTTCTGATCACTTCGATCTCCAACCGCGATTACCCCGTGGTTCAGGGCATCCTTGTACTGATCGCCGCCCTCATTGTTATCATCAATTTCGTGGTAGATCTGCTGTATGGCAGAATTGATCCGCGCATCCGCGTAAAAGACTGACGGGAGCTTTCGATCATCCGCTCCCTGCGACCGAAAGGTCGCAGGGAGCCGCCCACGACAAACGAAAGGGTTTTCATTATGAAAAAGAAACGCAATCTCACGCTGATCATCGGAGCTGTTCTCACCGCTTTTATGCTTCTGTTTCTTCTGATCGGCTTTTTCTACACACCGTACGACCCGGATGCAATGAACGGCGCAGCCAAGTTTGCTGCTCCATCTCTGTCGCACCCGTTCGGCTGCGATCACTTTGGACGCGATATTTTCAGCCGCGTCTTAAAAGGACCGGTACAACCTTCTTCGTCGCTTTCGCTACTCTGCTGCTCGGCGGAACCATTGGTGTCCTCGTCGGTGCGTTCACCGGGTATTTTGGCGGATGGATTGACGAAATCCTGATGCGCATAAACGATGTCATTGTTTCCTTTCCGGGAATCCTGCTGGCGCTGGTATTTATCGCGCTGCTGGGTCCCGGCAAATACAACGTGATCCTTGCACTCGGTATCGTATTCATTCCGAGCTTTGCACGTATCACCAGAAGCGAATTTCTCGCACGCAAAGATATGGACTATGTCAAAAGTGCCCGTCTGATGGGTGTTTCCCATCTTCGGATCATATTTGTACATATCCTGCCAAATACGGTCCCGTCCCTTCTTTCGATGGCAGCAATCGGTTTCAACAACGCCGTTCTCTCCGAGGCCGGCATGAGCTTTCTCGGCATCGGTGTCCAGCCGCCCGATGCCTCGCTTGGACGGATGCTCTCAGAATCCCAGACGTATCTGATGACTGCTCCCTGGGGCTCTGTTTTCCCCGGTCTTGCTGTCATTTTACTGGCGCTTGGCGTATCGCTCCTCGGCGACGGATTACAGAAGAAAGGCGGTAACTGATATGGCACTTCTCGATGTACGTGACTTAAAAATTGCATTTTACGATACCACGCCACCGACCGAAGTGGTAAAAGGCATCTCCTTTTCCTTAGAAGAAGGTGAGACGCTTGGCATTGTCGGGGAATCCGGTTCCGGCAAAACCCAGACAGCACTCTCCATTCTGCACCTTTTAAAGGAAAATTCCGCCGTATCCGACGGAGAAATTCTCTACGAAGGTTCTTCCGTTGCGCACGCTTCCAGCCAGGATCTGCAGCGCATCCGCGGAAAAGAAATCAGTATGATTTTTCAGGAGCCGATGACCTCTTTAAATCCGGTTCTGACCATCGAAGAACAGATTGCAGAGGGACTGCTGATTCATGAGAGCTGCACACCGGCAGAACGTCATGAAAAGGTTCTTGCCATAATGCATGAGGTCGAGCTTCCCGACCCGGAAAAGCTTTGCAAAAAAGTACCCTCACCAGCTCTCCGGCGGTCAGCGCCAGAGGGTGATGATCGCTGCGGCGCTTATTACAGAACCGAAGCTTCTGATTGCAGACGAGCCGACAACAGCTCTTGATGTGACGATTCAGTCGCAGATCTTAAAGCTGCTGAAAAAAATTCAATGAACGCCATCACACGGCGATTCTTTTTATCTCACACGACCTCGGCGTCATCCGTTCGCTCTGTGACCGGGTCATCGTCATGAATCATGGGTCGATTGTGGAATCCGGCAGTGTGGACGATGTCTTTTTCCACCCGAAGGAAGACTACACCCGCCGCCTGCTCGATGCAATTCCGAACCGACGAACATCGCTGCGAAAGCGAATCAAAATCGCTCCAACAGCTCAATGGCCGACAGGCTCTGACAAAAAAGCTGCTCCGCCGGCGAAAAAGGAGGAATAACCCATGGAAGAAATCAGTCCGAACAACATTCTGAAAGTCAGCCATATTTCTGCCTCCTATCAGGAGGGAAAGCAGAGAAAAACGGTGCTTCATGATATCTCTTTCGAGCTTCATGAAAATGAAATTCTCGGTCTCGTCGGAGAAAGCGGATGCGGAAAATCGACACTCTCCAAAGTGATCTTAGGATTTATCCGCCCAGATGAAGGCGAAATAATTTCGCAGGTCGACCATCCGCAGATGATTTTCCAGGACCCGTTTTCCTCCCTGAATCCGGCGAAGAAAATCTCCTGGATTTTAGAAGAACCGCTTCGGATGCAGAAGGTTCCGAAAGAAGAACGAAAAAAAACGGGTTCTTGCGATGGCTGAAAGAGTCGGTCTCTCCGCAGAGCACCTGAAACGCCGCCCGCATGAGCTCTCCGGCGGCCAGCGCCAGAGAGTCAGCATCGCGGCCGCACTGATCCAGGGCTCACGCCTGATCCTTGCCGACGAACCGGTTTCCGCTCTCGATGTGACGATTCAGAAGCAGATCATGGAGCTGATGGTTCAGCTTCAGGAGGAGCTTCAGCTCTCGATTCTCTTTATCTCGCATGACCTCAACGTGATCTATCAGATGTGCGACCGGGTTCTCGTGATGAAAGAAGGCCGGATTGTGGAGAACGCGGAGACGGAAGAACTGTTTGTGCATCCGCAGAATGATTATACAAAGGAGCTTCTGGCGGCATCACCGGAGCTGTAGTTTTATTTCCAGCATTCTCTAAACACCCGAAGTACATTCTTGGAAAAGACCTTCTCTATCTCTTCATCGGTGAAACCGTCGTGGCTCATTACATCTGCGAGATGCTGCATATGCGCGGTGTCCGGCACATCCGTTTCACCGCTGAAACCGTCAAAATCGGTTCCAAGGCCGATGATATCGATGCCGCCGACGTTGCGCAGATATTTCATATGGCGTACCATATCCATCGTCGATGCCTTTTTCGCCGCCGGCTCCTCCTCGCGCAGAAACGACGGACAGAAATTGATACCGGTGACGCCGCCACGCTCTGCGAGCTGACGAATCATTTCATCCGAAAGGTTTCTCAGATGGAAGCACGCGCCGCGCGCATTGGAATGGGACGCAATGACCGGACCTCTCGTATGCGCAAAAACGTCGCGGATTCCGGCATCATTTAAGTGTGATAAATCGATCACTATGCCGAGCCGCTCCATCTCCTCGACAAAGGCAATACCGGTCGGTGTCAGCCCGTTTTCAAGATCCGGAAGATATGGCTTTCCCTCTTCCTGCGCCGGGTTCGGGAATCCAAGCTCATTCGGAAAATTCCAGGTCAGCGTGGAAATCCGCACACCGAGATCGTACAGCGTATGCAGCTTCTCTATGCTTCCCTCGTAGACACCACCCTCTTCGACGGTCATCACCGCACCTATTTTTCCTTCCTTCTGTACCTGCATCAGATCCGCATACGTTTTGATCTGACAAATGCGGTCCGGATACCGTTCCACCTCTGATTTCCAGAGATCAGCCAGCTTTCTCACATGCTCAAACGGTGTTTCGTCTTTCAGTCCCTTCAGGAACGTAAACAGAGAAAAGCACTGGCAGAGGCTGCCGCCCTTTTCCAGCTTATCCAGATTGATCTGAAGATCCGCATCCGCAAGATGCTCCTGTTTTTCCTTCCACTGCAGCGCCGGGATGGTGTCGCAGTGCATATCAATTACCTGAAACATGGCAATAATCCTCTTTTCTGTTTTTTTCTCTATTCTATCATATTTCGCTGCATTCCTTCACAAAAACTGGAAGAAAACGTAAAAAACCGCCTGGCTCATGGTAAACCCATAAGGCTAGAGAAAATATATCTTTCCGGAATCGCAAAAAATTTGGGGGTTCCGCGTTTTTTCTCGAAAAAAACTTGCAAATCTCGTCTGAGATGATATACTTTTTGCATTGTGTTACTTTATGAAAGCACTGATCTTCCAAAAAAGTGCTTCTGCTTATGAAAAAGAAAGAGGTATCTATGCTCCAACTGATTGAAACCATCAACAATGCCGTGAACAATTTTATCTGGGGTGTTCCGGCTATGATCTGTATTTTCGGTGTCGGTCTTTACCTGAGTCTGCGCACCCGTTTTCTCCAGATTCGAAAATTCCCGTATGCGATCCGCACAACGCTCGGAAGAATGTTCCGCAAACGAGATGCTTCCGATGGCGCAATTACACCGTTCCAGGCGGTCTGTACAGCACTTGCCGCCACGGTCGGTACCGGTAATATTGCCGGTGTTGCCGGCGCTATCGCTATCGGCGGACCCGGTGCCGTATTCTGGATGTGGGTTTCCGCTCTGCTCGGCATGTGTACGAAATTTGCCGAGGTAACACTGGCTGTTTTCTATCACGAGAAAAATGCCAACGGGGAACTCGTCGGCGGACCGATGTATTACATCAAAAACGGTCTCAGCAAAAAATGGCATTTTCTGGCCTATCTTTTCGCTGCTTTCGGTGTACTGACTGTGTTCGGAACCGGAAATGCAACGCAGGTCAACACCATCACAACCGCAGTCAACTCCGCACTGATGAATTACCATGTGATCTCAAAGGACGCGGTCCCGACCTCCAACCTGATTCAGGGTATCATCATTGCGGCACTCGTAGCGCTGATCCTGCTCGGCGGTGTCAAACGGATCGCACAGGTAACAGAAAAGCTCGTTCCGTTTATGGCTCTGTTTTATATTGTCCTTGCCATCGGTGTAATTTTGCTGAACCTCAACCGGATTCCGTCTGTTTTCGTTTCGATCCTTGAGGGCGCCTTCCGTCCCTCCGCCGTTACAGGCGGTATCGTCGGAAGCATGCTTATGAGTGTAAAAAAAGGTGTGTCCCGCGGTATTTTCTCAAACGAGGCAGGTCTTGGTACCGGTTCGATCGCGCACGCCTGTGCCGACACAAAAAAGCCTGTCAAACAGGGTATGTTCGGTATCTTTGAGGTATTTACTGATACGATCGTGATTTGTACCTTAACTGCACTTGTTATTCTCTGCAGCGGTACTTCCATCACCTACGGACAGGCTGCCGGCGCAGAGCTGACCATCAGCGGTTTTACCCTTACATACGGAAACTGGGTTTCGCTGCTCACCGCGTTCGCGATGTGCTGCTTTGCCTTTTCCACGATTCTCGGATGGGGACTTTACGGTGCACGCTGCATCGAGTTTTTATTCTCCGAAAGAATCACAAATATTTTATGGCCGCCTATGCGCTGGTTGCCATCCTTGGCGCCACTGCAAACCTCGGCCTGATGTGGAGCATTGCCGAGACCTTCAACGGTCTCATGGCGATCCCAAACCTGATTGCGCTCTTCCTGCTTTCGGGCAAGGTTGTGGAGCTTACAAAGGAATACTTTTCCGGAGAAGGCAAAACCCGGTAAAATTCCTTTTCTCGCGGCGCATTCCCTTCTTCTGTAAGAAAATCATGTAAATTCGCCTTTTCCCTTGACAATCAGGTTGCTACCCCTTACACTGTTAAAAGTTTATAACATGTTTACCAAAGAGGGAAAACCGGGAGGAACTTTTGAATGGAAAAAGTGGAAATGAATGTAAAACTGGTGCCGGAGTTTTCGGAACAGGGCGTGGACTGCTATCGCCTCGCAGGCGGCGATTATGAGAACGAATACTATGTCGTTTCCGAAGCAGAGACAAGAAAGCTTCTGAACACACCGGAGGTTGTCGGATATGAGGTTTATCACTGCCTGATTCCGTCTACTTCACAGATGCTTTATTAGTTTTAAAGAGCAGGGAAAGGTAACCGCAGCCAACATCCTTTCCATCCTGCGCGGCGCTTTGAATTATCCGCTGGAGGAAAGCTGCTACCGTGAGCACATTCGTGTACATGACATCAGTTTTCTGTCAAGTGAGCGCGTCTTTAAAGAGGAAGAAATCGCAGGGCTGGAAATCAAATACAGCAAGCTGACGATGGTTCCGGGAAGTACACTTCTGATCGGCGATATCATCGCAACGGGTGAAACGCTGATCCACTGCCTGCGCTACGTAACCGATTTCTACCGTGAGCACGGTGCTTCCCTTCGTAACATTATCATCTTTACGATCGGCGGCACAACCGGAATCAAAATTCTGGAACGTCTCACAAAAGAAATCCGCGAGTTCTGGCCGGAGTTTGAAGGCTTTATCACCGTATATTACGAAGGAATCTTCAGCACCTATCAGGACAGGGGCGTATCTGGAATCAATCTGCCGGATGTCGATTTCTACTGGAAAGACGGTATCATTGCACCGGAGTTCCGAAGAGAAACGCTTTCCATGCGCGATCCGCTGTTTGAAAAATGCATCATCTACGATGGCGGTGCAAGACGCTATGAAATCCATGAGCATGTCGAGGAGGTTCTCGATTTCTGGAATAAAATGCTGGAGAGAGCCGACCGGATCGACTTCACCAGACTGCTCGAGGAGAAGCTCGGCTGCCCGCTTGGCGCATCCTACGAAGAGTGGATTCACATCAATCACTACGAAGAAATCGATGAACGTGTGACCAAATGGCTGTACCGCCAGGAAAAAGGCTATATTGCAAGCCTTGGCGATGCTACCCTGAAAGAAATTGCGGCTGAACGAATTGAAGAGTTTACCGCAGCACTTCGCAAATACATGCTGTAACAAAAAACCATTTCTTACGGTTCGCTGAATTTCGGCGAACCGTAATCACAGTTTTCAGGAGATATTATGGAAAAAGAAAAGAAAGTAAAAGATGTTGACTTCGCGGACAGCGCGGTTCCGTCTTCTGCCCGGAAAAATTGTAGTAACCATGTTTATGATCATGCTTGGCTTCACCTTCTTCTCGGCAAGCATGTGGGTCGGCCAGCAGCTCGCTGACGGCCTCGATTTCTGGGGCTTTTTGGGATCACTAATCCTTGGTGGAATCATTCTTGGTATTTATACCGGTCTGCTCGGCTACGTCGGTGCAAAAACCGGTCTGTCACTTGATCTTTTGTCCCAGAGAGCCTTTGGCGAAAAAGGTTCCTATCTGCCGTCAGCCATGACCAGCTTTACGCAGATCGGATGGTTTGGTGTCGGTCTTGCCATGTTTGCAATTCCGGTTTCCAAGGAGCTGCTCGGCGGAAGCACTGCGGCACAGTGGGGACTTGTTATTCTTGCCGGCGTCTGCATGACCGCCTCTGCCTATTTTGGTATTGAATCTCTGACCATCGTCAGCTATATCGCTGTACCAAGTGTTGCCATTCTCGGAACGATCGCCATGGTCATGGCCGTAATGAGAGGCGACGGAACGATCATCGATCAGTTTGCCAAATCCAGCGGATCTCTGACTATCATCGGCGGTGCCGGTCTTGTCATCGGCTCCTTCGTTTCCGGCGGAACCGCAACCCCGAACTTCGCACGTTTTGCAAAGGACGGAAAAGCGGGTGCCATCACCACGGTTGTGGCCTTCTTCATCGGAAACTCCCTGATGTTCTTCTTCGGTGCCGTTTCCTCGATCTTTGTCGGCGGAAACGATATCTTCGAGGTTATGGTCCGCCTGAACCTGTTCTACCTGGCTGTTCTCGTTCTCGGTCTTAATATCTGGACTACAAACGACAACGCTCTGTATACCGCAGGTCTTGGTCTTGCCAACATCTTCCATCAGAGGAAAAAATCCGATGGTTCTCCTTTCCGGTATCATCGGAACGGTTGCCTCCGTATGGCTGTACTACAACTTCTGCGGCTGGCTCAACATTCTGAATTGTACCCTGCCGCCGGTCGGCATGATTCTGGTGCTCGCCTACTTCATGAACAAAAAGGACTTTGAAACCGATCAGCCGAAGCTTAAAACCGTAGACTGGTTTGCGGTTGCCGGTGTCATTCTCGGTGCCATTGTTGCGAACCTCTTACACTGGGGCATCGCTTCCATCAACGGCATGGTTGTTGCCGCTGTATGCTACTGTGTCGGACAGGCCGTAAACAAAAGAAAATAGGCAAAATCGTCCTGAATATGTTCCTGTATCTTATCTCCGGAACATGTTCAGGGCTTTTTATTTTTTCGGATTCGCGTTATAATATATGCATAACTCTGAATAGTTACAATTTTCGAAGCGAAAGGAAACTGCCCGGATGATCCATTCCACCGTATCTGCTCCCAAAGGAGAAAAAATCAAAATACCGTCTTGCCGAATCCATGAAGGAGTGCATGAAATCAACCCCTGTCGAAGAGATCACCGTGCGCCAGATCTGTGAAATCTGCGGTGTTACCCGCCAGACCTTCTATCGTAATTTTCTCGACAAATACGATCTGATCAACTGGTACTTTGATAAATTACTGACAAAATCCTTCGAACATATGGGCCGCGGAACGACCGTTTTTGACAGTCTGGAAAAGAAATTTACCTATATTCAGAAAGAAAAAGCTTTTTTCGCCGCGGCCTTCCGCTACGACAAACAGAATTCTCTGCGTGAGCACGATTTCGATCTGATTCTTGCGTTCTACGAAAATTCTGATTCACGAAAAAATGCGGCAGTCCGGTTTCACCGGAAATGCATTTTCTTCTCGAAATGTACTGTCAGGGTTCCATCACCATGACCGTAAAATGGGTGCTTACCGGCATGGATCTGACACCTTCCGAGTTTGCCGCTCTTCTCGTCCGGGCAATGCCGGAAGACTTAAAAAAATCTGTTCCGGAATCTGCAGCTGCTCTCTTAGAGCGCGTGTCAAAGTGGGCTTGCAGATTGCGGAAATGGTTTTTCAGACACGCTCTGGTTATTTTTCACAAATTTTGTTCTGTTGTTTTTGTCACAATGGCGATTTTTTTGAAAGTGTTACACTTCGCTTCTTCTGTCACTTTCTTTTTGCCCTTCCGGATTTGTTAATATAATAACAAGTTCAGTAAAA
>ENA-OQHD01000624-OQHD01000624.1-human-gut-metagenome-genome-assembly--contig:-NODE-624-length-12282-cov-2.055204_pt1 | contig 12282 bp, 17 predicted proteins | sample MGYA00242560_ERZ504711 | MGnify/ENA primary metagenome ERZ504711 (study PRJEB26092, sample SAMD00036198) | human gut metagenome | host: Homo sapiens | study: EMG produced TPA metagenomics assembly of... | reverse complement strand
AGACAGCGCTCCAACGGTTACAGGAGGAACTGAAGACCGCCGAGAAAAGCAGGCTGGCAGAAAACGGCGGGCAGCTTGATAAAAAGCAGAAGGAGATCGATGCCGAAAACGATATCATAAAGCGAAACGAAAAATATATAGACAACGAAACCACCGGAGATAAGCAGACAGACCGGGAGGAACGTCTGCGGAAGATCAAAGGGCTGCAAGCGGCAAAGGATATGCTTACGGGCTGTGCAGACTGGTTTGAGATCCGCTATAAGCCGGCACTGAATGAGAAAATCGATGCACTGATCGAGCGGGAGAATCTGTTCCGTACCTCCGGCGGCAGCCGCTATCTTGTGGACCGTGTCAGTGCGCTCAGGCAGAATGACTCAGACCGGAGGGTGTTTGCGGCGATCCTTGATTACCTGCGCGAGAAAGTGTCCGGGAAAGACAGCTATCTGGATCAATATGTCAAGATACTGAAGGGCGCCGGGCTGCCGGTTTCCTACAACAAAGATGCGCTTTGGCAGAAGCTGGAGCAGGACATCAACGAGGACTTTTATCAGGCATACTACCCCAAACAGTCGCTGTTCCACAGAGAAAAGGTCTGGCTTGAGGACGTGCGAAAGCTGAACGGCGAGATCGTAGAAAAGGTGGCAAAAGCGCTGCTGGAGTACGAAACAAAATGGCTGGCGAGCTTGAAGAGGTCCTCCGCAATGAGGAACGTCTGGAATGGCAGGGTCAGCAGCTGTTGGCAGGAAAAAGAAAAAATGCCGATGCTGCAAAGGCCCGGAAAAGCACCTTGGAGGCGCAGAAGGCGGTGCTGGAAAAAGCCCGGGAATACATTATTGAGGAGATCCGGCAGGACAGGGAAAATCTGGAGGATTACCGCCGGATAGCCAAAGAAGCGTACACAGAGCAGTATGCCGGGATCGTGCGGCGTATCCGGCAGACCCCGGACACTGCCGAAAAGACAAAGCTTGTTCTGCTGCTGGGACTGCTGGAGGAGGATTATAAGACTACGATGGGAGGATGTCAGGGTGAAATCAGTGCATGAAAAGCCTGAAATGGAGCTGGATCAGGGATCTGTGGAGCAGGTCAGAAAGCTGTTCAATGATTATGTGGTCGACCCGCTGGGCAAAGAGCTGAAGACTGCGGAATCGGATATCAGATCCAATGAAGAAACACAGATGGGTGCGCTCAAGCGTGACCTTGAAACCAAGCTTAACGGCACAAATGGCAGAGTGGAGGATGTGCTTCAGGCGCTTGGCGCGCAGAAAAATCACAGTGGATGAGATGTCGGGTGAGTTGAATGACCTTAAGAACGACCTTGTGAGCGACTTTGAAGATAAACTCAACTCCCAGAACGAAACGCTGGAAAAACAGCCTGACGAGCCATTTGAAAGAACTTCCAGGTGCCTTGTGCGGGAGCCTTGCGGAAAACACTGCCCAGCTTACGGAGCAGAGTGATGCCGACCCAAAAGGTTGTGCTGGAAAGAGTTGCAGCGCTGGAGCAGCAGTTGCTTACAGCACTGGGCAACAGCAGCACCCAGATGACGGAGTACCACGACAATGCAAAGGCAGAGCTGGTGGAATACCAAAAGACGCAGCAGCAGCTTGCGGTGCAGAAATACAAGATGCTGCTGGGCACCTCGCTGGCGTTTGGCATCGTGAAATTTTTTGGGGATCGTGCTCCTTTTGTACCTCAACTTTATGCCCTGAGCAGCTGCGGACGTATTTTTGATGATGCCTTGCAGGTCTATTGCACTTTCGGGTTATTACAATCCCGGTCGATTGCACATACAATACAAGTATCACTTCACGAGACGGAGGGTACTTGTACTATGGTGGACTACGCCGACATCGGAAAACGCATCCGTGCCTGCCGCCTTGCAAAGGGCATGACGCAGGAGCAGCTGGCCAATGAGGTTGGCGTGGTGGTCACGCACATCAGCCACATCGAGACGGGCAACTCGGTACCCAGCCTGAAAACGCTGATCGACATCATCAATGCGCTGGACTGCTCCGCAGACGAGCTGCTGTGCATCGAGATCAAAAAAGGCAAAGCCGGTGTTCGACAGCTGGATGACCGAACAGCTTGCGGATTGCTCCGCCGATGAAGCGAAGATCATCAAAGAAACGGTGGTCAGCCTGAAAAAGGTCTCTTCGTAAGGTATACGGAAAGCCATCAAGATATAAATTTGATTAAATCTACCTTAAAACAGAAACAGCTGCTGACCCGTATCAAAATGAGGTACAGGTTAGTAGCTGTTTGTTTACATTAGGCTTAATCTTCAAGTCTGCCGTGGTCACAGCCGAGTGACAGATAATGCTCCACCTCTCCACTCAGCACCATCTGCGCATACTCCAGTGGCTTATTGTACAGCAGCCAGTCCAGTTCTGCCCGCTGTGCCGGGGTGTTGCCGTACTCGTCCTCAATGGCAACACAGTCGATAGCAAGGATAGTGCCATCCGCAAAGTGGGCTTCCACCGGTTGGTGTCCATATTGTAGCGGCAGGAAAGCAGTTTGTTCATAAGGAAACCTCTTTCTATATAAGGTGGTGTCTATTCGATTGTCCAAATCCCTGCCATGAATCGTAGTTGTTGATGTACATTTGATGCTTGGTCTAAACAGACAAGATTGCAGCTGCCGCTTTTGGGCTCGAACCCGACCATTTTCTCGGCTTTGCATAAAAAATCAATGCCTGTTTTAAAGGGGTTGAATTTTGGCTCTGCACACTTTTTGCACACTTTTTGCACATCGGAACGGCTGGATAACGGATGCAAGAGGGGGTGACAGGTGCAAAGAATGCAGCGGATGCAAAACACAAATTTACGGTGAAACGATAAAAGCGACGAATTTGCGCAATTCCGAAAATTGACGATTGTTGCACGTTGGTTTCTCTTAATCAGTGGGCCCAGGGTTCGAGTCCCTGGAGGTGCACCACAACAACAAAATCCGAACTTTTTTCCGATAGGAGAAGGGTTCGGATTTTTTGTATCTATGGGAGAAAAATTTCCATTGACTGTACCGGGGTTGAGGATGCACTGGACGTGACCATGGCGCAGCAGACGGAACTGGACTACCTCATCTACAATGACCCGCTGGGCTATGTGGACTTGATTTTGAATGGCGACCCGAAGGAATATTTGAAGAATGTGTCCGGTAGTCGTACACTAGAAGATTAAAAAGTAATTGTCTGTCGAACAAAAATATTCGGCAGACAAATTTTTTTCATAGATTTAGAAGTACTGTCAGTTCCAACCATACAAAAACGTTGGGTTCAACAGGTGAATCTTTGCACCGGAAAAATCAAGAATCCTCTCATCGCGCATCCGGCACAGCTCACGGGAAAGAGCACTGCGGTCCACACAGAGGAAATCTGCCAGTTCTGTCCGGGTGTAGGGCAGACTGTAACAGCCTTTTTCATCGGGTGTCAAGGTTTGAAGATAAATCTTCAGACGATCTCGAAGCCGTTTTTGTGCTAAAATACGCACTTTGGTGTTAAAAAAGAGAAGCTGCTGCGCCATATCCTGCATAAGATTTGCTGTGACTTGCATCCGGCAGGGACAGGTCAGCGTCTTCTGTGACATCAATGCGCTGAAATCCAGCTGCATTACGGTACAGCCCGAACTGGCACGCAGACAGACCGGACTTGCCGTCCAGCCAGTACAGGCCAGTTCTGCACCAAATACTTCTCCGGGACAAAAACGGCAGATGCTGATTTGATTGCCATTTTCATCATTAAAAAAATTCTTCCATCGTGCCATCCAGCAGAACACCCGTATTGTGGCTCTGCTCACCCAGCTCGACGATGTGCGCACCACGAGGATATTCACGGACAGTCGCATTCAAGCAACGAAGGACTTCCCTATAATTTTTCGTGGCTGGATGCCGTTGAACATGCCGCATTGCTGTAAAATTGAATAATATTGCTCCATCTTAAAATTTACTTTGCCGTTGCCATAACAACGGACACTCCGAGGTAGTTGTGTTAAACTCTTGGTTAGAGATGTCTAATTAAAAGGCATCATTATTATACGGTATAAAGTTTGAAATGTCAAACCCTATAACGTTCAGGGTTGATATCGAAGGAGTGACACAATGCTTTCGTTGGGAATGGATATCGGTACATCAACGGTCAAGTTGGTGCTGTTGAAAAATCAAGAAATTGAAAAGCAGTGGATGGCGGTGCATCACGGCAACCCTTTTGTCTGCCTGAAAAAGGGTCTTTCCACGTTGGAACTGGCAATGGATACTCCGTTTTCACTCTGTGTGATCGGAAGCAACACGGAGGCTCTGCTGGAGCAAGATTCAGCCATTCCCTCTTTGGGCGACATTCCAGCCATCGTCGAGGGTGTGCGCTGGATCATTCCGCAGGTGGGTTCGGTCATTGAAATCGGCAGTCAGGGCGCGCGATTCATCACGGACTTGCAGAGCCGCGCACCTCAGTTTTCAGTCAACGAACACTGCGCGGGCGGTACAGGTTCGTTCTTTGAAGACCAGATGTCTCGCGTGGGCTGCAGGCTGGGTAGATTACTCTTCGCTGGTAGAGCAGGCACGGAGTGTTCCGCGCCTTTCCGGTCGGTGTGCGGTCTTTGCCAAAACAGATATCATCCACCGCCAGCAGGAAGGGGTTTCCACACCGGATATCCTGCTAGGATTGTGTTATGCCATGATCCGTAACTATAAGGCGACCATCGTGCGGCGGCTTCCGGTCTGTAAACCTGTAGTATTCTGCGGCGGTATTACCTGCAATGCAGGCGTGATCCGAGCCATCCGGGATGTATTCGGGTTGAGTGAGGGAGAACTCATCGTTCCGGAGTTTGCCCGATATGAAGCGGCTCTTGGTGCTGCACTCAAAGCATCCGGCTCGTTCACGTTACGTCAACTGAATGATTCTCTGGACCGTACACTAACAACACACCACATGGTCGGAACATTGCCCAAACTGGAACTCCGCCCTGGCACGAGCCTTGCGGAGCCAAACGCCACCGAGATCATTCCAGAAAGCGGCTGCGCATTGGGCATCGACATCGGTTCTACCAGTACCGATCTTGTTCTGGTCGGTGCTGACGGTGAACTGGTAGACTTTCAATATCTGCGCACCGCAGGTGACCCGGAAGGAGCTGTCCGCAAAGGCCTTGCAAGTATTCGTCAGCGGTTTGGTGATATTCGGTTCACTGCAGTCGGTGTGACCGGTTCAGGACGAGAGCGCGTCGGCAAACGCATCGGAGCAGATATTGTCCGGGATGAGATCACTGCGCAGGCCAAGGGTGCAGCTCACTGGGTGCCGAAAGTCGATACCGTGTTTGAAATCGGCGGACAGGATAGCAAATACATCAGCATCCAGAACGGTGAAGTTGTGGATTTTCAGATGAACAAGATATGCGCTGCCGGTACCGGTTCTTTTGTGGAAGAACAAGCTGCCCGTATGGGCATCCCACTGGCGGAGTTTGGCCCATTAGCCTTATCCTCTGAACATCCGGCATCCTTGGGAGAACGGTGCACGGTGTTTATCGAAACGGCCATTGCGTCCGCTTCCGCTGAAGGTATTTCACGGGCGGATATTGCCGCAGGCCTTTGTCACTCCATCGTACAGAACTATCTGCATAAAGTGGTTGGTTCTAAACCTGTGGGTCAGCACATCGTTTTGCAGGGTGGTGTCGATTACAACCCCGGCATTGTGGCGGCATTCCAATCCGCATACGGCGACCGCGTACAGGTCAGCCCGGTCTTTTCCATCAGTGGTGCGTATGGTGCGGCTTTGCTGGCACAGGAAGCTGTGGGCAACGCACTCAGTCGATTTGTGGGATTTGACAGCCCGGCAAAGGACGCAGAGGACAGCCGCAGTGCGGAGATCCAGAAGAATATTGACTTCTACAAGCAGGCAGACAAACTGCTTTTGGAGGGTTACACTGGCAAACGTGACCCACGTGAAAAAGACCGTAGGTGTGCCTTTTGCGTTGATGATCCACAAATTCTTCCCGATGGCGAATGCCTTCTTTACCTCGTTGGGCTTCAATGTCGTCCTGACCGACCCCACCAGCGAGGAAACGATCCGGCTGGCTCAGCAGACCGCACAAGGGGAGACCTGCTACCCGGTCAAACTTATTTACGGCCATATGCAGCAGCTCATCGATCAAAAAGTAGATTATATCTTCCTGCCCACCATCCACACGATGAAGCACGAAAAGAGCCGTGTGAAACACAACTACGGCTGCGTCTATATGCAGACGGCAGCCGCATCCATTGCCAAAGCTCTGGACATTGAGAGCAAGGGCATCACTCTGCTCAGTCCGGTATTCGATCTCGATTTTGGGCAGGAAGCTATGGCATCTGCAATGCTGGGACTGAGCAAGATTTTAGGAATCCCGAAACCGTTTTGTGCCAAAGCTCTGCTCAGTGGTGCCATGGCGGTGCGCCGCCATACCGCCGCCGTGGAAAAACAGGGCAAAGCTCTGCTGGCGACCCTGAGACCGGACGATAAAGTGTTGGTGCTCATCACCCGCAACTACGGCGTTTCCGACCCCATCCTGAACATGGGCATCCCGGAACTGCTGTTGGAACGCGGCTATAAAGTCATCACGCTGAGCCACCTGCCCGGTCATGCGCTGGACATCTCCGATGAATACGATAATCTTTATTATCCGTTCGGGCAGCATATCCTGTCCGGAGCAAAGCTGATTGCTCACCATCCGAACCTCTACGCTGTCTACCTGACGAACCACGGCTGCGGCCCGGACACCATGCTCTCACACCTGTTCAAGCAGGAGATGGGCGATAAGCCCTACCTGCAAATCGAAGTGGATGAGCATTTTTCCAATGTGGGTGTCATCACTCGCATTGAAGCGTTCCTGAACAGCTTGCAACACCGCCCGGCGGTGGCTCTGCCGACAGATTTCAACATCGAGCAGGTCGATATTCACCCCTGTCGTCTGGCACAGACACCATCCCCCAATGTGCCACTCTATCTTCCGGCGATGGGTGCTTATACGCCCTATCTGGCCGCATATTTCAAACAGCAAGGGGCAGACCCCTACGAGCTGCCGCACCTGACGGACGATATTCTGAGCCTTGGCCGAGCGGAGACGAGTGCAAAAGAATACCTGCCTTTCCCGGCACTGCTGGGCAGCATCCTCGCTGAGCGTAAAAACGACCAGATGCCTGCACAGTTCCTGATTCCGCAGACGCAGGGAGCGGAAGCAGACGGTCAGTACGCCCGTGTCATCCGTGCTGTGTTGGACCGCAGAAAAGAGCAGAATGCTCAACTTATCAGCCCAATGCTGGAAACACTGCCCGAAATGGCGCAGAACCGTGATGCTCTCTTCCGCACTTTGCTGGCGGGAGATATCCTCTATGCTGCTCCGGCAGATAAACGTGCAGACATTTCGGCACAGTGGGATGCTCTGCCCGGCTGGGAGCAGCTGCACACCGCAGCGAGAGAAATCGGCGCACTTCCCACCACCAAAGGCCGCCGTATCGCTGCTGTTGGTACGCCGCTCTGCCTGACAGAACTGGACAGCGGCGTACTTGCCGCGCTGGAAGCCGAAGGCGAACAGGTACTTCGCGCCCCACTCAGCGAGGCACTCTGGTTTCTGTGGAAAGACAATTTTGGATGAAAACAAACCATCGGCTGGTTGGCTTGACCAGATGCAGAGGCAGATGCAGACCCTTGGTAATGAACTTGGAGCGCACAGTGCCTTTGCGGAAGACGCTGAAACACTGTTCCTCATTGCGGACTCTGCCTTGCCGAATTTTTCAGGCGGGAACGGTCGATATCGGTACGCCAAGGCCGTGGAGCTTTCTGGCCGTACCAATGCAGTGCTGACCCTTGCACCCCGGTATGAAAATACCGCTATGATTCTGGATATGCGCGGCCTGCACGATGCCTGCAGTGCCCCACTGTTCCAGCTTTCCCTTGATAACGACTGGGATGAAACTGCATGGAGCCGCCTGCGCTCGTTCCTCTACTACTGCTGAATCTGGCAGACGCAAAGAACCCGTCCGGTACGTCCGGACGGGTTCTTTGCGTCCGTTATGAAACAGAAAATCGCTTATTCGATGACCAGCAGCAGGCTCATTTTGAATTTGCCCTGTGCGGTAACGCTGTGCAGGCCGTTCTTATCGAAGCGGAAGCTCTCGCCTGCGTTCAGTTCGTAATCCTTACCCTCATAGCCAATGATGGCCTTGCCTTCGAGGGCGGTCAGGATGGCATTGCCGGGAGCGCGGTGCGGAGTCAGGCCGGTGCCCTCGTCAAAAGCCATCAGGACAAATTTCATGTTGTCTGCATGAGCGATGTCCAGATTGGCGATGCTGCCCTCTTCATAAGAAATGAGGTTCTTCAGTTCGGTGGGCTGGCCTGCCTTGATGATGTTGTTCATGGTAAAATTCTCCTTTTTCAAAATGATTTCGGTATAGATCATTCCACTGTCGGTTTTTGTGCCGCACAGTGTTTTCGGCGGTACATACAGCACTTCTCCGGGTTTGACAGACACTTCCTGCCCATCGACTCCCAGAAGAAACCTGCCGTTTCCCTCACCACCCAGATAAAGAGTGGTGCAGTCATAGTATTCCGGGGTAATAGAAGTGCCTGCGCCCAAGGAAAACCATGTTACCGGCACTCCATAGCCCAGTCCGGAAGGTCGGGAAACGGTCATAGCATCCCGGATCGGGCGAACCTGGGAAAGTGTAAAAGGGACATTGTTCATACAGCAGTTTCCTCCCGCAGAGCAACCGGAACGATGCTGCGCACCGACCGCCCCTGATAATGCAGTTCATCCACCAGCACCTGAACATCAAAAGAATACGAGATGTTCTCCTCGTTCAAGATCTCTGCAGCTGGACCGTAGAAAAATTTCGCCTTTGCGGTTCAGCATCAGGGCTTCGTCCGCTACGCTCATGGCATTGGTGGGATAGTGGGTATTCATGATGGCACTGATGCCGGATTCATGCGCCAGCCGCTCCACCATATTCAGTACTAAGATCTGATTGTGGAAATCCAGACCGGTTTCCGGCTCGTCCAGAATGATGAGCTTCGGCTCATTGATGAGGGCACGGGCAATGAGCACCATTTGTAGTTCACCGCCGCTCATCCGGTTGCAGTCCTTGTTGGCAAGACGGGTGATCCCCACTCGTTCCATCATGGCTTCCGCCATTTCGATTTCCTCTTTGCCGGGTTGCTGAAAGGCTCCGAGATGCGCACTGCGCCCCAGCAGAACCATTTCCAGACCGGTGTAGGAAAAAGCGAAGCCACGGGACTGCGGAATGTAGGAGATAGTGCTCCAGACATCCTTCGGCTTGAGGGTGTGGATATCCTTCCCATAAAATAGGGCTTTTCCGCTGTGCCATGGCAGCAGACCGATCATGCACTTGAGCAGGGTGGTTTTACCAATGCCGTTTGGACCAAGAATCGCAAGGATGTGGCCTTCTTCCAGGCTCAAATTGATGTTTTCGAGAATCACAGGCTGCTTTGGGTAGCCAAAATCAACCGTTCTGCACTTCCAAGATCATTGCAGATTGCTCCTTGTTTTATTCAACAGAGAAATAAACGCCGGTGCACCGATGATAGCGGTGAGAATGGAAAGGGGCAGCTCGATGATGCTGATGCTGCGGGACAGGGTATCGATCAGGATCATAAAGGCTGGCTCCCAGACTGAGACTGAGGGGCACCACATAACGGTTGTTGCTTCCAACCAGCATCCGGGATGCGTGTGGAATCAGCAGACCGATCCAGCCCACCTGACCGCACATGGAACGGCTGAAGCCGTGACCAGCGTAGATGCAACAATGAACAGCATCCGGGTCTGCTTGATGTTGATGCCGCTGGTACGAGCCTCGTCATCACTCAGTGAAAGGATGTTCAGCCGCCAGCGCAGCAGATAGATGATGATGATTCCAGCAACGATAAGTGGGCAGCCAATCAGGATCTTTTGGTAACTGGCACTGGTAAAGCTGCCCATGAGCCAGTAGGTGATCTCCGGCAGCTTGTCCTGCGGATCGGCAGTATATTTCAGCAGCGAACCCAGTGCGTTGAACAGAGAGGATGCAATCGTGCCGGCCAGCACCAGATAAACCATAGAACGCCAATCACTCTTGCCTGCGATTTTCAGAGTAAAACAGACGGAAATCAGGCCAAAGACCAAGGCGATGAGCTGCGTTTCCAGAATACTGCAAGACAGGATAATAGCAAGAATTGCACCCACACAGGTGCCGCTGGTTACACCCAAAATATCCGGTGTGGCAAGCGGATTGGAGAATAAGGATTGATAGGTATTGCCTGCACAAGACAGACCTGCGCCGACGATGATGGCCATCAGAATGCGGGGCAGCCGCAGATTAATGACGATGGAGTAGTTCTGTACATTTGAGGTACTCCCACCCGTCAGAGCAGTGCGCAAAGCCGAAAGGACTTCGCCTATCGGAACACTCATTCGCCCAAAGCACAGGCAGATGAGTGCGGTCACAAGGGGAAAAGCAAACATCAATACCACGGCCAGAGGAGTGAACCGGCCTTTTTTGATCCAGATGGTATCTTTCATCAGTACAGCAGCATTTCCTCCAACTCGTCATCTGTCACATCGTAGCCGTACCATGTCTTGTAATATTCCTTGATGGTATCGCCCAGCGGATAATCAGCAAAAGCATCCGGGTAGGTGTTGCAGGCCAGCCATGCCAGCACCAGCGGAGCATCCGGATTCGGGGTGAACCAGTTCCACATACCCAGCGTAGTGTTGTAGACCCGGCCGCTCTTCACGGCAGTCAGGGTGGAGAAGTCAGCACCGTCCACATTGCCGCTCAGCACGTCCTCGGTGCGCAGGGGCTGCAGGCCGGGACCATCCGGGAAGAGGATATCCGGATCCCAGCTGTAAATCTGCTCCATGCTGGCCTGTGCAAAGCCAGTGGCTTCCAGTGCCTTGTCTGTTACGCCCAGACGCTTCATCCAGTAGGTGCCAAAGGTGCCCTGACCGGATACCTGCGGCACACCGTCTGCATACTTCCACAGAATCAGCGCACTGGGGCGATCCGTTTGAGGAATTTCCGCAATACGGGCTTCCACATCGGTCACGATCTCATCACCGGCAGCAACAAAGGCGTCGGTCTTGCCCGGTTCGTTGAAGATCTGCTCCAGCAGCTTCAGCCACTCTTCGTAACGCTCAATGGGATCAGCTTCCGTAGATGCGCCCACGGTAGCGAAACCGATGGAGGGATTCCGCTGGCCTTCAGGATTTCGGCATGGGAGGAGTTGCCAGCATTGTACAGGATAACATCAGGGTTCAACTTCATGATCTCCTCGATGTTCAGGTCGCTCTGAGCATAGACCGTATCGCTGGACTCCAGAAGCTCCGGGGCAATATTCTTCAATACAGTGTCAGAAATGACCGACTTGAAAGAGCCGCAGTAACCCACGATGTAGGGAGCACTGCCCTCAAAATAAGCCATGTAAGTGGACAGGATTGGAATCTGGTCGATGACGACACGGGTGACCTTATTAGGCACTTCTACTTCGTTGCCGCCGTGGTCTACGACGGTATGGGTACCGGTCTCATCCATAGATGCGGCAGAGGAAGTTGCTTCGCTGGATACAGCGGAAGAAGCCACAGAAGAAGCCGTGCTGCTGGAAGAAGAACCGCAGGCGGCCAGAACACCGGCTGCACTTACAGCAGCCATGGCAGTGATAAACGAACGACGAGAAATTTTTTTGCATGGAAAACTCCTTTGATAAATCAATGGTTCTTTGGTTGTGGCGGTTAGTTAGCAATAACCAACTGCAGAGAATTTTATCAAATTCACTTTCCTTTGTCGGTTGCTATGGCAACGGCAACGCAAATTTATGTGATGGTAAAAATAGCAACAAAATTAGGGTGCGCCCTGAATAGGACGTACCCTGCCATCGCAATTCACGATTTGATTCGTTGATAACAACCGTGAATTGCATATCGCAAACACGTTGTTGAGAATTGCACTGCTTGTAAAAACTTGCGATTAAAGCCACAGACAACAGTGATATGTACAGCAGGGAGTTTCCCCGTCGGAAACGCTCTGCTTTTTCTTCATATCTGCTCAGCTTTGCTGCCGGAGCCATGCTGTATGTGGTGGTGGAGGAACTAATCCCGGAAATGTCGCAGGGACAGCACTCCAACGTTGGCACGGTGATTTTTTGCGGTGGGCTTCAGCGTGATGATGGTGCTGGACGTAGTACTGGGGTGATGGTTTGGGGGACGGAAGCGAAATCATTTTTCAAAATCTCCGAAAATGACTAAACTCCTTGACAGAGGAGACGGCAGGGCGTATTA
>ENA-OQHD01000623-OQHD01000623.1-human-gut-metagenome-genome-assembly--contig:-NODE-623-length-12287-cov-2.322780_pt1 | contig 12287 bp, 14 predicted proteins | sample MGYA00242560_ERZ504711 | MGnify/ENA primary metagenome ERZ504711 (study PRJEB26092, sample SAMD00036198) | human gut metagenome | host: Homo sapiens | study: EMG produced TPA metagenomics assembly of... | reverse complement strand
CCGGAACGCCCGTGACAATACGGTTTTGATTTATCTTTGATTATAGGGAACTCGCTGGTATCCGTCTGTTTTTCACGAATTTCCCAGAAAACATATACAGTCTTGTTGTTTATACGAAAAAAATTATTTCTAGACTTGTCCCACGGAAAAAACTGTCGCTTTTTATTTTCGGACTTTGATTCTTTACGAGGCTATTCGGACTGTCTTTCAAGATGATTTACAGAGTTTGGCATCGGCAGCAAGTGATATTCGGTGTTCCAAGCGGAGAAGCGGAATCTAGGACTAAATATTTTCTTCCTTCAACAATATAGCCCACGGGTTGTATCTATGTACCTATTATTCATCATAAAACAGACTATATATGGCTACCATTAAATTAAAATTCCGTCCATCGACGGTACAGGGTAAGGCTGGCACACTCTGTTACCAGCTTTGCCACCGTCAGGAGAACAGGCAGATTACCACCGACATGAGGATATTTCCCGAGTGGTGGAATGAGACGAAACGTGAACTTGTCACTGTCCCCGGCAATGAGAGAGTCCTGACCGTCTACCGGAAACGGGCGGAAAAGGAGATGCGGGACATCCGTGAGATTATCCGTGAGCTGGACTGTAGCGGAGAAACATACACCTTGTCGGAAATACTCAACCGCTATCGCTCCCTGCCTTCCGAGTCCGGTTTCCTGTACCACATGAAAAAAGAGATGGAAACGCTTTGGGAGAACGGCCAATACGGTACCTCTCGTAATTACCGGCGTGCACTGAACAGTTTTTCCACTTTCCTGGATGGTAACGACATTCCGTTTTTCGTCGTTAGATTCCGCCCTGGCGTGTCGGTATGAGGCATGGTTGTGGCAACAAAGGGTAGCGAGAAACAGCAGCTCGTTCTATATGCGGATTCTGCGTGCCGTTTATAACAAGGCCGTAAAGCAAGGTATTGCGGTGCAGACTTTTCCGTTTCGTGAGGTTTATACAGGAGTGGCTCGCACATCGAAGCGTGCCGTGGATGAGGAAACCATCCTGAAACTTCAAAGGATTGACCTATCGGATTCACCGGCTTTGGCACTTTCCAGAGACATGTTCGTGTTCAGCTATTGTGCCCGTGGCATGGCGTTTGTGGACATGGCATATCTGAAAAAACGAGAATGTGGACAGCGTGCGAATTACCTATTGTCGCCATAAGACAGGCCAATACTTAACATTACATATCGAACCGTGTATGGCGGTGATATTGGAACGATATGGGCAGGTTTGTCCGGAAAGTCCATATCTTTTCCCCATCCTTACCGATGAACAGCCAGATCAGGCTTACCGGCAATATCGGACCGGGTTGAACTACCATAACCGAAAATTGAAACGGTTGGGTAAATTGCTTGGCGAACCATTACCTTTGTCCTCATATACGCCACGCCACAGCTGGGCTACCGCCGCACGCAACCACGACGTACCGATTGCCGTCATCAGTGCGGGGATGGGACACAGCAGCGAAAGGACTACGCTTATTTACTTGGATTCTTTGGACAATGCCGTGATAGATAATGCGAACGAGAAGATTTTGAAGAATTTGAACAGTACCGTCTCTATGTAAGAGAGGGTAGAAATACACCGCAATGTAATCATTTTCAGCAAAAAAGAAAATAAAACAGCCATTTAATTCCTTTTATTTTACCCCCCCCCATTTGTAAATAAATGATTATCAACTATTTATGGTTATTATTTAAAACAAATTAAAATAATATTGTAATAAGGATGTAAAATGAAAGGAGACTGTCTATTTCTCTTTCGAGCGTATTTTTGAGTTGAGAACTGAGCAGACCGAGTAAAAATGGATTCTTATACAAACATACGCAATTGATTATCAACAATAAAGATGTTTGTACCGTTTCTTACATAGAAACGGTACGAATACGGGGTTACGGTATCCGCTCACTGTAGTCAGGAGCGGCCCGCATTCTGGAAGTCCTATGAAGGAAAAAGCCAGATTAACCTTGATTGCTGTATCTTCCTTATTTGAAAAAACAGAAGGTGCAGGAATGGAAATTATATCCTTTTTATTAACCCAGCAACATTACTTTTGTTGAACATAGAAACACACACACACGAACATTGGTTCGCCCTAAAAGTATTTTATAACAAAGTTTTCGAGATTGAGGATATATTGAAAAAAGACAAGATCGAGACTTACATTCCTTGTGAGGAAACCTTGATGGAACGTAACGGCATAAAGAAGAAACTCCGTCGTCCGGTCATTAATTCGCTTATGTTCTTCCGTTCAACCGTTTGTCGTGCTTTGGAAGTACAGCGACAATTCACCAATAAGGTAATCCTATATACAAGACAGAAGGGATTGAAAAGACTTCCCCTTGCCATTCCTGATCGGGAAATGAACATTTTCATGCTGGTCACCTCGTCCGGCGAGCAGGGAATGGAATATTTCGGGGAGGACAATTCCAAGTTTCACCAGGGAGAACGTGTACGGGTCATTGACGGAAAGTTCAAGGGAGCGGAAGGGGTTATCTGCCGGATTAGGAAGAATCGCCGTTTGGTGGTCACCGTCCAAGGCGTATGCGCCGTGGCTACTTCCTATATTCCACAAGCCTTTCTACAACGGATAGGGCAAGATTAAGAAAATCATCAAAAAAGTTATATAGTGGATATTTTGCATTTTATCGAATTTGCCTTTATAGTCATAGTCGGCTGGACATTGAGTGCGATGGTCCTGCCTCGCATTTCGTTGGTCTCTTTCCGACGTCGCCTGTTCGACTCAGTGGACGAACGTAAGTTGCATACTGCCCATATACCAAGGTTAGGCGGTATCGCCTTTTTCCCTTGTATCACAGTTACGGTTTCGCTTGCCATTATCGGTTACAACCTTTGGCAGGGCTATAACATACTCGACATGGACTTGACGAACCGTCTGCTTTCCATGCTCTGTTGTCTGTTCATACTTTATCTTATAGGTATGATGGATGACCTTATCGGTGTACGTTACCGTTCCAAATTTGTAGTGCAAATACTTTGTGGCATACTGTTGGTGATTTCCGGGTTATGCTTCGACAACCTATACGGGTTGTTCGGTATTTATGTCATACCTTATTACATAGGAGTGCCGTTCACAGTATTCGTCATCGTCTATATCCTGAACGCCATCAATTTGATAGACGGCATTGACGGACTTGCCTCTGGGTTGAGTATTATCTCATTCCTCGTTTTCAGCTGCATGTTCATCCATTTGCAATGGTGGATGTATGCCTTTATCAGTCTAGCTGCTTTCAGTGTGTTATTGCCGTTCTTTTATTATAACGTATACGGTAAGATATATCGGGGACGCAAGATCTTTATGGGTGATACCGGTTCGCTCACTATCGGGATGCTGCTGGCAGTGATGGTCATCCGTCTGAGTATGTCCGATCCAGTGAAAGAGAGTGCCTTTCCCGGTAGCATTGTGATAGCTTTTTCTTTTTTGATTGTACCAATGCTTGATGTGATACGTGTGGTTATTCACCGGTTGCGTAACGGTAAAAATCCATTTCTTCCAGACCGGAATCATATCCACCATAAATTTATAGCCTTAGGAATGTCCCAACGTAAAGCGATGGTAAGCATTGTTATTATGGCAGCTCTTTTTGCATTGGGAAATTGTTTTTTGATTCATTGCCTTTCCGTAACAAACTTGTTTCTGTTGGATGTGGCTGTTTGGACGGTGATTCATTGTTACATACTATGAAAATCAACCGAAACATAAAGTAGAATAATTAACTGTACAGAAAAAAATTAAGGTATGAATTTCATTTAATTAAAATTGTGCTTCTTATGCGTGATTGTTGGTTGTCCATGCAAATAACCTCCAAAGAAATTTGTCTATTTTCAAGATATCGTAGTTAATCAGCCCGAAGCGATTATCGGGGCACGGGATATTACCGTGCAACCCAAAAGACCAGATTTCCATTATGGTGTCCAGCAAGGATCCGCAATTGGCGGCCCTGTTTAATCTTACACGGGTACAATACCGTGCCGGATCTACCGATTTGCGTACCGGAAGTAACAGTGGTGAAATATCCGGTTATACGTTGGATGATAAGGGAGACATTGATTTTCCTGTTATCGGGACACTGCATATTGCCGGTATGACCAAGAGCCAGATTGCCGCCCTGGTAAAGAAAAGGCTGATGGAAGAGAATCTGGTAAACGACCCGGTGGTCACGGTTGAGTTTATGAACCTTTATTTCTCTGTGTTGGGCGAGGTGAAAACTCCGGGTAAATATGCCATAACAAAAGACCAGATTACTCTTTTGGAAGCCATCAGCGTGGCGGGTGACCTAAGCATCTACGGAAAGCGGGATGCGATATTTGTCATCCGTGAAGAAAACGGCGAGCGTGTAACCCATTGGGTGGATATCCGCTCGAAAGATCTGTTTAATTCACCGGTATATTATCTGAAACAGAATGATGTGGTGTATGTACAGCCCAACAAGGTGCGTGCCGGACAAAGCACCATTAATGAGAACAGCGTGAAATCGGTATCGTTGTGGATCAGTATCGGTTCGTTCCTTTCCTCGTTGGGAGTTTTACTGTTCAAGTAATGTCGTTAATATTATTTCATAAGCTATAAAAGAGAGCCAAAATTGATAGAAAATAGAACGAGTGTAGGCAAATCTGCCGAAGACTTTATACGGTTTACAAGATTTTACGGGGGTAATGTTTTTTGCCAGAAATGGTATTGGTTTGCCCTTTCATTATTCGTTGCATTGGCAACGGCATCATTATATTTGTTGAGTACTCCTAATGTCTATACCCGGACAGCAGCCATTTTGGTTAAAGATGACTCCAAGAACAATTCTTCGGCAAGTGCAATGAATGAGTTTGCAGATATGGGTATTTTTAAATCAAACACCAATATCAACAACGAACTGCTCACTTTGAAATCTCCTACGCTGATGACAGAGGTGGTGAAGCGTTTTGCGGCTAAATGAGATATATACTGTTCGTAGGGGCTTAAAAAGAATAGAGTTGTATAAATCAAGCCCGATATTGGTGACTTATCTTTTTGATGATAAAAAAAGTGTAAGTTTTGATATAGAAGTTGGTGCACAAAACAAGTTTTATCTTTCAAACTTTATTGTTGCCGGAGAAGAAACAGAGGAACGGTTAGAAGGGATTATAGGAGATTCCATTCAAACATCAGCAGGAACATTGGCCATCAGCTTAACTTCTCAATATGAGAATTCTTTTACAGGCAGCACTATTCGATATAGTAAAGAATCGGCTGATATGATGGCTGACAGCTATACACAGAAATTGCGGGCTGAATTAGGCAACGAAGATGCCACCATTATCAATTTGAGCATTGATGATGCTTCTGTGCAAAAGGCAGAAGATATTTTGAATACACTGATTGAGGTTTATAACGAGAAATGGATCCAGGACAAGAACCAGATAGCAGTAAGTACCTCACGGTTTATCGGTGAACGTTTGGGCGTGATTGAAAACGAATTGGGTCATGTGGATGAGAATATCTCCAACTACAAGAGTGAACATCTGTTGCCGGACGTACAAGCCGCTTCCAGTCTGTATATGAGCCAGTCTGCTGAGAATAAAAAAGGAAATTCAGACACTCACCAACCAGCTTGCGACGGCTCAATTTTATTCGCCGCGAATTGGGGGGGGAAAGAGATGAACCAGCCTTTGCCAACCAACTCCGGTATAGCCAACGTAAATATCGAAAGTCAAATCGGAGAATACAACAAGATGGTGTTGGATCGCAACCGGCTGATAGCCAACAGTAGCGAGTAAAAACCCGTTGGTGAAAGATTTAGGGAACTCAATGCAGAGTATGAAACGTACGATTCTTCAATCGGTTGATAATTTGATCGTATCGTTAAATACTCAGATACGCAGTATTCGCCAACAGGAAGCAACAACAACTCAACAGTTGGCTTCTAATCCGAGTCAGGCCAAATACTTGTTATCGGTAGAACGTCAACCAAAAAGTAAAGGAAGAGTTATACCTATATTTGCTCCAGAAGCGTGAAGAGAACGAACTGTCACAAGCGTTTACCGCTTATAATACGCGAATGATTACAGCTCCACGTGGCAGTGCTTTACCAACGGCACCGAATAAGTAAAAACAATTTTATTGGTGGCTCTTGCTCTCGGGCTTTTAGTACCGGCAGTTATTATCTTTATGCAAGAAAACATGAGCACCAAGGTTCGGGTAAGAAGATTTGGAGAATTTGAGTGTGCCCTATTTGGGTGAAATACCGTTATATTTCCGAAACGAAAAAAAAGAAGAATAAATTTTCGGAATATGCAATTGTGGTGGAAGAGGGTAACCGGAATATTATCAACGAAGCTTTTCGTGTGCTTCGCTCCAACGTGGACTTTATGAAAAGCAAGAATACCGAGCAGAAAGTATTTATAGAAACCTCGTTTTAATCCCGGGTAGTGGAAAAAGTTTTCTGTCCATGAACATCGCCATGAGTTTTGCCATTAAGGGCAAAAAAAGTATTGGTGATAGACGGGGACTTGCGACATGGAACGGTTTCGGCTTATGTAGGGTCGCCTAAGAAAGGTTTAAGTGACTACTTGGGAAACAAGGAAGTCGTTTGGAACGAGTTGCTTGTGATAGACAAAAAGTATCCTAATCTGCATATAATTCCAGTAGGAACCATTCCTCCTAATCCGACGGAATTGTTGGAGGATGGAAGTCTGGCAACCTTGATGCAAGACTTACGCGATGAGTATGACTATATCTTTATTGATTGCCCGCCGATTGATATTGTGGCAGATACACAAATAATCGAGCAATATGCCGACCGGACACTCTTTGTGGTACGGGCGGGATTATTGGACCGCTCACTGTTACCTGAATTGGAAAGTATTTATCAAGAAAAGCGGTTCAAAAACCTTTCGGTGATATTGAATGGTACGGAAAGTACAGGTGGACGCTATGGTTACCGCTATGGTTACCACAATGGGTATGACTCTTATTACGGCAACACAAAATAGAGGGGTATTCCAAAATAAACAAGGAAACTGTTTGCTATTATTCCCAACAGTCAACAGAAATGTGCTTTTTTCCGACAGGAAAAAAAGTATTAGCGGAAAGCGGCTTTTTTCCGTGGTTTCACTGATTGCCACAGCCATCTTCTTCCCGGGGTAGATGATGGGGTGAAAACGTTGGAAGAGTCGTTGGCGATATTGGAAGAAATGGAACGTTTAGGCGTTCGTAAGGTTTGGCTTAGCCCCCCCATATAATGGAAGACATACCCAATGAAACAGTGGATCTGCAACAGAAGTTCCAAGAATTAAAGCAAATGTATCATGGAAAGATCGAATTGGCTTTGGCAGCGGAATATATGATGGATAACCTTTTTGAGGAACGGTTGGAAAAGGATGACTTGTTACCCTTTGAGGAAGGAAAACATTATCTGTTAGTGGAAACCTCTTATTTCAATCCACCAATGGAGTTACTGTCTATTTTGCAACGCATCCAAAGGAAAGGTTATTATCCTTTGTTGGCCCATCCGGAACGATATGAGTATATGCGGATGAAGGATTATAAAATATTGAAAGATAACCAAATTTCTTTTCAACTAAATATACCGTCATTGGTCGGAATGTATGGTAAGCACATAGAAAAGAAAGCAAAAAATATTATTAAAAGCAGGAATGTATGATTTAGGAGGAAATGATGTTCACTCCCTTATTTTTTATGTGACAGCTTGTAAGCACAAAATAGACAATCTGTCTTTCTTGAAGAATGTGTGTAAAATATAGCGTATTTATATTCAGGAAGACTTTGACCTGATATGTTTTTTATGTAAATGAATGATTTAATATTTAATACAAAGATAAATGAAAGCATGTTTCATGGGCTTGGGTTACATCGGACTACCCACAGCCATTATTGCCGCAAAGCACGGTATTCAAATAACAGGAGTTGATATCAATCCCCATGTCGTGGAAATGACTAATGCGGGACATCTGCACATTATTGAACCCGGTATGGAGGAAATGTTACAGGAAGTAGTGAAAGTTGGTATGTTGAAGGCTTCTGTTACACCGGAGGTAAGCGATGCTTATTTTATAGTAGTGCCTACCCCTTTCAAGGGAAACCATGAACCGGATGTGAGCTATGTGGAAGCTGCTACCCGTGCCGTATTGCCGTTGTTGAAAAAAGGGGATCTTTATGTAATAGAATCCACTTCACCTGTAGGAACTACAGAGGCTATGGCACGCATCATTTTTGGTGAACGTCCGGAATTGGAAGGTAAGATTTTCATAGCCTATTGTCCGGAACGTGTACTACCAGGCAATGTCATATATGAATTGGTGCATAACGATCGTGTTATCGGTGGCTTGAATCCTGAATCTACTGACAAGGCCATTGGGTTCTATTCGCAATTTGTACAGGGCACACTTCACAAGACCAACTGTCGCACAGCGGAGATGTGTAAACTGACGGAGAACTCCAGTCGTGATGTACAGATTGCCTTTGCTAATGAACTTTCCTTGATTTGCGATAAGGCGGGTATCAATGTTTGGGAACTTATCAACCTTGCCAACAAGCATCCGCGTGTAAATATCCTGCAACCCGGTTGCGGTGTAGGCGGTCATTGTATTGCGGTAGATCCATACTTTATCACCGCTGATTTCCCGGCAGAAAGCAAGTTAATCAGCGATGCTCGTGATATAAACAACTACAAGAGTTTCTGGTGTGCCGTAAAAAGTGAAGAACGCCATGTTGGAGTTTGAGTTGAAGAATCACCGTAAGCCAGTTGTAGCTATGATGGGATTGGCATTCAAACCAAACATTGACGATTTGCGTGAAAGTCCGGCGAAATATATTACCACGAAAGTGATGCAGAGCTGTAATAATGCCGACATTTTGGTTGTGGAACCGAATGTAAAAGAGCATAACGTGTTTAAGTTAACCGATTATCGTGAGGCTTATGATAAAGCAAACATCGTGGTATTCCTTACGGCTCACAAGGAGTTCAAAGAGCTATCTTGGAGAGAAGATAAGATGATGTTGGATTTTTGTGGGGTATTTAAGAAGTAAAAGTATATGAAAGAATTATTTCGCTATATACAATCTGATTATTATCGATATACAGGGGAAATGAGGGGGGGGGCTAAAATACTACTTTACCTTCTTTTTCAAAACGGAATCACTGCTTTAATTACAGTTTTTGGTTACGGTTGGCATCAAGGAAGAACATATTGTTCCCTTTAGCCGTTCTGATGCATCGTCACCTAACCAATAAATATGGAATACAGATCCCACGAACTATCAAAAATAGGGTATGGATTCTATATAGCCCATGGTATAGGCATTGTGATTAACGCCGGAACTGTGATAGGAAATAATGTAAATATTAGTCAGATTTTTTATCCATCGGAACCAACAAGCGGACTCCGGCAAGAATAGGCAATAATGTCTATATCGGTCCTAATGTTTGTATTGTGGAAGATGTTAACATTGGTAATAACAGTTGTATTGCAGCAGGTGCGGTGGTTGTGAAAGATGTACCGGAAAACACTACTGTGGCAGGATGTCCAGCAAAAGTGTTAGGTGAAAACAAGCATTCCGAATATGTACACAATCGTTATAATATCAATCATTAGGTGAAAAAATTGACCGCTTTACAATACATCAACTACACAAATAACAAACTGTTGGAAGAACTAAGTACGTACCGTTCTAATTCTACTAACGAGCAATTCAAAGTAGCACATTACAGCTTAAGCAATAAGCTATTTTTATACAATCGTTTCATGAGCACAGTATCTGACAATAATAAACGAATCGCCAAGAATACTCTCATACTTTATGCGAGAATGTTCTTGGTAATGTTCATATCTCTATACACCAGCCGTATCATATTAAAAACGTTGGGTATTTCTGATTTTGGTATATTTAATGTTGTTGGAGGCGTGGTAATGATGATGAATGTAGTAAACAGTGCTATGTCGGTGTCTACACAGCGATATTTGACTTTTGAATTAGGGAAAAAAGATTATGTCCAATTTACCAAGACATTCAGTATGTGCATGAATATATTTTTTCTCTTGTGTGTTTTGATATTAGTTTTAGGAGAAACTGTTGGTTTATGGTTTGTAAACACATACTTGATTATTCCTCAGGAAAGAATGGAAGCAGCTAATTGGGTTTACCAATTCTCTTTACTTTCATGTATGTGTACACTTTTAAGCAACCCCTATAATGCCACAATTATATCGCATGAACGAATGAATGTATACGCTTATATCGGCATTACGGAAGTCTTTCTTAAACTTGCCATTGTTTATGTTTTACAGATAATTCAGATAGATAGGTTGACAACTTATGGAGTATTGACTTTTATCAGTTCGTTAACAATAACACTAATTTACCGCTGGTATTGTGTGAAACATTTTGCCGAGGTACGGTATTCATTTTATTGGAATAGGCAATTATTCAAACAATTAGCTTCTTATTCAGGATGGAATCTATTCGGTTCTCTTTCCGGAGTAGCCAAAGGGCAAGGATTAAATATTCTTATCAACATAATTTTTTGGTCCATCGGTGAATGCTGCACGTGGAATAGCTTATCAAGTCAATGGCGTGATTCAATCTTTCTTCTCTAACTTTTATACAGCAGTGCGCCCACAAATCACAAAATACTACGCTCAAGGTAATAAAGAAGATATGTTTAAATTGATATTCAATAGTTCTAAAATGGCATTTTTCTTATCTTATTTATTTCTCTTCCATTGGTTATAGAAACTCCATTCATAATACAATTATGGCTTGGGCAAATGCCAGAATATGTTGTACCGTTTGTTAGATTGGTAATTGTTATTACAGCTATAGATTCCATGTCTACTCCATTGATGACAGCCATTCATGCCACAGGCAATAATCGTTTATATCAATTTTCGGTAGGTTTAATTATGATAATGACCTTACCTATTTCCTATATATTTTTAAAATCAGGTTATTCTCCGTTATCTGTTTTTGTCATATCATTGGTATTAAGTATGATTAGTCTATTTGTGAGACTTGGAATAGCACACAGACAAATTGGATTACCATTCATGGAATATACAAAGCATGTAGTGTTCCGTTCATTTCTTGTCGCATCATTGGCCTTTATAATTCCAGCATGGTTGCATTGCATAATGCAGCCGGGTTGGATTGCAACTGTTAGTGTGTGTAGTATGTGTGTAGTAAATAGTCTTTGTTTTGCATTTTTTGCTGGACTTAGTTTATCCGAGCAGCAAGTTTTAGCCAACCTACTAAAAAATAAACTAAAAATAACAATGATAAACTCGTATCCAAAGATAAATGTACCGGATGTGGCGCTTGTTCCTATATATGCCCCAAGGGATGTATAGAAATGAAGGAAAACGATATGCATGAATTACTGCCTGTTATCAATGCATATATGTGTGTGGAGTGTGGGAAATGTGTTAAGATATGTCCTGTTTTGAATCCCGTGGAAACTTATGTTCCAATAGAGGCTTATGCAGCACGTAGCAACGACAAGAAAGAGGCTTTCAATAGTGCTTCCGGTGGAATTGCCAGTACTTTATATCGTGACGGCCTCAAAGAAAATGCCTATATTGCAGGTGCTGTGCAGAATCCTGATTTTAGCGTAAATCTTATCTCTGGGAAAAATATTGAACTTATTAACCAGTTCAAGAATTCCAAATATGTATTTAGTACGGCTTATCGGTTATATCCAGAACTGGCAACTTTATTGAAACAAGAAAAACAAGTAATCGTAGCTGGACTTCCATGCCAGATTGCAGCTATCCGTAAGATATTCAAGGATAATCCTAAGTTATTCTTGATTGACATAGTATGTCATGGTACTACACCAACGGCTTATTTACAACAGCACATCAAAAAGATAGAACAAGAAATGGAACAATCTGCCACAAAGATGTTTTTCAGAGACCCTTATGTTTATACTTTTACTTTTACTTTTACTTTATATAATAAACATGGCGAGCGCTTCTATGCAAAACGAACAAAAGATGGTGATACATATCAATTTGGCTATCATCGAGCCATATCCTATCGCGAAAGCTGTTATTATTGCCCATTCGCATGCAATAAACGAACCGGTGATTTATCCTTGGCAGATTATCCCGGGTTTAGGTTGTATTATCCCTTTTACTCACGAACGGGAATTTATCAATTGTGTATTGGTCAATACGCTTAAAGGTAAAAATTGGTTTCGGAAATCAATAAACAAAGGGAGTATTCTTGCATGGGAGCGTCCTATAGACGAAGCT
>ENA-OQHD01000621-OQHD01000621.1-human-gut-metagenome-genome-assembly--contig:-NODE-621-length-12311-cov-2.601034_pt1 | contig 12311 bp, 14 predicted proteins | sample MGYA00242560_ERZ504711 | MGnify/ENA primary metagenome ERZ504711 (study PRJEB26092, sample SAMD00036198) | human gut metagenome | host: Homo sapiens | study: EMG produced TPA metagenomics assembly of... | reverse complement strand
CGCAGACCAACAACATCAAGACCCTTGTTACACTGGAAGATAAAATCGACATTGAGCGCAAAGGACAGCAGAGTGTGCAGGGTACGCTGTATGTGCGGTTTGCCTGCTTCGGGAATGGCAGCTTACACGCACTCTATGACAAGTCTAACGGTTTCTATCGCCGTCAGCTGTTGCTCACCACTAAGGAAAAGCCCGTTGGCCGGGTGGATGATCCTTTTCTCATTGATAAGATGCGGAACGAAAAAGAGGGCATCCTGCTTTGGGCATTGGAGGGGCTGCATCGGCTGATTCAAAACAATTACCAATTTACCATCAGCGAACGCACCGCCGCGAATCTGAAAGAAGCGATGGAGCAGGGCAACAACATTCTGGGCTTCCTCAAATCAGAGGGCTATTTTCGAAATTCGGCAGGGGGCCAAGTGCAAATCCACGGATTTCTATAAAGTCTATGAACGCTGGTGTCTGGATAACCTGGAAAAGCCGCTAGCCGCATCCACCTTTATCCACCATCTAAAAGATAATCAGAAAAGTCTGGGCATCGTCTACGATGATAAGTGCATCGGCACAAATCGGGGCTTTCACAATGTAGACGTTGACCTGTTTTACCCATTGATGTTCCAAGTCCGTGGGATTAAAAAAGTAAGAATCAACTTGAAAAAGCCCTGCTCAGCCTGCTCACAGTGCGCAAAAGGTGCAGGATGAGCAGAGTGAGCAGGCAATTTTGAACTTACATCAAAAATAAAACATGGAGGTTTTGCTTATGGGTTACGCCCGAAAAGACGTTGAAAGGACAAAATGAACGCGAAAAAGTTTGTCCGCTATCAGGAAGGGGCTGAAAAATACAGCATTGGTCTGACAAAATTTCAGGAGTTGGCGAAGGAAGCCAAAGCCGTTTATAAAATCGACAAGGTGGCGTTGGTCAACTGTGAGATTTTCGAGCGGTATCTGGAAACCTTCCGCATTGCATAAAAATAGGCCGGAGGAAAATCCCCCGGCCCCAGACCGCCCACAGTGTTGCGCTGCAGAGCAGCTCGTGGGAGAAGTCACCTTTATTCTATGCAAAATTAGAGCTTTTCTTTCCAGTCATCCCGGAAGCCGTAATAATCCATTCGCACAAACGGATATTTTTCGTCAGAGCAATGACGGCTTCCTTCATTTCCGCAAAGTTCTCAGCAGGCAGAAGCCTTCTCATGACGAGGAAGAACCCAAGAAATGCGCGTTATCCATCGTGCCATCCTCGCGGCGGATCAGCAACGCCTGTTCTTTCTGTTGAGGGAAGGATTTTTGCTCAAAGAGACGATTGTAAATGCGACTTCCATGTGCGCAGAGATTGCGGATAATCGTCATGCTGTGCATATACTGCCCCAGAATTTCCGGGCCGCGATTCATGGCAAGTCCGAACTGATGGGAAATTGTTTCTTTTATTGGGCGTTCGGAGATGGAATACAGGAAAGAAATGTCGGAAATCGTCAGCAAATCAACGTATGCCCAGAGAGGAATCTCTTGGTGCAGATCGTTGATGAAGTGCTTTAAGTAGGCTTCGTGGGCCAGCCGCTGCCGCTTCTGCTGGTTGGCTTTGTCGACGATTTCCTTATGTTTTGCCTGATTGGAGAAATTTGCGGCATCCAGATAACCCAGCGGCCCATACACTTTTGTAAATTCATAGGCATAGATGGACTTTATCTGTACCTCAATGGTTTCGATATGGTGCAGGATGATATGACGGAACTCATGGTCGAAATTGTAAATGTCTTCGATATTTTGGAACGTGGCAGACTTCGCAAAAACATCGTTCTTGCGGAGCGTCAGAGAATAGCCGCTGACACGGTAATAATTGTTCCGCAGCAGAAAATCCTTTGCTTCGGCTTCATCCTCGATGGTAAGGCCGCGTGAACGAAGAATCTCGATTTGTTCATCTATCGTTTTGAAGTCCTTGTCTGCCATGAAAAATCTCCTTTATAAGCAAAACGCCCCCAAGTGTGCATACGCTATGCGCAGAGGCCTGGGGGAGTTGTTACCATTATAATAGCAAATCAAGGACGAAATGTCAATGAGCAGAGTGTGAACTTTCGATTTTTCGTAAAAATTTTCAAGAATGGGCTTTTTGCAGCTTGACTTCCTGTCACACGGAAAGTATACTGGTGCTGTGGAGGTATGAGAGCAGCTATGGCAAAGATGGGACGATCAAAATCCGAAAATGCAAAAAAGAAAACCTTGAGCATTCGGGTGGAGGATGCCCTGTATGAGCGTATCTGCAATTATGCCGAACAACATCAACTGACTGTAACAGGAGTTGTCTTGCAGGGGCTGGACAAAGTTTTGTCCGACCTTAAATAGTATCAAGCCCTTCTTCTTTCGGGAAGGAGAATTGATATGGCAACGACACGAAAAGACCTGCGGGGGGCGTACCCTGCGAAAAGGCGAGATGCAGCGCAGCTCCGATAAGCGGTATGCATATTCTTACACGGACCCGCTGGGACGGCGCAAATACATCTACGCAAATGATCTTGTGACCCTTCGGGAGAAGGAAGCGCAGCTAACTAAAGACCAGATGGACGGTCTGGATATTTACGTTGCAGGCAAAGCAACGGTCAACTTTGTGTTTGACCGTTATATGAGCCTGAAAACGAATCTACGCCAGACCACCCGGAGCAACTATCTTTATATGTATGACCGCTTTATCCGTGATACCTTCGGCAAGAAGAAAATTGCGGAGATTCGGTATTCGGATGTGCTGCAGTTCTACAATTACCTGTTGGATAAGCAGGGCTTGCAGACGAACACGCTCGAAAGCGTTCATACGCTGTTGCATCCCACCTTTCAGCTGGCGGTTCGGGATGAGATCGTCCGCAAGAATCCCACAGATGGTGTGATGGCAGAAATCAAGAAAAAATTCCGAGCAGACCACTGGTGTGCGTCATGCCCTGACGATTCCGCAGCAGCGGGCGTTCATGGAACATATCGCCAATCACCCGGTCTTCTGCCACTGGTGGCCGTTGTTCACGGTACTGCTGGGAACAGGCTGCCGCATTGGTGAAGCGTTGGGCTTGCGCTGGGATGATTTGGACTATGAGCGGCGCACTATCAGCATCAATCACAGTCTGGTCTATTACCCGGTGGGCGAAAGCCGCAATTCGGTTCTGCACATCTCAAAGCCTAAAACGGAAGCAGGCGTTCGGACGATCCCTATGTTTGATACCGTAAAGGATGCCTTTGAAATGCTGCATGAAGAACAAAAAGAATCCGGCTGGAACGATGTGGAGATTGATGGTATGTCGGGCTTCATCTTCTGCAACCGCTTTGGTAATGTTCCGAATCCGCAGTCTGTGAACCGCGCTATCAAGCGCATCATTGCAGACTATAATGCAGGTGAAGAAGTAGAAGCAAAGAAGCGGCACCGGGAGGCGGTTCTGCTGCCGGACTTTTCGGCACATCATCTGCGGCACACGTTCTGCACAAGGCTTTGCGAAAAAGAGACCAACCTGAAGGTCATCCAATCGGTCATGGGGCATAAGGATATTCAGACCACAATGGACATTTATGCCGAGGCGACCGAGGAGCAAAAAACAGGAATCATTTGAGCGTTTGGCTGCTACACTGGACAATTTTTTGATAATAAGAAGGGCTCTTACTGAGCGTTTTGTCTGACAGCAAAATTCTTCCAAGGACAGCAAATTGACAGCAAAACTACGAGAATGACGGCGAATCACGAGGGATTATGAATACCGGGAACGCAAGTGAAAACGCGATTGTGAAGCATCATGAAGCATTGTAAGCCGGTTCCGGAAAGTATCCCCACGATGAAGCCGATTGAGCAGTAAAATGCAAAATTAAAACGCAGATACGATGGAATTTTGAATGGATTTCAAACGGCATCTGCGGTAATACACCACAACTACACCAATTTTGGGACGTTTTCCCCGAAAAGGAGCCTTACAAAGCGGTGTGGTGTAAGAATCGAATAAGCGGTTGGTGTAGTAGGTACACTGAACCCAAATACGACAAAGGCAGGTACACTGTGGAAACATGGTGTACCTGCCATTTTTATCTGGGATACAGAGAATCAATGATTGACAAAGGCAATGGCTGCGGCACAAAATAACGTGTCGTAGCCATTTCTTGCTTTTGTAATACCTTGGAAAATGAATGCACAGCCGATCAGACTTTTGGCCGTAAACAGCTCATGCAGGATGAAGAAAGCCAGACTTCTTACAAATGCTGCTTTTCAAAAGCCTTGTGTAGCGTATAGCCACTTTTCTGCCCAATTTCCGCCTGCACAGTGTCAGTGCTCCGATGCCAAGCCCCAGAATCACAGCCCCCAGTATATCACTGGGGAAGTGCACATAAAGGTACAACCGTGAAAAGGCGATGAGTATCGCCAGCGGAATCGCAATGAGGCCAAATCGTCTATCCGCTGCGGTCAGGATCGTTGCACCGATAACAGAGGCCAGCGTATGACCGGATGGGAACGAGTAGTCGTTCGGGACAGCGATCAGAAGCGGTACGCTTTGATCCAGCCAACAGGGGCGCGGGCGGGCAATCAGATGCTTCAGGAATACATTGCCGACCAGATCCCCCCATGGCAAGACCTGCCAGCATAATAATCCCGTACTTCCGGTATTTCTTTGTGCAGAGCAGCCCACCTGCTGCCAAGATCCAGACGGCACCACTGTTTCCCAGCATTGTGATCTTTGGCATCAGCATATCCAGCAGCGGGCAGGTCAGAAACGCCCGGATCTCATGTAAGATCGTCCAGTCCAGTCTCACTTGTTTCCACCATCCTTTTTCTCCATGGTTTTCTTCAAGCCTTCCAGTGCGAATAGCAGCACGATTCCCAGCAAAAATGCAGGAATCTGAAAATTCGTGAAACTCAGCGGCGGCAGAGGAGTGTCCAGACTGGCCGGGCCGTTTGCGATGGCATAAAGTGAGCCCAGCATCAGTCCCAAAACCAACCAGACCATAGCACTGCGGTGATTCTGCAAGGCGGTGCGGATAGCGCGGATGGACAGTCCGATGCCTGTCAGCACTCCCAGCCCCAGTGCGCACAGTCCCGGAATGACAACAAGCTGCAAGCCGAGCAGGCTGTGAACAGCCTGAATGGTAGGCAGATAGACACCGGCGATCAGCAGGACAGATGAGCCGGAAATTCCGGGCAGCACCATAGCCGTAATGGCTACCGCACCGGAGAGAAATATCCAGCCAAATTGCAATGGCTGAAGCTGTGTGTAGTTGATAACTCCCAGCCCAACGGCATGGGTGCGGAGCAATGTCAGCCCAACCACAGCTGCAACTCCCACCAGCAGAAACCCGCTATTGCGCCAATTTTCAAGTGCTTCCTGCTCTGCCATCGCAACAAATGGGATGGAACAGACGGTCAACCCCAGAAAGAGAGAACTCATGAAATAGATGTTCTGCTCAAACAGACTGGACAGCAGCACCACACAGCTTACCATGCCAATGCCCCAGCCGATACCCAATTTCAACAGGTACGTCAGGGCAGCTTTTCGTTGCTTCCAATTGCCCCGAAACAAACCGTGGAGCGCATTGATAAAGCGATCGTAAAAGCCCAGAATGAAGGCGATCGTTTCCCCCGGACACGCCGGGAACGCTATCGGCCAGTGCCATGCAAAAGCCATGAAATGCGGTTAAAATCATAAAAGTCCCTCGTATCATAAAAGAGTAGTATTTATAGACCGCTCTCCAGCGGAATGCTACAATAGTTCCAGGGTGCTGTGGATTGGTGAAAAATCCCTACCGTAAAGACGGTTTATTGGAGGCTCCAACCACAGCTTCTTTGTTGAAATGTTAATCAGTTAGATACCGCCAGACGGTTTATTTAGAACGAGGTTACAAGAGCAAAGAAGTCTGTGGTCCTGAACAGCATCGAAATAAATACGCCGGAGGTATCAAAATGGTTTGTGTTGGAATTGATGTTGCCAAGGATAAGCATGACTGCTGTATTCTTGATTCAGACGGAATGGTTCGTGCTGACTGCTTTACCATCCCCAACAACATGGATGGATTTAAGCAGCTGCTTCAAACGATTCGAAACTGTACCAAAAAGTCAGACAAAATAAAAGTAGGACTTGAGGCCACCGGACATTACAGCTACAACATTCTTGGATTTCTTCTTGACAATGACCTGGCCGTCTATGTCATGAATCCTTTGCACACCAACCTGTACCGAAAAAGTCTCAGTCTTCGCAAAACCAAAACCGATCGTGTGGATGCAAGAACGATTGCAACTATGCTATTGTCCGATGTAGACCTCAAGTCCTACACGGATACAGCATACCACAACGAAGAGCTAAAGTCACTAACAAGATACCGATTCGATAAGGTTCGTGAAAGAGCCAAGCTGAAGCAGTCAGTGTCCAGACTGGTCACGATTCTGTTTCCAGAACTGGAGAAGCTCGTTCCCTCTCTCCATATTGCTTCGGTTTACTCGCTCCTCAGCGAATATCCCGGTGCGAAGCAGGTTTCAGAAGTTCATCTTACCAAGCTGACAAACCTTCTTACAACAGCATCTAAGGGGCGTTACGGAAAAGACAAAGCTATCCAGATTCGAGATGCAGCCAAAACTTCCATTGGTTCAGTTATGCCTGCTAAATCTCTGGAACTGAAGCATACCATTAAACTCATTAAGGAACTCACCTCCGAGATCGACGAAATTGAAGATTCGATTCAGCAAATCATGGATGAATTGCATCCACCGATTCTTTCTATTCCCGGTGTCGGTATCCAGTCAGCAGCCATGATCCTTGCTGAAATCGGTGATTTCTCCAACTTTGAATCTCCTGACAAATCCTTGCTTACGCTGGCTGCTCTTCCATCTACATACCAGTCAGGGAAAACTTACAAACTGTTACGCTCATATGGAAAAGCGTGGTTCACGTTATTTGCGATATGACCCTTTACAACGCAACCAAGTACGTTTGTCATTGGAATCCTGTCTTTGCCAAATACCTTGCCCAAAAAACGTGCTGAAGGTAAGCACTATAATGTTGCCCTGTCTCATGCCACAAAGAAACTCGTGCGGCTGATCTACGCTTTTGCAGAAGTCTGGAAAAAGCATATCTTACAGCTGCCTGATTTTCTCCAGAGCCTGAGCCAAATCCAAGAACAACTTAGCTGGCGCAGCGAACCCTTGACAAACCGAAGCATTCAAAATGCTATTCTGTTTTCTGCGAGGGTTGGCCGGGCTTGCTTTTGCTATTCTCTCCGTCGCCCTCGCTGCTCTGATTTTCAGCATTTGAAGGCTGTTTGTCAGGGGCAGCGAATCGTTGACGGATTTTTTCATTTTGGGGCTTGACTTTTAATAGTTAGTCTCCAAGTAAAAAAGTTTCGATCACTGCTTAGAGTGTACCGAAACTTTTTTAAGAGGGATCGTTTCAACCTTAAACCGTTCTTAAACTATATGGAGTCGATAGCCCACACCCCACACCGTTTGCAGAAGTTTCGGGTCGGCAGGGGTATCTTCAATTTTCTCCCGCAGGCGATTGATGTGGACTGCTACGGTAATGTTGTCCCCCATCGACTCCAAGCCCCAGATCAGTTCGTATAAGTCCTCTCGGCTGAACACCTGCTCCGGGTGGCGCATCAGGAAGAACAACAATTCGTATTCTTTATTTTTCCAGAGGAATCTCTACGCCATTTTTTGTGATGCGCCGGGCGGCGGGTCGGCTGTCAGCGGGCCGACCGTGATTGTTTTAGGCGTGTCGGCGCAAGGTTTCAGGCGGGCATATTGTGCCAGATGCGCCTTGACCCTCGCCACCAGAACGCTGGGCGAAAAGGGCTTTTCAATGTAATCATCCGCACCGAAGCCAAGACCGCGAATCTTGTCAACATCCTCGCCACGGGCGGTCACCATAAGGATGGGAATATCCTTTTCGGCGCGCACCTGTTTGCAGATGGCAAAGCCATCGATACCGGGCAGCATCACATCCAGCAAGATCAGGTCAAACGGCTGATGCAAGGCGGCATCCAGTCCTGTGGTTCCATCCCGGGGCAATGGTCACGGCGTATCCGCCCAGCTCCAGATAGTCCCGTTCGATGGCCGCAATGTCGGCATCATCTTCCACAATAAGAATTCGTTTCAGCTCCATATTACCCTTCCTTTGCCATTGGCAGCTGCATCACGATACGCAGTCCTCCACCGGGAGCATTCTCCGCCCGGACATTTCCGCCCATTTGCTGCATCGACTTTTTTGACGACGGCAAGCCCTAATCCGCTGCCTGCACCGGGTTTTGTGCGCGCAGCATCTCCACGATAAAACGGTTCAAAAAGGTACGGAAGCTGTTCTTCCGGCACACCGGGTCCATTATCCTCCATCCAGAGGGTAACGGTATCCTCCTCACACACAGAGCCAAAAGATAACGCGTTTGCGCCATATTTACGGCTGTTATCCACCAGATTGTTCAGAACGCGCTGCAAAAGCTCCCGGTCGGCCAGAACGGTGCAATCGATGACTGCATCGCAATCTACCGACATTCCTTCGTGATCGCAGGTGTTCAGGATATGGTGCAGCGTCTCTTGCAGCGGCAATGCCTTCAGGTGCATCGGGTATTCACTAGCCCCCAGCTTTGCCAGCTCAAACAAACGATTGACAAGAGCCTCCAAGTCCGTTTCTCTTGCATAGATGGTCTGTAAATACCGCTGCCGGGTGGGTTCGTCCGGGGCAACGCCCTCCAGCAGCGCCTCCGTATAAGCCCGGATGGTGGTCAGCGGACTTTTCAGATCATGGGACATTCCGGCAATCAGTTCTTGCTTTCTCTGCTGCTCTCTTTGCTGCTCGGTCAGAGATTTCTTCAAGCGTACTGCCATGGCATCCACTGCGTCACAGGCCATACGAAATTCATCCTGTTCTTCGTAGGCAATGGGCGAATCCAAATCGCCGTCCTCGATCCGCTTGACCCCCTGCATCAAAGCGTCCAACGGTTTTTGGATATGTGCAAATAAATTCCGGGTCAGGTATAGGTTGGTAAACACCACTGTCGCCAGCAATGCAACGAAAACGACGGCTGCGTACAACAGAACACAGGCTTTCAGACCCTGAAACATCGGTTCCAGTTCTTCTCCCATATTGTGCAGCTCGTGCAGGGTCAGGCCCATCCGGGGCAGGTAGATCGATTCCAGCAGGACGATCGCCCCGCCAAAGCCAAGGATCAACAAGATCCCTGCGATCAGAATTGGAATCACCAGCATAATGATGTTTGAGCGCCTGAGCCGTTCTTGAATCGTCATAAAATTCCCTCCTGCTTTTGATAGGTCTATCATATCACAAAAAGGGACAAGAAACTTAAACCAATCTTAAAACTTCCGCTTAAAAATCATTTTCCTGTCAAGAGGGCTGGCATCGTCCAGCCCTCTCTCTTTTTGCCAAAGTTTCCCTCGCTTTTTCTTACAAGCTGCCGAAAGTAACGTATTCTCAAAACTTTTTGTTGACACAGCTCGATTTTTGTGGTAATCTATCTCAACAATTGAATATAACATATTTTTAACATATTCGTTCTGGCCCTGCGGGGCTGAACATCTTGGCTTTCAGCCGTTACATAACCGACTAGCATGACCTTCCAGAAAAGCGAAGGCATGGCTGGTCTGTTTTGTGACGGCTTTTTTGTTGCCGTTTTGCCTGTTGAACCTTGAAAACCGCATGACCGTCTGCATGGGATACCCGGCGATGACCCCCAAGTGGGAGAGCCGGAAAACGCCGCCGGAAGGGGGCAGGAAAGCCATGCAGGGAGAACGGCAACTGACATCCACTCGCCTCATGTGTTCAAAATGAGCACATGAGGTGAAACGGACGTTTATCTACTCGTTGAGGTAGGAGAAATCAATGTGGACAAATTGTCCACATTGATTCTGTTCGTGCTACGCTTAACCTCGACTTGACATTTTGTCAAGCCACGGTGAAATCTGGTGAATACTGCTTTTCAGTACTTACCAAATTGCTGTAACGTGGTCACTCTGTGCTAGGTTACGAGAACCGTAACTCACCACTCAACCATAACAGAGAAAGTTTAGTTGGTGGTCATTTTGACCATCAACCAAATAATCGCAACGCTTTATTGCGTGAAAGTGGCGGTTATCATTTTGATAATCACCACGCATCCGTAACATTTTGGCTGAATAATGCTTTTCATTATCCACCATCCACCCATAACTGCCAAATGGAGGATGCCTATGACAACGGAACAATGGGAACGCGAAAATCAGGATACCTTGATGGAATATTTCATTGATGGTGACTCCAGTGTGCGCAGAATCCAGTGTGAATACTGCCGCAAGGTCATCTACACCCAGACGCGCAACCGCAAATATTGCAGTTTTCAGACCTGCGGCCACAAGATGCTAATCTGCGCAAAAGTGTCCGAAAGCATATCGAACGTGGAACGTACACCTGCCCTTGCTGTGGCGAGCAGTTCTTACCGATTCGGGCAGATGCTAGATATTGCAGCAATGCCTGTCGGCAGAAAGACTACCGCCATCGTAAAACAGCCGCACACACTTCTCTTTGAGGAACTTGACAAAGTTTGTCAAGTTCCTTATCAGTGCTACTTTATTTAGTAAAGTGGCACTTCCCATTCTGGGAAGTGCCAAAATACCGTAGCTCTTAATCGCTCACTCCCAAATTCCCCAAAGTGGGAATTTGGGCTGTCATCTGAAATCAGGTTACGCTTTCCGTAACTTGATTTGTAACTCCTGCCGAATCAAGTTCCCACTTTGGGAACTTGATTGTAGCCGTATCAAAATCAGGTTGTCAAAATGATAACTTGATTTCATCCGTGGCAGAGCCACCGGAGTTCTCATTTTGATAACTTCGGTTCTATCCGTAATACAGCAGCTTACACTGTCGTAAAAATCAGGTGCCGCCACCCGGCACTTGATTCTACCCGTAACAGAATCAGTGGGTCAAAATGGCCCACTGAAAAAAGCCGGACGAGCTGCGGGTAGGGATTCGCAAATCTTCGACCGCCAGCTTGCCAAAATCAACGGGCCAAAATGGCCCGTTGAAGGGAGTCAAGGGGGAACGCCTTGCCCAGTGATATGATGCTGTGCGTCATATCCTACTGGGTATTATCTGGCGCAAAACGGCGGCAGATCCAGCAGCTTCGCTGCTGCGTTCTCCCACCAAGCTGTTGAAACGGAGGGATGTCTATCTGAAATTAACACGACACAACGGACGAGCCGGAACCCACGGCACTTACAACCCCAAGCACAACGACCGCAGTTTCAACCTTGCCAACAGTGAACACATCGACTCGGAACGAGCCAAGGGCAACATCTACTGGGACTGCTTCCACGGTTTCCGCTCGGCTCTTGCTCCACCCGACCCGGATGATCTGGCGGCGACCTTCTCGGATGTGGAACGGCAATTCTATGAGAGCCGCTATTCCAACTTTGTGGAAAGCCAGAACGAGCGCAACGCCAAGATCCGGCACACGGAACGCAACCGCTCCATTCCTGACCTGCTGTCCAGCCGCAAGACCTGCCCCGAAGAGACGATTTACCAACTGGGAACGCTAGATGAACACGCTTCGGCGGAGGATCTGCTGAACATCGTCACCGAGTTCATCGAGGAGTTCAAGGCAAAGTTTGGCGACCACGTTCATGTGCTGGACTGGGCATTGCATCTGGATGAAAGCACGCCCCACATCCACGAGCGCCATGTGTTCGACTGTGAGAACAAGTACGGCGAGGTGGCTCCCCAGCAGGAAAAGGCATTGGAAACACTGGGCTTCGAGCTGCCCGACCCGGACAAGCCCCTCAGCCGCCGGAACAACCGCAAAATCACCATTTGATGCCGCCTGTCGAAAGATGCTGTTCGAGATTGCCAAGCGGCACGGGCTGGAACTGGAGGAAGAAGCGGAGTACGGCAACCGCAAGTATCTGGAAAAGCAGGATTTTATCCTTGCCAAGCAGAAGGAGCAGCTTGCCGCCCAGCAGAGCAAGTTGGACGAACTGACCCTGAAAGTTTCGGATATGGAGACCCTGCTGGAAGATGTTTCAGCAGCAGCCTACGACAAGGCGGTGGAGGTCGTGACGGACGTGGTACGCACCGAAAGCTCGGAAAGAGGATATGCGGATGATCGAGGACACAAAAAATGTGGGTGCTGTCCCCTGAACGCAAGGCTCCGCAACCCACGAGAGAATATGCAGCCCATCGGTTGGATACCGTGTTGGACAAGTTTCTCAAGACCATGCAGACCACCGCCACCCGCTTGCAGGAGAAGCTGCTGAAGCCAGAAGTCCGGCAGAAAGGCAAGGAGCAGGTCAAGGAGAAAGCAACGGGATTCCGTTCTGCAACTGC
>ENA-OQHD01000620-OQHD01000620.1-human-gut-metagenome-genome-assembly--contig:-NODE-620-length-12320-cov-2.634872_pt1 | contig 12320 bp, 14 predicted proteins | sample MGYA00242560_ERZ504711 | MGnify/ENA primary metagenome ERZ504711 (study PRJEB26092, sample SAMD00036198) | human gut metagenome | host: Homo sapiens | study: EMG produced TPA metagenomics assembly of... | reverse complement strand
GAAAAGAAGAGAACCACTAATCAGTACTTAAAAATATGGAAATAAAATACATAGAGCCCTCAGTCCTGCACGACGAAATGCTGCGTCTGCGGAAAGAGAAACAAATGGACTTCCTGGAATGCCTCAGCGGTATGGATTGGGGAATACCCGACGAGAAAGACGCACCGGACACCCCCCGCGGACTCGGCGTAGTCTATCTGTTGGAATCTACTATTACCAGCGAACGGATAGCGGTACGCACCGCCACTCTAAACCGGGAACATCCCGAACTTCCTTCCGTCAGCGATATCTGGAAAGCTGCGGATTTCAACGAGCGCGAAGTCTACGACTTTTACGGCATCGTTTTTATCGGTCATCCGGATATGCGCCGACTCTATCTGCGCAATGACTGGGTAGGCTATCCCATGCGTAAAGACAATGAGCCGGAAAAAGATAATCCGTTGCGTATGGACAACGAAGAAACGGTGGACACCACCATGGAATTGGAGCTGAATCCCGACGGTAGCATCAAGAATAAGGAGATGCAACTTTTCGGTGATGAGGAATATGTGGTGAACATCGGTCCCCAACATCCGGCCACCCACGGCGTAATGCGCTTCCGTGTATCATTGGAGGGTGAAATCATCGACAAGATTGATGCCAACTGCGGCTACATCCACCGGGGTATCGAGAAGATGTGCGAAAGCCTGACCTATCCGCAGACCTTGGCTCTGACCGACCGTCTGGACTACCTGGGCGCACACCAGAACCGCCATGCCTTGTGCATGTGTATCGAAAAGGCAATGGGCGTGGAAGTAAGCGAACGCGTGCAGTACATACGTACCATCATGGACGAGTTGCAGCGAATAGACTCTCACCTGCTGTTCTATTCTTGTCTTGCTATGGACCTGGGTGCATTAACGGCCTTCTTCTACGGTTTCCGCGACCGCGAAAAGATACTCGACATCTTTGAGGAAACTTGCGGTGGACGCCTCATCATGAACTACAACACCATCGGTGGCGTGCAGGCAGACATTGCTCCCGGCTTCGTAAAGAAAGTGAAGGAGTTTATTCCCCTACCTCCGCGGTATCCTACACGAATATCACGACGTATTCACCGGGAACATCATTGCCCAGCAACGTCTGAAAGGTGTGGGTATACTCTCACGGGAAGATGCCATCGCCTTTGGAGCTACCGGAGGCACCGGACGCGCCAGCGGATGGGCCTGCGACGTGCGTAAGCGTATGCCATATGCCGTATATGACAAGGTGGACTTTAAAGAAATCATCCGCACCGAAGGCGATTCATGGGCACGCTACCTTATCCGTATGGATGAAATTCTGGAGAGCCTGAAGATTATCGAGCAACTGATAGACAACATCCCGGAAGGAGCCTACCAGGAAAAGATGAAACCTATTATCCGCGTACCGGAAGGCACTTATTATGCAGCCGTAGAAGGTAGCCGCGGTGAGTTCGGCGTCTTCCTCGAAAGCCATGGCGACAAGATGCCTTACCGCCTGCATTTCCGCAGTACGGGCTTGCCATTGGTATCGACCGTAAATACGATTTGCCGCGGAGCTAAAATCGCCGACCTTATTGCCATTGGCGGAACATTGGATTATGTAGTACCAGATATTGACAGATAAAAGGATTTACGATTTGACAATTTACAATTTACCATGCGGAATTACAGCGCAGCCAAATTGTAAATTGTACATTGTGAATTGTAAATCAAAAAGCGCCTCGTAAATTGTAAATAGTAAATTGTAAATAGTAAATGAACAACGTGTTTGACTTTAGTATAGTAACCAACTGGATACACCAGATGCTGACTTCCCTGATGCCGGAAGGTCTGGCAATATTCCTCGAATGCGTGGTGATTGGCGTATGCATCATCTTGATGTATGCCGTGCTTGCCATCATCCTGATTTACATGGAGCGTAAAATATGCGCCTTCTTCCAATGCCGCCTCGGTCCGATGCGCGTGGGGAAATGGGGATTGCTCCAAGTGCCCTGCGACGTCATCAAGATGTTGACAAAGGAAATCATTGATTTGAAATTCTCTGACCGGTTCCTCTACAATCTGGCACCGTTCATGGTAATCATCGCTTCTTTCCTGACATTTGCCTGCCTGCCCATCAACAAGGGATTGGAGGTATTGGACTTCAATGTAGGAGTGTTCTTCCTGCTGGCTGCATCGAGTATCGGCGTAGTGGGTATCCTGCTGGCAGGCTGGAGTTCCAACAATAAATTCTCGCTGATTGGAGCCATGCGAAGCGGTGCGCAGATTATCAGCTACGAGTTGTCCTGCGGATTGAGCATACTGACAATGGTAGTGTTGATGGGAACCATGCAGTTCTCCGAAATAGTAGAAGGACAAGCTGACGGCTGGTTCATCTTCAAGGGACATATCCCTGCATTGATAGCCTTCATCATCTACCTCATTGCCGGAAATGCGGAAACCAACCGCGGTCCCTTCGACTTGCCCGAAGCCGAAAGCGAGTTGACTGCCGGATACCATACGGAATACAGCGGTATGGGCTTCGGATTCTTCTATCTGGCAGAATATTTGAATCTGTTTATCGTAGCCTCCGTGGCAGCCACCATCTTCCTGGGAGGCTGGATGCCGCTACACATCGTAGGCCTGGACGGCTTCAACGCAGTGATGGATTACATTCCGGGATTTGTATGGTTCTTCGGAAAGGCCTTCTTCGTAGTCTTCCTGCTGATGTGGATAAAGTGGAACCTTCCCCCGCCTGCGTATTGACCAGATTCTGAATCTGGAGTGGAAGTACCTGGTACCCATCTCTATGGTGAACTTGATTTTGATGGTATTAATTGTAGTATTTAAATTGCATTTCTAACCGGCGTAGCGCCGGAGCAAGATTTCCTTGCGGATAATTTTAATAAAGGCAAAAGTAATGAAAGAAAAGAACTCTTATATCGGCGGACTCATACACGGCGTCACTTCTCTGCTGACAGGTATGAAGACAACCATGACCGTATTCTGCCGACGAAAGACTACCGAACAATATCCGGAAAACCGCTCGACATTGAAACTCTCCGACCGTTTCCGTGGCACGCTGACCATGCCCCATAATGATAAAAATGAACATCGGTGTGTAGCTTGCGGTTTGTGCCAGATGGCTTGTCCCAACGACACTATCAAGGTGACCGGCGAGATGGTTGAAACGGAAGACGGCAAGAAAAAGAAGATATTGGTTAAGTACGAATACGACCTCGGTTCGTGCATGTTCTGCCAACTCTGTGTGAATGCCTGCCCTCACGATGCCATCACGTTCGACCAGGATTTTGAGCATGCAGTGTTTGACCGCACGAAACTGGTCATGACGCTGAACCGTCCGGGCAGCCATGTAGAAGAAAAAAGAAACCCGCTGCTCCCAAAGAAGAGACAACAAAGTAATTCGTTAATAGTAACTTGTAATTAAACAACATGGAAATAACTCTTGAAACAGTAGTATTCTACTTCCTTGCGGCCTTTATCACCGTATTTTCCATCTTGACGGTAACGACCCACCGCATGGTGCGCTCGGCCACCTACCTGCTGTTCGTGCTTTTCGGTACGGCAGGCATCTACTTTCTGCTGGGTTACACCTTCCTCGGTTCCGTGCAGATTATGGTCTATGCCGGCGGTATCGTAGTGCTCTACGTCTTCTCCATACTGCTTACCAGTGGCGAAGGCGATGTCATCGAGAAGTTAAAGCGTAGCAGGTTCCTTGCCGGACTGGGTGCCACCGTGGGCGGTGCCATCATCGTAGTATTCATCACTTTGAAGCATAAGTTCATTGCCACCACCGACGTGGAGCCTTTGGAAGTCAACATCAAGACCATCGGTCACCACATGCTGAGCGGTGACAAGTATGGTTATCTGCTTCCCTTCGAAGCTGTCAGCATCTTGTTATTGGCATGTATCGTAGGTGGATTATTAATAGCACGTAAAAGATAAGAATTATGATACACATGGAATATTATCTGATAGTTTCGGCTATCATGTTCTTCGCAGGCATCTACGGGTTCTTCACCCGCCGCAACACGCTGGCGATACTTATCAGCATCGAGCTGATACTGAATGCCACGGACATCAACTTTGCTGTATTCAACCGTTTCCTATTTCCCCCGGAGGACTGGAAGGATATTTCTTCTCTTTATTCTCCATCGCCATCTCGGCGGCCGAAACGGCTGTAGCCATTGCCATCATGATTAACATCTACCGCAACATCCGCAGCATCCAGGTGAACAAACTGGATGAGATGAAGTGGTAAGAGCAAGAATCGCCAAGCGATGTTTCTTGAATAGTAATAATTGATAAACATAGTATATATGGAATATACAATATTAATCCTTCTACTCCCTTTCCTCTCTTTCCTCGCTCTGGGACTTGGAGGTAAATGGATGTCACACCGCACTGCCGGCCTTATCGGAACTGCGGCACTGAGTGTGGTCGCAGTGCTTTCCTATCTCACCGCAGGAATGTACTTCAGCGCTCCCCGCCTTGCCGATGGTACGTACGAGGCGCTAATGCCCTATAACTTCAAATGGCTGCCTTTCACAGAAAGCCTCAGTATCGACATGGGTATCCTACTCGACCCGATTTCGGTTATGATGCTCGTGGTCATCAGTACCGTTTCGCTGCTGGTACACATATACTCTTTCGGCTACATGAAGGGCGAACGCGGTTTCCAGCGTTACTACGCCTTCCTGTCGCTCTTCACCATGTCCATGCTCGGACTGGTAGTAGCAACGAATATCTTCCAGATGTATCTGTTCTGGGAGTTGGTGGGCGTGTCCTCCTATCTGCTGATTGGTTTCTATTATACGAAGCCGGCGGCTATTGCCGCTTCGAAGAAGGCGTTTATCGTGACCCGTTTTGCTGACCTGGGATTCCTTATAGGTATCCTCGTCTATGGGTATTATGCCGGTACATACACCTTCAGCCCTAATGAGATGGCGCTGGCAAAGGGTGGTGCGGCCATGATTCCGCTGGCCTTGGGACTGATGTTCATCGGTGGTGCCGGAAAGAGTGCCATGTTCCCGTTGCACATCTGGCTGCCCGATGCCATGGAAGGTCCTACGCCGGTCAGTGCACTGATTCATGCCGCCACGATGGTGGTTGCAGGTGTCTATCTGGTGGCACGCATGTTCCCGTTGTTCATAGAATATGCTCCCAGCGTGCTGCACATCGTGGCATACGTAGGAGCCTTCACGGCATTCTATGCCGCCAGTGTGGCATGTGTGCAGAGTGACATCAAGCGTGTACTGGCATTCTCCACCATCTCCCAAATCGGTTTCATGATGGTGGCGCTGGGTGTATGTACATCAGCCAACCCACACGAAGGGGGCACTGGGCTACATGGCAGGCATGTTCCACTTGTTCACACACGCCATGTTCAAGGCATTGCTGTTCCTCGGAGCGGGTAGCATCATCCATGCCGTACACAGCAACGAGATGTCTGCCATGGGCGAACTGCGGAAGTATATGCCCATTACACATATCACGTTCCTCATCGCCTGCCTTGCCATTGCAGGTATTCCTCCGTTCTCCGGATTCTTCTCCAAAGATGAAATCCTGACGGCATGCTTCCAGTTCAGCCCCATCATGGGATGGATTATGACAGTGATTGCAGGTATGACAGCATTCTATATGTTCCGTCTTTATTATGGTATCTTTTGGGCCGGCTCAGAGCCGGGGCAAAAGTCGGCAAGCGATGGGGGCGACAGCCACATGCCTCACCCCCACGAGAGTCCTCTGGCGATGACCCTGCCCCTGATGCTCCTTGCTGTGGTTACGATAATTGCCGGTTTCATTCCTTTCGGACACTTCATCAGTTCCAACGGTGAAGCATATAACATCCATCTGGATTGGAGTGTGGCAGGTACAAGTATCGCCGTAGCGGTGGTTTCCATAGCCATTGCCACCTACATCTATGCAGGTAGCCGGCAACCCGTTGCCGATACATTGGCACACCGTTTCAAAGGCTTGTGGACAGCAGCTTACCACCGCTTCTATCTGGACGAGGTCTACCAGTTCATCACCCACCGCATCATCTTCGGCTGCATCTGCCACCCCATTGCATGGTGGGACCGCCACGTGGTCGACGGTTTCTTCAACTTCCTTGCCTGGGGGGCTGAAGCTACCAGTGAAGAGATACGCGGCCTGCAAAGCGGACGCATCCAGCAATATACATTTGTATTCCTGCTGGGCACGCTGGCACTGATACTGCTACTATTGCTATAACCCGAGATTTTTCAATCGTAAATCGTAAATCGTTAAATCGTAAATATAAAGATGAACATTTTTATCATTATTCGTACTCATCCCCTTGCTGATGTTGCTGGGTCTTTGGCTCAGCCGCAACATCGCACAAATACGCGCGGTGATGGTGACCGGTGCATCGGCTCTGCTGGTTCTTTCTGCAGCATTGACCGTGATGTACCTCAATGCACGCCACGCTGGTGCCACGGATGAAATGCTGTTCCGTGCCGACATGGTCTGGTATCCTGCACTCAACATCCACTATTCGGTAGGAGTAGACGGTATTTCGGTAGCCATGCTGCTGCTTTCGGCCATCATTGTCTTTACCGGAACATTCGCCTCCTGGAGGCTGCAACCGCTGACTAAAGAATATTTCCTTTGGTTCACCTTCCTCTCCATCGGTGTGTTCGGGTTCTTCATCTCGATAGACCTGTTCACCATGTTCATGTTCTACGAGGTTGCCCTCATTCCCATGTATCTGCTTATCGGTGTATGGGGGTCGGGACGCAAGGAGTACTCCGCCATGAAGCTGACACTGATGCTGATGGGCGGCTCCGCCTTCCTGCTTATCGGTATCCTGGGTATCTACTACGGTGCCGGAGCCACCTCTATGAACCTATTGGAAATAGCACAGATGCACAATATTCCCATCGAACAGCAACGTATCTGGTTCCCGCTCACCTTCCTCGGTTTCGGTGTGCTGGGCGCTCTGTTCCCGTTCCACACATGGAGCCCCGACGGTCACGCCTCCGCACCGACTGCCGTATCCATGCTCCATGCCGGTGTATTGATGAAACTGGGAGGTTACGGATGTTTCCGCATAGCCATGTACCTGATGCCCGAAGCTGCACAAGAACTGGGATGGATATTCCTGATTCTTACCGGAATCTCCGTGGTATACGGTGCATTCTCCGCTTGTGTACAAACCGACTTGAAGTATATCAATGCCTACTCTTCCGTCAGCCATTGCGGCCTGGTGTTGTTCGCCATCCTGATGATGAACCAGACAGCTTGCACGGGTGCTGTTCTGCAGATGCTCTCTCACGGACTGATGACAGCCTTGTTCTTCGCCCTTATCGGTATGATATACGGACGTACCCATACGCGTGACGTCCGCGAACTCTCCGGTCTGATGAAGATTATGCCTTTTCTGGCTGTCTGCTATGTAATCGCCGGTCTTGCCAATCTGGGACTGCCCGGACTCAGCGGTTTCATTGCCGAAATGACCATCTTCACCGGTTCGTTCCAGCATCCCGATACGTTCCACCGCGTATGGACAGTCATTGCATGCAGTTCCATCGTGATTACAGCAGTCTATATCCTGCGACTGGTAGGAAAGATTCTCTATGGCACCTGCACTAACAAGCATCACCTCACTTTGAGCGACGCTACCTGGGATGAACGCACAGCGGTCATTATCCTCATAGCATGCGTTGCCGCCCTTGGTATGGCACCATGGTGGATTAGCGGCATGATTGGAGACAGCGTGCTGCCAATAACTGATTTATTTACGATTTGACGATTTACGATTGATAAATGACTTGTAAATCCCAAGAGTAACCTCAATCGTAAATCGTAAAATCGTAAATCCCAAGAGTAATTTCAATCGTAAATCGTAAATCGTAAAATCGTAAATAGATATGGATTATTCCCAATTCCTCCTGCTCAAAGAAGAGCTTTCGCTGATATTGGTCATCGTCATCCTTTTTGTCGCCGACCTCTTCATGAGTCCGGATGCACACAAGAATGACGGCAAACCGGTGCTGAACACAATGCTGCCCGTTGCTCTGCTGACCATACACACACTTATCACCATCGTTCCCGGTCCTGTGGCAGATGCTTTCGGCGGCATGTATCACAATCAGCCGATACAGAGCATCGTGAAATCCATCCTCAGTATAGGTACACTGATTGTATTCCTGATGGCGCACGAATGGATGCGCCGTCCAGACACTGCCATCAAACAAGGTGAGTTCTACATTCTGACACTTTCCACCCTGCTGGGTATGTACTTCATGATTTCTGCCGGACACTTCCTGATGTTCTTCATCGGACTGGAGACGGCAAGCATCCCGATGGCAGCCCTGGTTGCCTTCGACAAATACCGCCACCATTCTGCCGAGGCAGGTGCCAAATATATTCTCACGGCACTGTTCTCCAGCGGATTGCTGCTATACGGATTATCTTTGATTTACGGTACGGTAGGCACTCTCTACTTTGCCGACATACCGGCACGCCTCACCGGCGACCCGTTGCAGATTATGGCATTCGTATTCTTCTTCTCCGGCATGGGATTCAAAATATCACTGGTGCCTTTCCATCATTTGGACAGCAGACGTTTACGAAGGTGCTCCAAGCACGGTGACAGCCTATCTGAGTGTCATCTCTAAAGGCTCTGCCGCTTTCGTGCTGATGGCTATTCTCATCAAGGTATTCGCTCCGATGGTGGAACAAATGGCAGGAAGTGCTGTACTGGGTTATCATCGCCTCCATCACAATTGCCAACCTCTTCGCCCTACGCCAGCAGAACCTGAAGCGGTTGATGGCTTTCTCCAGTATCTCGCAAGCAGGTTACATCATGCTGGGTGTCATCAGCGGAAGCGCACAAGGTATGACGTCGCTGGTATACTACGTGCTGATATATATGTTTGCCAATCTTGCCGTATTTACCGTTATCACGATTGTGGCACTGCGAGCAGGCAAGTTCACACTTGAAGACTATAACGGGCTGTATACCACTAATCCGAAGTTGGCGTTCCTGATGACACTGGCACTGTTCTCTCTGGCAGGCATCCCGCCGTTTGCGGGCTTCTTCTCGAAGTTCTTCATCTTCGCGGCAGCTTTTCGAAGGCGGCTTCCATCTGCTGGTATTCATTGCCCTTATCAATACAATCATCTCGCTTTATTACTATCTGAAGATTGTAAAGGCAATGTACATCAACAAGAGCGACGAGCCGATTGCAGCATTCCGCAGTGACAACTATACACGTGCCAGCCTGGCCATTTGCACGCTGGGTATTGTGGTACTGAGTATTGCAAGTGTGGTATATCAATCCATCGATAAGTTCTCATTCGGATTATAACCGGAGGGTATCATCACTTACCACAAATTACACAGATTGGCACAAATTATCTTTAGAAGTTCTGATAATCAAGAGCTTTGACTTGTGTTAATCTGCATAATTTGTGGTGAGTGTGTATTTTAGCACATTTCCATACTATACAATCGGCAGCACAAACCAAAAGCATGAGCCTTTCCCCGGTTCACTGTCCACACCGATTGTGCCACCCAACTGCTCTATAATGCTCTTGCTGATAGAAAGCCCCAGGCCGGTGCCATGCACAAACGTATTCAGCTTTATAAAACGGTCGAATATCTGAGCCTGCATTTCCGGCTCAATGCCAAGGCCCGTATCGGCCACATAAAAACGCAAATGAGTTTCATCCACCTTATTATATCCTACACGTATACTTCCCGCAGTGGTGAACTTGATGGCATTGTTGACAAAGTTGGCTATGACCTGATTCAAACGGTTACGGTCACTGACAATCCGGCATTCCGGCAGATGACGGTCGAAGAGAACTTCCACACCCGGTTTGGCCTTCATCTTCATGAAGCGCACGATGTCCTCACACAGCATGTTCACGTCCAGCTCTTTTTCCACAAAGTCAAATGTCCCGGCCTCTATCTTGGACAAATCCAGTATGTCGGAAATCAGCTGCAACAGCAGGTCATTGTTTTCTTCAATAATCGCCATATACTGCCATTTTTTCCTCCATGTCCCCGGTCTCTCCCATCAGACTGGAGAAACCGACAATCGCATTCAGGGGCGTACGTATCTCATGGCTCATATTGGCAAGGAAGGCACTCTTCAGACGGTCGGCGGTTTCTGCCTTCTCCTTGGCTTCAATCAGCATAGCCTCCGTCTCCTTCAATTCCGTAATGTCATAGTTGACGCCTATCAGCTCTATTTGTCCGTTCTCCGGTTCAAACAGATTGACAACCACATTGGTACGTACCCAGTTCCATTTTCCCTTTTCGCCCGGACGCTCAATGCGCATCTCTCCCTGGAAATGTTTGGCTTCGCCCACACGGGCCTTACTGAAGAAATCAAGCATCCTCCTGCGGTCACTGGGGTACATCTTGCTGTATATTCCCACGACATCCGCCAATTGGGTATTCTCGTCCTCTCCCATATTCTTATACCATTGCTTGATGGCATAGCCTTTCCGGTCGAGCAGGTTCAGCTTGGCATAACCTACCTTCGCATAATCCGATATAAGCAGGAAGAAATTCTCGAAATCACAGATACGGCTCATGGCATCAATCCGTTCCGTATTGTCGATGTTAATCATGGCATAGCCGGTAAAGTTACCTTTACTGTCATACACCTTGCTCACTTTCGTATAAAGATGTATCACATCCTTCGGCTGTTTGGAAGTGGAGTAATACCCTTCAGTCCGGTCGAAAGCATAATTCAGGCGGAAGTCGACCATATCCTCAGTCTGTATACGTTCTGCCAAATTGGGCGGACACATTCGGGTTCTCGAATAAGTTCACTCCAATGACATCCTGTTTGTCACGGACCCCGAATATCTCCATATCCTTATTGTTGATGTCTACCAGGAATCCGTCTTTGTCATAGATTTCCACCCCGACCGGTATATTGGCAAAGATATTCTTGAACAGTTTTTCGCTATGGTCCAAAGCCAGATGAGTCTGTACCGAGTCTGTCGTATCGAGGAATAACGCCACCACTTCATTCTTTTCCGGAGAGTATATCACCACGTGGCAGTGCTTGTTGGTAAGCTCAAAACACATGTCCATTTCCTTATGTGTCCCGGTGTTCACTATCTCAAGCAGATATTCCAGTCTGGGGGCCGCCTCCCTTGAAAAGGACGAGGCTGTCTTGCCGATAAACGTCGACGCAGGTTTTCCCCAAGAAAATCGGCAAAGATAGAATTCGCATCTGTCACATAATACCCGTAGGGGTTGTCCTTTTCATCACAGACAATGGACATCCGCACATACCCCAAAAGGCATATAGCGGAACAAGTTGCTGAGGAAAGTACGTTCGCGCACAGCCTCATCCTTCGTTTTGCGCAACTCTATGCAAATGCTGATGACATTTGCCAACGAACTAAACCATTGGTAATCCTCGTTAGTCCACATTCGGGTACGGTCCACCAAATCAATGCCCATATATCCCCACACCTGGTCATTGGCAACCAGCGGAGTTACCATCAAGGACTTTATATTCTGTCTCGCCAGAATTTCATATTCGGCGTAAGCGTGCTCCGGCAGTTGCCCCAGCGTTTCCAGCAGAACGGGCTTTTGTGCCATAATCTGTGACGTCCACCACGGCAGGCTGTCAGCCTGAACTCCTTGAAGCATTTCTTTCTCAGGAGCCACTCCCGGAGCCACCACCTCGTATGTGCAGCTCTGGTACCGGCACTTCTCATCATATTGGAATATATAGACACGTCCGCCGCGAAAGAAATCAAGAATATCTTTCAGTATGTCGTAAATGCCCGCACTTATATCCTCGTCTTTCAGGTAGCGGAATAGGGAATGGGATATTGAGGTCTGCCGATAAAGTAAATCGTTCACTCTTTGCAAAGCCTGCTTCGCAGCCTCCTCCTTCGGCATCTCTACGCGCTGCAACACTCCGAAAGCCTTCAATGTACCATCCGGCAAATGCTCCTTATACCCCACGCGCGAATAGACCCAGACCACTCCTTCGGTAGAATAGATAGGAAACGTCTGTTCATAGACCTCCATATTCTGAATGGCAAGGAACTCCCGGCTGATACGCGTCCGATAGTCTTCGCGTATCATTTTACCGAAATCCTCAAAGCTCAGGTATTCCCCTTCCAAGCCTAACAACTTACAGACATATTCGGAGCAGAGATACTGCCTTGAAGAAAAATCAGACCTCCCACCACCTATCCGGCCAAGAATGGAAAGGCGCCGGAAACGTTCACTATCGTCACGATGAACAGCCATATATTTATCAATATTGGTTTGAGATACAAAAATAGCCATAAAACTCTAATAAGCAACCA
>ENA-OQHD01000619-OQHD01000619.1-human-gut-metagenome-genome-assembly--contig:-NODE-619-length-12328-cov-2.790181_pt1 | contig 12328 bp, 12 predicted proteins | sample MGYA00242560_ERZ504711 | MGnify/ENA primary metagenome ERZ504711 (study PRJEB26092, sample SAMD00036198) | human gut metagenome | host: Homo sapiens | study: EMG produced TPA metagenomics assembly of... | reverse complement strand
TGTTTGTGGACGACGGAGTAGTCCGGCAGCACCTTGATAGCCTTGCACCAGCAACTGTGTATCGCCTCGTACTCCGCACCCGTCACGGTGTAAAGTTCCGGTAGTTCCACCTCGAAAGCCACCGTGATGTCGGCGTCCTTTGAGATGATGCAGCCATGCTCCACCGCTAAAAGTGGGAACCTGTTTTCCAGTGTTGTCATTTTCGATGTATTCCTCATTGTCTTTCTTCCTTTCGTTGTCGTTTGAACAGACGGGTTATCCGCCGCCGGTTGATAAGGTATCGGGGATGGCTCCGTGCCGCTCCTAATTTGCATCAGCCCGTGTTCACCGTACCGGGCGTTCAGCGCGAAGGTCTGCCATACAAGGAGGGAGGACGATGCCGCGCCGAAGCCGATACATATCCACTGGTCGATACCGACCATGTAGAGGATGACGAACAGGACGAAGAGAGCCAGCAGACCTCCGCAGAAGATGAAGAGGTACTGTGCCTTCAAGCCCTTGAACTCTACCGGACGGCCGATACCCTTGTTGATTGGGTATTCAGCCATACATTATTTATTAAAGGAAGAATGAGCGCAGGATGGTGGCGGCAACAATCAGGAAGATGCACGCGCCGAACCACGAGGCGGCTGTCTTGCTGGTGTCGGGGTCGCCCGATGAAAACTTGCCGTACACTTTTACGCCCCCGATAAGCCCGACGACTGCACCGATGGCGTATATCAGTTTAGTTCCGGGGTCGAAATAAGAACTCACCATAGAGGTGGCTTCGTTGATGCCCGCGATGCCGTTTCCCTGCGCGAAAGCGGTAGGCGGTTGCGGCGATTGACAAGTGCCGCGGAGAGGATTGCTTTTCTTGGTTTTTCAAGATGTTCTTGTTCATAAACTGTTCTTGTTTTTTGCCGTCAAAAGGGTGGATGGTCCTTTGTCTGGGCGGTTGATACTTTGTTTCTTTACTTGGTTTTAGTGGATGCCCGTTTGTTTCCACGGACGTGGGCGTGTCCGTTGCGGATGGGGATGCGCCTTGCGTTTCCTCGCCGCGTGGGTTGATGTCATTCTTTCATGTTCATTTCTTTTATTGTTGTCATACATAGTTGCGAATGTCGAACTCCTCGATGTTGTCCGGCACGACGAACTCCTTTTCAGATTTCTTCAGCCGAATCTCGATAAGCCCCTTGATGCGGATGCCTATCTCCGAAGAGCCTTCCATCATTTTCTCGTACAACTCCGTGCCCTCCATGTCGGTGAACACCTTAGCCGCCTTTTCACGTTCCGCCTGTGTCGCGTCCGGGTTTTTGGCGGTCTTGCAGGCGTCGTCAATCTCGTCAAAGCTGCTGCCCGAAGCCCGTGGCGTGTCCGAGGCGTCCTCTTCCGGTTCGTCGTCCCCGTATCCCAGTTCCTCCGGCGGTATGCTCGTGAAGGTCTCATCGAGTTTTTCCTCCGGGACTTGTGCCGGGCGGGATGCGTTTCCCGTTTTTCCGTCGTCAAAAGTAGCCTCTTCCTCCGACAGCTCAATGCCTTTTTCAATAGTGGCGGCTTCTTGCGTCGGTATGGCAGCGGTTGTCCGGGTGGATGCCATCCTGAAACGGCTCTTGCCGATGATGTCCGCCTTTTCCGCAGGGACTTCCTCGTGTGCCGCTATGCGTTTAGCCTCATTCCCGTCCAGTGACCGCCATAATCCGACAATGCCCTTGAAGAAGCGGACAATCCGCGTGTCCATGATGCGCTCGTAAAGGAGCAGGAACAGGAACCAGAGGTTGCAGCCGACCGATACCGCCAGCAGAATGTCTGTCATGCTGATTGTGTAATTCATATCCTTCCGTTTTTGGTTAGAATACTGAATTGTAATTCGGGCATAAAGGCTCTTTATCGCATCTTCGCACTGGTTGAAGTGGTGCGTCAGCACATGGTCGATGTAAGCGGACAGCGTAAGCCGGTCATGCCCGATTACACGGGTGATACGCATGATACGCTCGTGGTACTCCGGGCGCACATACGCCATCTTCCCCTCACGTGCCTTTACTTCCGGGTCGCGGATGAACAGGCGTTCATAGTCCTTCTCACTGCATTTGCCGCTTACCGGGACAGGCGACAGTATTTCCACACTCGCCTGCACTTGGGTAAACATACCTCCGCAGTCTTGCTGTGGTCTTTTTTCCATTCGGTGTCATTTCTTTTTCCATTTTCAAATCAGATCTTCACGTTGTTTCTTGTACAGTTCGTTGATTCTCTCCTTGTGCTGTTCCAGATGCTGGCGCAGCACGGTATCCACATATCCGCCTACTGAGATTTCCCCTCCGGCGATGTCGTTCACGATTCTGAGGATCTTGCCGTGGACGTCACGGCTGATATAGACACATTGGCGGGTCTTTATCTCGTTGCGGCGCAGGAATAGCTCGTTGTAGTCCTCGTCCTGCCTTTTCCGGCGTCCACTTTCCCTCTGCGCTTTTTCCCGTGTTACGGGTTGCACAGGAGATGGTTCCGGTGCGGCGGTGTCCTCTTCGGTCGGTGCAGCTGCGGGTACTTCCTGTGCGGGGCGCAGTGTCCCGTCCTGTGTGCGCCGCCCGATGGAGGCTAACAGCAGTTCCTCGTCGATGCCTTCCGTGTTCACTTTCCTGCTGCCCATGCTCACTGCGGTCTGATGATGTCGCTTATCTCTTCGGAAAACTCCCGGATGCCACTCCCTTTCAGCAGTGCCGTGTCCATCGGGAAGATGGTGGAGCGGAAAACGCTCTTGCGCTCTTCCGAAAGGTCACGGCGGAACTTCTTGCTGTCGGGCAAGCGGGTGGAAAGTACCGGAAAGCCCATTTCGGCTATCACTTCCTCGTAGATGCCGTACAAGTCGTTCCTCTCCCTGCCGTCCACCATCGTCCAGAACAGATGCAGCCCCTTTGTTTTCGCCTGTCCGGTAGTCATCAGCCTGTCGCGGAACATCGTGACGAATTTCAGGGTACTCTCCACGACAAAGCGGTCGGCACTCAGCGGAGTGAAAATGTAGTCCATCTGCGAGAGCGTCTTTATCACGCCGTTGCTTCGGAGTGTGCCGGGCATGTCGAAGAACACCACGTCGGGTTTCACGTCCTCAGTGGCAATCATCCTCTCGGCATCGTCGAGGGCGTTCACCGCATTGCTTTTGACGATGGTGTAGGCGTTCTTTTTGATCCGGCGGAAATGGTCGCAAGCGAGAGCCTTGAAGTAGGTGCTGCTGTCGATAAGCCCCATTTCGTGTTCGCGCAGCCCGTGGATGCTGTGCTGCGGGTCGTCGCAGTCCACGACGGCGACATTGTAGCCTTTCACGTTGTGCAGGTAGCTGGCGGCAAGTGCCGTGACAGTGGATTTGCCGATGCCACCTTTCTGTGTTGCGAATGCAACGAAGATTTCCTTACTCATAGTTCCATTTATTTTAATTGTTGATGATTTGTTTTTCTGTTTCCATACGGATTTGGCTGTCGCACCATCCGCTTCCGTGACTACACACGCAGGCGGGTCGTCGCGTATCCGGTTCTGTGGTGAAGCGGTGCGTCGGACAAATGGTGATTGACGACATTGCGTCATGAAGTCATTGAATCCATACGTCACCGAATTGTCGGAGAACCGGGTTTCCGACGGTTCGGGTATCCGTTTCGGCAAGTATCCGAAGAAGCGGATTTCCGGGTATTTGAATGTTCCGTTTATCATATCTTCAAATCGTTCGTTTCTTGAATCATGCTGCAAATAAACAAGTATATTTTGGAACCTGTATCACTTCTCCGGCAAGTGGCGGCACGTTGCGCCGGTTGGCAGTCATTGACCGGGTCAAGCATCTGTCCGATACCGCTTTAAGGGCGTAACTTTGCACCCGGACAGCAGGGTTCGCCGATGACGCGCGGCCCGGAGTCCTGAAAGGTATTTTCCCAATCCGTCCCCTGACGGATTTTTATGTTCACCTGAACATAGCAAGATGTCTTTTCAGCCGCTCAAAATATTTTGAGCAGCCACGAAAAGCACTTGCCCTTGCAGGGGGCGGGCTTTCCCTCCGAAGTCGGGAAGCCTTTCAGAACTGCGGTGCTGTAATCCGAAGCGGCGGCTTATGCCGTCAATCCGCTAAATCCAAAGTAATATGAAAGAGAAAAGGAAAAGCAAATCAGGGAGAAATCCCAAACTTGATCCGGCGGTGTACCGGTACACCGTCCGTTTCAACGAGGAGGAACACAACCGTTTCCTCGCCATGTTCGGAAAATCGGGTGTCTATGCACGGTCTGTTTTCCTCAAAGCGCACTTCTTCGGGCAACCGTTCAAGGTGCTGAAGGTGGACAAGACGTTGGTGGACTATTACACCAAACTGTCGGATTTTCATGCACAATTCCGTGCCGTGGGTACGAATTACAACCAAGTCGTGAAGGAACTGAGGCTGCATTTTTCAGAGAAAAAGGCGATGGCGTTGCTCTACAAATTAGAGCAACACACCGTCGAACTCGTGAAACTGAGCCGCCGGATTGTGGAACTTTCAAGGGAAATGGAGGCAAAATGGTCGCAAAAATCAGTGTAGGAAGTTCGTTGTACGGCGCGATTGCCTACAACGGGGAGAAGATTAACGAGGCGCAGGGGCGGCTTCTCACCACCAACCGCATCTACAATGACGGTTCGGGAACGGTGGACATAGGCAAGGCGATGGAGGGTTTTCTCACCTTCCTGCCACCGCAGATGAAGATCGAGAAGCCGGTGGTGCATATCTCTCTCAACCCGCACCCGGAGGATGTGCTGACCGATATTGAGTTGCAGAATATCGCCCGCGAGTATCTGGGAAAAACTCGGTTTCGGAAACCAGCCTTATCTTGTATTCAAGCACGAGGACATCGACCGCCACCACCTGCACATCGTGACGGTCAACGTGGACGAGAACGGGAAAAGGCTCAACCGGGATTTTCTCTACCGCCGCAGCGACCGTATCCGCAGGGAACTGGAACAGAAGTACGGATTGCATCCGGCAGAACGTAAAAATCAGAGATTGGATAATCCGTTGCGCAAGGTGGCCGCATCGGCAGGTGATGTGAAGAAGCAGGTAGGCAACACCGTGAAGGCTCTGAATGGGCAGTACCGTTTCCAGACGATGGGCGAATACCGTGCGCTCCTTTCCTTATATAATATGACGGTGGAGGAAGCGAGGGGCAACGTGCGCGGACGGGAGTATCACGGGCTGGTCTATTCCGTCACGGACGACAAGGGTAACAAGGTGGGCAACCCGTTCAAATCCTCGCTTTTCGGGAAGTCCGCAGGCTATGAAGCCGTACAGAAGAAGTTTGTCCGTTCCAAATCGGAAATCAAGGATAGGAAACTGGCAGACATGACGAAACGCACCGTCCTTTCCGTGCTGCAAGGCACTTATGACAAGGACAAATTTGTATCCCAACTCAAAGAGAAGGGCATCGACACCGTACTGCGCTACACAGAGGAAGGGCGCATCTATGGGGCTACCTTCATCGACCACCGCACGGGATGCGTGCTGAACGGTTCGCGCATGGGTAAGGAGCTTTCGGCGAATGCCTTGCAGGAACACTTCACCCTGCCATACGCCGGACAACCGCCGATACCGCTATCCATCCCTGTGGATGCTGCGGACAAGGCACACGGCGAGACCGCCTACGACAGTGAAGATATATCGGGCGGTATGGGCTTGCTCACTCCCGAAGGTCCGGCGGTAGATGCCGAGGAAGAGGCTTTCATCCGGGCGATGAAGCGCAAAAAGAAGAAAAACGCAAGGGCTTGGGTATGTAATCAGAGTATCAACAATTAAAAAATCAATGTATGTCACAACAAGAAGACGATTTGAGGGCATTGGCGAAAATCATGGATTTTCTGCGTGCCGTGAGTATCATTTTAGTGGTCATGAACGTGTACTGGTTCTGCTACGAAGCCATCCGGCTGTGGGGCGTGAACATCGGCGTGGTGGACAAAATCCTTCTGAACTTCGACCGCACGGCGGGGCTGTTCCATTCCATTCTCTACACGAAGCTGTTTTCCGTCCTTTTGCTTGCCTTGTCCTGTCTGGGTACGAAGGGTGTCAAGGGTGAGAAAATCACTTGGGGGAGAATCTGGACAGCATTTGCCGTCGGGTTCGTGCTGTTTTTCCTGAACTGGTGGTTGCTGCCCCTGCCGCTGCCGCTTGAAGCGGTGACGGGACTGTATGTCCTTACCATTGGAACGGGCTATGTCTGCCTGTTGATGGGTGGTCTGTGGATGAGCCGCCTGTTGAAACACAATTTGATGGAGGATGTTTTCAACAACGAGAACGAGAGTTTCATGCAGGAAACGAGGCTTATCGAAAGCGAGTATTCGGTCAATCTGCCGACACGTTTCTATTACAGGAAACGCTGGAACAACGGTTGGATCAATGTAGTTAATCCCTTCCGTGCGTCCATCGTGTTGGGTACGCCGGGCAGCGGCAAGTCCTATGCCGTGGTAAACAATTTTATCAAGCAACAGATTGAAAAGGGCTTTAGTCAATACATCTACGATTTCAAGTATCCCGACCTATCTACTATTGCCTACAACCATTTGCTGAACCACCCGGACGGCTACAAGGTAAAGCCGAAGTTCTATGTGATCAACTTCGACGACCCGCGACGCTCTCATCGGTGCAATCCCATTCACCCGGATTTTATGGAAGATATTACGGATGCCTATGAGAGTGCCTACACAATAATGCTCAACCTCAATAAAACGTGGGTGCAAAAGCAGGGCGACTTCTTCGTGGAGTCACCTATCATTCTGTTTGCCAGTATTATCTGGTATCTCAAAATCTATCAGAACGGGAAGTTTTGCACGTTTCCCCATGCTATCGAGTTTCTGAACCGCCGTTACGAGGATATATTTCCGATACTGACCTCTTATCCGGAGCTGGAGAACTACCTTTCGCCGTTCATGGATGCGTGGCTTGGAGGGGCTGCGGAGCAGCTCATGGGTCAGATAGCGTCGGCAAAAATTCCCGCTTTCGAGGATGATTTCACCGCAGCTCTACTGGGTGATGTCAGACAGCGAGTTTACGCTGGACATCAACAATCCCGAAGAGCCGAAAATCCTCTGCGTGGGTAACAATCCCGACCGTCAGAATATCTACGGTGCGGCACTCGGTCTGTATAATTCCCGTATCGTGAAGCTCATCAACAAGAAGGGGATGCTGAAGTCATCGGTCATCATCGACGAGTTGCCCACAATATACTTCAAAGGGTTGGACAATCTTATAGCTACCGCCCGAAGCAACAAGGTTGCCGTGTGTCTGGGCTTTCAGGATTTCAGCCAGTTAGTGCGTGACTACGGGGACAAAGAGGCGAAAGTGGTGATGAACACTGTCGGCAATATTTTCTCCGGTCAGGTGGTGGGGGAAACAGCCAAGACGCTCTCCGAGCGGTTCGGTAAGGTGTTGCAGAAACGGCAGTCCATCTCCATCAACCGGCAGGATGTTTCCACCTCCATCAACACGCAGATGGACGCGCTCATTCCACCGAGTAAGATTTCCGGGCTTACGCAGGGAATGTTTGTCGGTTCTGTATCCGACAACTTCAACGAGCGTATCGAGCAGAAGATTTTTCATTGCGAGATTGTGGTGGATGCCGAAAAAGGTGAAACGGGAAGAAAGTGCCTACAAGAAAATTCCGTCATTACAAACTTCACGGACGAGGACGGCAACGACCGCATGAAGGAAACGGTGCAGGCGAACTAACCGGCGCATCAAGGAAGAGGTGAAGCAGATTGTGCAGGAGGAACTGGAGCGTATCAAAAAACGATCCGGTGCTGTGTAAACTGCTACCAGATAATGAGACTGTCTAACAAGTCCCCAAAATTGAAAATTATCCCTATCGAAGTTTGAAGTGACCCCCAAAAGTTGGATACAAATTTTTTTGGGGGGCACTTCAGTTCTGACGGGTAAAATCGTAAAATTCGGACTTGTTAGACAAATACTTACGCGGTTTCAACCTCAGGTACTGAATCTATCGAATTGACAAATTTAACCAATTGCGGATCTGAATCCTTTTTTGTATGAGGTTTTCGGAGACTCTTTTTCAATTCATAAGCATCATCCCCTGCTGTATTTATTAAATCCATATAAAAATCTTTGTTTTGCAGAATCAATGAACGGCATGCCCCATCGGAAATTACAGGTTTCACTATTTTATCAATAACGTCTCCAGCTTGACTTTTCAAATTACCATGCGATCTAAGCCATGTTTCGAAAAATTGAAACTTTATTGCATTGATAGTCTTTTTACCGATGCAGAAATCATTTCTTATATCGGTAACTGTCGATTTAATTTTTCGTTTATCCAATCTTTCAACTATATTCTTGAAACAATTAGGGAAAGGATTCAAACTTTGAGTTCCAGAAGCAATATCCATCAGAATCTTTTTGCCAAATTCAGTCAAGTTATCTGGCAAGGATTTGATTTTAGCCAGTAAATGTTTTATTGCGACAAACCAATAATATGATGTATGTGCTGTTCTTTGGGCGTATAATGTATCAACACTTATTTCAGACAACGCTTCGAACGCTATTTTATTGATATGATCGGTCAGGACATTGCTTATTTTAGTGGTCAAATCGTAAAAAGATGCGTCAGGAATTACATCTTTAATATTGTTCTTAGTGATATACTTATCCAAATCGGTATTCCACTCTGCTAAATGCTCGATAAATACCTCATCCGTTACACCTATTCTGTTCTTAATATCTTCAAATTGGGGCAATATGTCTGAGAGCAATAATTTATAGCCAAGTTTATGATTTACCATGTATTGTAGTGTTTCATTTAATAGCGGTATATTCCATCCCACACTATTTACTAATAAGTCTCCATGATCCACATAATAGTCCATGAGTTCTGCAACATATTTTATATCTCCACCCTCTATTAAGGAAACGGAATGACCATGTGCCAATTGCATGGCGACTAAATCGTAATATCCAGACTCTTTAATGTTTCGGCCATCAGTTTCTAATTCAGAATGCAACTGATTTATGTAGGTTGAATCTAACGTTACAGGTAAAGGTCTTTCTTCGTCAGATGCCAATAAACGATAGGTTGTAAATATAGCCCCTATATTATCTTTATTTACATTCTGTTCATCAATGCAATTCGTGATCGCTTGCAAAAGCGTTGGAAACGTATAGGTAGAATTATCTTTTAACGTTTTTACAATATCTGCATGGTCGAAATTATCGGGTAGTAAGTTTGCCAAATAATTATCGAGCGCCTCCGAATTTGTTGCTACTTGATAATATTTATATGCTTTAGTTGTCGCGTTATCCCGATAGGCAGCATCTGTTGCATTTGCAGCTTGAATATAATCGATAAATGTATTTGGCTTGACTGTTTTTGCTTCAATCAATGACGTAAAATCGCACGCCAACTTATTTTGCGCAATAAACCTGTCTATTGCATCTAACGTTTTGAAATAGTCGCCGCCATTGAAGTCATTGAACCGAACTATCTTCTTATATAATTGAGCAATCACATGGTTTTGGCTTTCCGTGTCTAAATGCAACAGCAGTTCTTGGTATTCGACAGGGAACACCTGCTTCTCTATGGATTCTTTTAATTTCAATTGTGCTATTCTTTGCCATACACGCAGAATAACATCGCTCTTTCGAGTTAATTTATGCAAACAATGTATAATCTTATCGATAAGCGCATTGTCCATACATTGTATAACTTCTTCTAATACAGTGTCAAATTGTTTATTAGTCTCTGCATATTGATTTATGTCGTGGTCTTCTTCTCCGTTGATGCAGCCTTCAATATATTTTTTCAATGGAATTTGTCGAGCATCTTCAACATCGACACCATATACCAAAGCTGCAATTTCGCGTTGTGTTTGCAGATCATTGTTAATTATTGTTTGAATGCCATTCAGATAGTCGCCGGACAATATTTGTTCTACTGGATTTGCCAGAATATCCGTCTTCTTCAAACAGAACAATGCTATGTTTATCATCAAAATTTCGTTACACCACTCTTGTTTAAGAGCGACCATCTCATTGATATATGATATAATTTCCCTAACATTGGCATTAGGATTTACCAATCTGAATATCCGATTTATAGTTTCTTTCGCTTCATTTTCTGTTTCTCCAAATGCTTCAACAAACAGTTTGTTGAATATACTTCGATAGTCGGTAATAACAGGAGGAGCAACACGATAAACAATAGGGAAAGTTTTATTGATAAAATACTTGGTCAGTTGTTTCGTTTGTTCGTCGGTCTCATCTCCGAATGCACAAGCTAAATGTGTTTCATCGAAAGGAATAACAGCCCAAACATTTTCAAAACCGCTATCGGCGAAGAACGTATGGATAGAAGACCATAATTCTTTTACTTTTTCAGCGGGGAGACGATCCATGTTGTCAAAAACAAGGACTAATTTACGTTGTCCTTTTTCCTTGATAAAATCAGAAATGTCTTGCATCCATGTTTTGAACTCGTAAACCGTTGGTTCGTCTTCGCTCAAAGTCTCATAGCAAACGTCCTTTTCGACTTTATCTTGATAAATAGCTAACATATAACTCCATCCATATTTATGATCTTTGCTATATGCCCATTTCCAAACGCACAATGCAATAAGAACTGGCAGTGCAGCTATGATAATAGACAATAAAGAAAACCACCATGTTGTGGGTGTAGGTTTTACTGCATACGCAATAAATGTAAATATCGGAGTTAAAACTGCAACCAAAAATGCCGCAACCATACCATTACTGATAAGGGGATATTTTTCGGTTACGGTCTCCGTTTTACGGGCTAATAAATATTTCAGCTTTTCAGACCATGATACGGTTTTCGTACCTCCACCTTTGACTTTTATTGTTGCATTTCCAGATAGGATACCATCATCAATAAGTTTGCTTGTAAGCAATTCCAATATAGAGCGGCGTTGCAAGTCCTCTTGATGTCCCCATGCGTCATACTCAAAAAAGGTAATAGTCGTCTGATAATTCACGTTCCAACATTTTAACCACGTTGGATTTTCCAGATCCCCAAATACCTTCGATGCCGATAATTCGAGGTAAAGTACATTCCTCATCCAATGAATCATTCTGACAAAAAGTGGCGAGCAATAGTTTTTGCCAACCTTTCTTGCGAACCTCCATCGAATTTGTCAATACCACACGGTTTATTTTGGATAAACCGCGGATATTGCTGTTTGGATTGTAGTTTTGTTTCCATATACGTAATTTATTGATTATACGAACTCCAAATAATTCTCCCGATTTACCACATGAAACTCGGCATAGGGATAGGCTTCTTGGAAGGCTTTCGGTGCGGCCGGCATTTTATTTCCCCACTTGAACTCCAAGGCGGTAAGACTGTCGGCACTCTCCTCAATCAGGTCGATTTCCTGTTTGTCGTAGGTGCGCCAGAAATAGAACTCCCTGTGCAGTCCCTCATTGAAGTTCGCTTTGCGCCGCTCTCCGATGATGTAGTTCTCCCACAGCGCACCGACATCCTGCCGAATGGCCAGCGGTGAGAAAGCCCCGATAATGGCATTGCGAATGCCGTTGTCGTAGAAGTACCACTTGCCAGCTTTTGTAACCTCCTTGCGTAGGTTACGCGAATAAGCCCCCAGACGATAGATAACGAAGACCTTTTCCAATAGGTCGAGGTATTTTTCAACGGTCGTCTTGCTCATGCCGAGTTGTTTACCTAACTCTTCGTAAGAAACTTCGCTGCCCAACTGAAAAGCTATCAATCGCAGTAGATCGCGCATCTTGCTCGAATTTTTTAAGCCGTCAATTGCTAAGATATCTTTAAGCAGGTATGCACCGACAATATCACGTAGGTAGTCTGTTTTACGTTCATAGTTCTCCATCATTTACTACTTCGGGATAGGAACCGTAAATCAAGCGCGCTTCGAGGTTCTGGCGGGTTTCAAGTGCCGTTTCCGTCTGTGCGATTTCCCGTTGCGAGAATGGTGTAAGGAGAAATTGCGTACTGCGGCCGACCAACGGTTCACCAGTCTTATTCAGCAAATCGAATGACGAAGAACCACTTGCCAAGACACTTATTCCCGGTATTTCATCAACTATCAACTTCAGAATACTACCGATTTGTGGTATGTTCTGTGCCTCATCAATAGCCAGCAAATCAATACCATCCAATAAATGCCGATAATTGGCTATTGAGCGATTCTCCAATAGTGCTAATGTGTCGTAGTCTTCGCCGTTGAGCATCATCGTCCTACCTGAATAGTTGTCCACAAATTTTACGCATCATTACCGTTTTTACCACACGGCGAGCACCAAAAATCAGTACTGCTTTATTGGGCGCGATTCGTGCTGTAATCTTCTCTTGAAGTATTC
>ENA-OQHD01000618-OQHD01000618.1-human-gut-metagenome-genome-assembly--contig:-NODE-618-length-12331-cov-2.781711_pt1 | contig 12331 bp, 11 predicted proteins | sample MGYA00242560_ERZ504711 | MGnify/ENA primary metagenome ERZ504711 (study PRJEB26092, sample SAMD00036198) | human gut metagenome | host: Homo sapiens | study: EMG produced TPA metagenomics assembly of... | reverse complement strand
GTGTGCATCATGGATTTGCGGGCGGACCTTTTGGAGCATACATTGAGTATCTTGAAAATGTGTGAGTATTATGTCAGTGCATATGAGATTTTGAATCGAGATTTGTTATATACAGCAGCTATTTTTGCATGATATAGGAAAGATAAAAGAGCTGTCATCCTTTCCAGAGAATGATTACACAGATGACGGGCAGTTGTTGGGACACATTGTGATCGGGGTTGAGATGATTGGAGAGGGAGTGCGTACGATTGACGGGTTTCCGCAAAAGCTTGCAAGTGAATTGAAACACTGCGTAATTGCACATCATGGGGAGTTGGAATATGGTTCTCCGAAAAAACCCAGCACTTGCCGAGGCGGTAGCATTGCATTATGCAGATGCGACAGATGCGAAAATGCAGACGCTGACAGAGATATTTAAAGAAAAAGAAGGCAATAAGGATTGGCTCGGATACAGCCGTTTGTTTGAATCGAATTTAAGAAGGAGTAGTATCTAAAAGATTGAGTTTGATTAGGGGGGATTGAGAAATCCCCCCTAAATCATTGTAATTAAGTATTAAATGTATTATAATAAATAATACTTAAATTATGACGAAATAAAAGAGGTGATTGTATGATTTTATCATTAGATATGGGAAGTGATATTCCAATCTATGTGCAGCTGCGGAACCAGATTGTGACAGGCATCGGTATGGGGGGAGTTAAAAGTGGGAAACCGACTCCCGACTGTTCGGCAGCTTGCACAGGATGCGGGGGTAAATGTGATGACTGTCAATAAGACGTATCAGTTGTTGAAGATGGAGGGATTTGTTGAGATTGATCGAAGAAAAGGGGCGACAATATGTCCGGCGTGGGAGACTGCAGGACGATTTCGAGAAAAAGCTGGAATCTGAGTGGAACTGCTTTCAGCGGAAGCGTGCCTAAAGGGCATGAGTCAAGAAGAATTTCTGAAAATTTGCAAAGAGATGTTTCAAAATATGCATCCGACGTCAGTGGAGGGGTGAGTTTTATGGAAATGGCAATTATAATGTCGATTATTTTCTTGTTTACAGATGCGATGATGGTTGGAGTCTGTATGTTTGCATATGGGGGAAAAAGAAGAGTACAGTGAAGGGATGATTTTTGGTGTTCACATTCCGAAAGGGAACGTGGAAGAAGAGGTTGTACAAGTAATCGCACAGAAATATAAAAGGCAGTTCGAAAAAATTTCAACACTGGAACATGCTTTTGGGAATATTGGTATGTGGGTTGGCATTTGTCAGTATGGGAATTTTTATGATTGCTTGGACAGTCTGGCTTATCGAATATATTGGGGGAATCTATTGGTTTGTCTATGGGACACACCAGAAAATGTATCAATTGAAAGTGGAAAGGGGATGGATTGTGGAGGAGACGAAGCAGACAATCTATATTGATACAGAGGTTTCGGCGTATTCGGATAAAATGCCGTTGCCTGAAAAAATGGTATATTCCTATACTTTTGTTGACTGTTGTGATGATGCTATTTCCTCAGATGGAAAAATATCTAAGAGAAGATGTAACTGGTTATGTGCTGTTTGGAATTGCGGTTGGAATGAATTTGCTTTTTCTTGCATTTTTCACTGGTGGGTGGAACGAAGACCGAATGTAGTATATAGTAAAGACAGTAAGACAAATTTGGCATTGAATCGGTTAACGAAGCGAACATGGACGATGTGTCTGTTTATCTGTGCAGCAGTGAATACGGCGGCGTGGGTATATATGTCTATCTGTATGATGAAAGATCAATGGCTGACCACGGGGGACCTTTTTGTATATATTGCATTACACATGACTGCCGGTATAATTTCTTGCTGGGGGGGACTATGTTGGCATTTTGAAGAAGTAAAAAAGAGATTGCATCTACGGATGTGGAAATGATTGAAACGGATGATGATGTGTACTGGAAAAATGGATGGTACAGTAATCCTCACGACAAAAGGCTGTTTGTGCAGGATTGCATGTGTGGTATGAATTATTCTATGAATATGGCGAAGACATCGGCGAAAATATTTACGGCGGTAATAAGTGCCGTGGTCATAGGATGTGCTGTATGGATTGCAGCGATTTTAGTTGAATTTGCGACCACAGAGGTGACAGTCGAAATGAAAAAGTGGTATTATGGATATACGTGCAGCTTCTTATGATTATCAGATTAAGACAGAGGATATTCTGGCTGTAAAAATGATAGAGGAAATGCCGAAAGATAATTTTTCACAGGAGTAACGGTGGAGATACTGACAAGTATTTAATTGGACATTTTAAAGGAAAAGAAATTGGAAAATGTATGTTGTTTCTTTATAAGGAAGAAACTCCGATTTTGGAATCCAATTAAAAATATGACGTATTCTTAAACAGTGAAATTGAAAAATGAGACAGAGGAGTGGTATAACTATGCGAGAGACCGTGTTGTTGATTAATTTTGAAGATCAGAAACAGTTGAGAGAACTGAAAATGATTTTGTTTACACTAAAGATTCGAATGAAGAAGGTTGAGAAAGAAGACTATTTACAACAGATTGGCTATTTGGCAGGGATAAAAGAAATGGAAGGCATAGAGGCAGTTTATGAAGGAGAAGAACTGGAAAAAGAGATGATGGTATTCGCTGGAATATCCAATCAAAGACTTGATCAGATTCTCCTTATGATGAGAAAAAATGGAGTAAAGCGAGTAGATTATAAAGCGATTCTGACCGAAACGAACAAGACATGGACAGTTCCAAGGCTCTATGAAGAGATTTCGAAAGAGCATGAGCAGATGCGTAGAGTATAATAATGCCAAAGAATTTTTGTGTGAGAGATGGGAAAATATGGATAGAATTGATCAAAAAATAATGGAAAAAACCAGTTTGAATTGTTGAAAATGTTGGTCTGATGAGATATAATAATATGCAGTTCTAAGAAAATGATACTAAAAAGATTGGGGGATACTATGGAAAGAAAAGAGATTAGACGCGTAGTAGCGTCGGCATTGGCAGCAGTGTTAATTGCACCGAGCTTTGGCAGTATGACTGTTGCGTATGCAAAAGAAGCGCAGAACCCAGTAAATCAAGAAACACAGATGTCATCAGACAAAGAAGTGGTATATGTGAATACATATAGTGATGCCACAGTGCGAGAACAGAATTTTGATGATAACTGGAAATTCTATCTGGGGGATGCGAGTGGCGCAGAAGGCAAAAACTTTGATGATTCTCGTTGGAGAAATGTAAATTTACCACACGATTACAGCATTGAGCAAGAGTATTCTAAATCAATGGAAGCAGAAAGCGCTTATCTTCCAGGAGGAACAGGCTGGTACAGAAAGCACTTTATAGTGTCGGAAGACATGAAGGGAAAAGAACTCCGCATTGATTTTGGTGGCGTTTATATGAATGCTACCGTGTGGGTGAATGGTGAAAAGCTTGGTACGCATCCATATGGATACACACCATTCTCGTTTGATATTACTGACTTGGTAGAATACGGAAAAGAGAATGTAATTACAGTGAAGGTGGATCATAAGACACCTTCAAGCCGCTGGTATTCAGGAAGCGGTATTTACCGCAGCGTGAATCTTTCTGTAATGGACAAAGTTCACGTAGACTTGTACGGAACAAAGATTGAGACACCGAATTTGAAAACAGAAAAAAGGCGGAACTGTAAATATGTCTGTAAAGACAACAGTTGACAATGAAAATAAAGAGGCTGCAAATGTTGTGCTTACACATACAATTTACAAAAAAGGAACAGAGGACAGCATCGGAACTGTGACAACAGAGGCGAAGTCGATTGAAGCAGGACAAAGAGCTGATATTGAAGCGACTCTGCCGGCAAATAAGCCTGCTTTATGGAGTACAGAGAATCCAAATCTTTACACTGTTAAGACGGAAGTGAAGGTAGGGGATACTGTGGTAGATACATATGAGACAGAGTATGGATTTCGCTATACAGAGCAGAATGGAAGTACCGGATTCAAACTGAATGGTGAACCGATGAAGTTGAAGGGTGTATGTATGCACCACGATCAGGGTTCGCTCGGTGCGGAGGCGAATCGTCGTGCAATCGAACGTCAGGTAGAGATTCTGCAAGAGATGGGGTGTAACTCTATCCGTGTGACACATAACCCGGCGGCAGACGAATTGATTGAGATCTGCAACGAAAAGGGGATGCTTGTCATCGAAGAAGCGTTTGATGGATGGATGTACAATAAGAATACTAACACGCAGGATTATGCAAATTGGTTTGCAAAAGCGGTTGAGGAAGATAACAAGATTATTGGTGGTGACGCAGAACCTCTTAAAGCATTTGCAAGTGATGACATCTTGGGAGGAGTATCTGGATTGTCATGGGCACAGTTTGATTTGACAAGCATGATTAAGCGCGGACAGAATGCTCCATCCATTATTATGTGGTCTTTAGGTAACGAGATATGGGAAGGCGCTGGTGGTGAAAATGATTTCCCGAAAGTTGCGGAGACGCTGATTGATTGGGCGAAGAAGCTGGACAGCTCTAGACCGGCGACTATTGGTGACAACAAGCTGAAAGCGCAGAACCCTAATTCATGGGCGATGGCAGCTTCATTGCAGAAAGCAGGTGGGGCAATTGGTGCTAACTACTGTAATGCAGAACAATATAAGACGGTGCATGATAAGTATCCAAACACCATGTTATATGGTTCAGAGACGGCATCCGCAATCAACAGCCGCGGCGTATACTATAAGGCAGATGGTGATCAATCGAATCAGGATTTAACTTCTTACGATAAAAAGGCGGTTGGCTGGGGCGCTGTGGCAAGCTCTGCATGGTATGATATTATTACAAAAGACTATATGGCAGGAGAGTATGTATGGACGGGATTTGATTATCTTGGAGAACCAACACCGTGGAACGGTACAACAGGAGGGGCACAGGGAACATGGCCTTCTCCAAAGAACTCATTCTTTGGTATCGTGGATACGGCAGGACTTCCGAAAGATTCTTACTACTTCTATCAGAGTCAGTGGAATGAAGATGTGAATACATTACATGTGCTTCCGGCATGGAATGAAGATGTTGTTGCAAATGTGAATGGAAAGGTTCCGGTTGTCGTATATTCGGATGCGGCATCTGTAGAATTATTCTTTACACCAAAAGGAAGTGATAAGAAAGAATCACTTGGCAAAAAGGAATTTACAGAGAAAACAACAGATGCAGGATACAAATATCAGATATATGAAGGTGAAGGCAAGAGCAATACAGCCCATGAGAATTTGTATCTGAAATGGGATGTTGCATATGAAGATGGAACAATTACTGCGGTTGCTTATGATAAGTCTGGTAAACAAATCAAAGAGACAGAAGGTCGTTCTTTTGTGACAACAACAGGCGACGAAAAGAAACTTGATACAAAAGTTGATCGTAAAGAGATTGATGCGGATGGAAAAGATCTTGCATACATTCAGGTAGATGTGACAGATAAAGATGGCAATATCGTACCGGATGCAAAGAACCGTGTGACATTCAATGTAGAAGGTGACGGAGTTCTTGTTGGTGTGGATAATGGATGGCAGACAGACCACGATTCTTATCAAGAAGATAACAGACGGGCATACAATGGTTCTCTGATTGCGATTGTACAGTCTACAAAGACGGCGGGAGAATTTACAGTAACTGCGAAAGCGGATGGTTTGGAATCTGGTTCTGTGAAAGTGACTACGAAAGCGGTCGGTGACGGAGAAGAGGCAGAAAAACGTTTGGACAGCTTTTATATGTCAAAGACATATTATGTGAAGACAGGCAATGAAGTGGTGCTCCCAGAGAAGATTGAGACTCGTTATACAGACGGCACATCGGAGGAACTTCCGGTAGTTTGGGAAAAGAAAGATCTTCCAGAAAAGGGTGTGGTTGGTATAACAGGCACAGTGAATGGTCTTTATTCGGTGTCCGTAATCGTGTGTGTAATCGACCAGCTTGGCGGTCTGATGAACTACACAACGACAACACCGGTTGGCACAGTGCCGGTACTTCCGGAAACAAGACAGGCGATTGCGGCAGACGGAACAATTATGGATGCCTCATTCCAAGTGGCATGGGAAGATGTGGCAGAAGATGCTTATAACAAAGAAGGTTATGTAACTGTACATGGAGTTGCAACTGTTCTTGGTGATGTGTTGCCGGTGACAGCGACTGTACGTGTGCAGAATGAACAGATTAAGATTGAAGGAAGTATTGATAAATATTTGACCTTGACACAGAATATTCCAGAAGGCAGCCAGTCAGATACATTGACAGCTATTTGGGATGGAAAGACAGAGATTGGTTCAAATACAGGAGGCGGACCAAATCCGACTGCTTGGACTAACTACCAGTATTCTCAGGAAGGTCACAATACTGCAGAGATTACATTCGAGTATGCGACACAGCAGAGACTTGGAGAAGTGGTGATTCACTTCTTTAAAGACAGCAATTCCGCAACTTATCCGGATGCGGGCAAGACAGAGATTTATGTTGCTGAATCGGCAGACGGACCATGGACTAAAGTGGATACAACAGAGAAGATTGGCGAGGAAAAGAATAATGTAAAACCATATACATACTCTTTTGCGCCGGTGACAGCAACATTTGTAAAATTCAAATTAACAAATGCTGCCAAGTTGACAAAAGCAGAGACGAAACCATGCACAGGTATTACAGAAATTGAGATTAAAAAAGCGGTGGGAAGTTTTGTGACAAATACGACGGCGAAGCTTGATTCTTTAACAGTTGATGGAAAAGAACTAACAGAGAAGGAACTTGCAACAGGGGCATATTATGTGCCGACAAAGAGTGCGACGGTGAAGGCAACAGGTGCAGATAATGCGTCAGTAACAGTCCTTCCGGCAAACGATAAGCAAATTCTTGTATTGCTTGAATCGGAAGACCATAAGACAAGAGATGAATTTACTGTATATTTGGAGCAGGAAAAGCCACTCGATCCAGAAGATAGCAGCAAAGACTATCCGGTGGATAAACTGGAGGCGTTTGCGGATAGTCAATACAATGGAACAGGTAACGAAGGACCAGCGAGATTAGTTCTTGACAATAATCCGGGAACACATTGGCATACAAATTGGAGTTCGCAAGACGGAAGCGACGTAAATAAACGCTGGGTTGGTTTGAAACTTGACAAAGCTTCAGAAGTGACAGGTATTCGCTATCTCCCAAGAAGTGGAAATGGAAATGTTACAGAATATAGAGTAGAATACCGCGAGACAGAGAATGGTGAATGGAAAGAAGCGGCAAAAGGAACATGGAAGAATTCGGCTTCGGATTGGAAGTTAGTAACATTCGATGCGGTGACAGCAAAAGAGGTGCGTTTGGTGGGCGTTCATACGGCTTCTGATACAGGTGCGGATAAGCATATGTCGGTGGCAGAACTTCGCGTTGTATCTACAGAGACGACAGGGACGGAAACATCAGAGGATTATCCAATAGATAAGATTACACCGACAGCGGGAAGTACACAGGCTGGAAGTAACCCAGTGGAGAAAGCTTTAGATGGTGATACAGGAAGCTGGTGGCATACATCATGGGCGGCTGATTCAAGACCTACAAAAGAGGACCTTTGGTATCAGATGGAACTGGAAGAGACAGTGAAATTAGACCAATTGCGTTATTATCCAAGATATCAGAGTGATGATGTAAGCAAAGGACATCAAAACGGCTTTATTAAGAAGTATAAAGTAGAAGTAAGTAAGAATGGAAAGGATTGGGAACAAGTTTCGACAGGAGATTGGACACCGAAAGCAGGTTGGCTGGAAGCGAACTTTGATAAAGCCACAGAAGCAAAATATGTAAAACTTACAGGTCTGGAGACGATGTCCAATGGTCAAGTAACAACATCAGACATGGCGATTGCAGAGGTTCGTGTGCGCACTGTTGTGGATGGTGGAACAGAAGAACCGAAACCGGTAGAGAAAGCAAAGCTTGATGAGGCAATCAAAGCGATTGAAGCAGAAGGTATGAAAGAAGCGGATTACACTGCATATACATGGGGGATTCTTAAAGATAAACTGGACGAAGCAAAGAAAGTCAAGGAAAATAAGGAAGCCACACAGGAAGAGGTTGACGACGCATTGGCGGCGTTGAATGCAGCGAAAGAAGCGCTTGTGAAGAAAGCAGATAAGACAGCGCTTGATAAGGCGATCAAAGCAGCGAACGCCTTGAACGAAAAGGATTATACAGCGAAATCCTGGGAGGCAATGCAAAAAGTATTGGCTATTGCGGAGACAGTTCTGAATGGCGAAAATGTAACACAGCCTTCAGCGAAAGCGGCAACAGATGCGCTGAACAGAGCGGTTAAAGAACTTGTTTCGGCTTCGGCAGAAGCGACAGTTACAATTGATATTGATGGAACTGTGACAGAAGAAAAAATCCTTAAGGGAGAAAAACTCGGAGAGGTCCTTCCGAAAGATCCGGCTAAAGATGGATACACATTCCAAGGCTGGTTTACACAAAAAGATGGAAAAGGAGACAAAGTTACAGCTGAGACAATTGTAAAAGATGACATGAGTATTTATGCATACTTTACAAAAGATGGAGGTACAAATCCACCGGAAAAAGGCGAGTTTACAGTTACATTCAATGTAGATGGAAAAAACTCAGGAAGTAAAGGTGGAAGAAGGAAAAGCAATTGGAGACAAACTTCCTGAAAATCCAACAAAAGACGGATACACATTTAAAGGCTGGAACACGAAAGCGGATGGAACAGGTACGGTAGTGACAAAAGATACAATTGTAAATGCAGATATGACCGTATATGCAGTATTTGAAGAATATCCGGTGCCTCCGACTCCAGAAGAAGTAGACAAAGAAAAAGCACAGAAATATTATGATGACTGTCTTGAGTACTACAAGAAAGACAACTATACAGCAGAAAGCTGGAAAGTTTACGAAGAAGCTATGAACGGATTGAAAGCAGCTCTTGCAAATGAAAACATTTCAAAAGAAGATTTGCAGGCAGCGGTTGATGCGGTTGCAAAGGCGGCGAAAGAACTGAAAAAAGTGGATGTTGTAACACCTGACAAGGACAAAGATAAAAATTCTAAAGGTGATGGTATTAAGACGGGAGATAACACCTCAATAGGTGCAATCATAGGAGTTGTAGTTGTAGCAGTTCTTGCAATTGGTGCAATTGTTGGTGTGATTATCAGCAAAAAAGAGAAAAAAATTAAATCAGCATATTGAGAAAATCGATATGAAAAAATAAGACTTGACGCCCATTCGCTGGTATGGTACACTGTACTAGCGAATGGAAGTAGGTCTTTTTTTTATGCCTAAAATTGGGCGGTCTCGCAAACTGCCAAGTAACATGTAAAAGAAATAAATAAAGCGAGGTGGAAGTTGTGCGCACAAGAATCACATTGGAATGTACAGAATGTAAACAGCGTAACTACAATATGACAAAGGATAAGAAAACTCATCCGGAACGTATGGAAACAAAAAAATTATTGTAAGTTCTGCAAATCACACACAATGCACAAAGAAACAAAATAGTTTGTGGAAAGGAAGTGAACGGAATGGCTGAGAAAAAAGAGAAAGCCAAAAAGACAAGCTGGTTCAAGGGTCTTAAAGCAGAGTTTAAAAAGATCATTTGGCCGGATAAAAAACACTTGCTAAGCAGACTGTGGCAGTTACGGCGTGCTCAATAGTATTAGGAGCGATTATTGCGGTTGTTGATGTCATTGTGAAATATGGTATTGACTTCTTGGTGAAGTAATAGCTGCCAGCAATTATGAAAGGTGATTTTATGTCAGAAGCAAAATGGTATGTAGTTCATACCTATTCTGGGTATGAAAACAAAGTAAAAGCAAACATTGATAAGACGATTGAAAACAGACACCTTGAGGATCAGATCTTAGAAGTAAGAGTTCCTATGCTGGAAGTTGTTGAGATGAAAAACGGAACGCAGAAAGCAGCTCAGGAAAAAAATGTTCCCTGGATACGTGATGATTCATATGATTATGAATGATGATACATGGTATGTCGTGAGAAATACTAGAGGGGTGACAGGATTTGTAGGTCCGGGATCCAAACCGGTTCCGCTTACAGAGGCTGAGATTGATGCTCTTGGAATTATGGATGCAGACATTGTTGTAGACTTTGAGATTGGTGAGGTTGTAAAAGTTACCAAGGGAGCATGGAAAGATACGGTTGGAGTAATCCAGGAAGTGAATGCTCAAAAAACAAAGTCTTGTAATCAATGTAGAATTGTTTGGTCGTGAAACGCCAGTAGAAATAAGTTTCTCAGAAGTGTAAAAAAATGTAACAAGTAAAAGTGGGAGGGAAATCCCCGCGAATACCACAAGGAGGTACACAAAATGGCGAAAAAAAGTACAAGGTTATATTAAATTACAGATTCCAGCTGGAAAGGCAACTCCAGCACCACCGGTTGGTCCAGCACTTGGTCAACATGGTGTAAACATTGTTGAATTTACAAAACAATTCAATGCTAAAACTGCAGATCAAGGTGATTTGATCATCCCTGTAGTTATCACAGTTTACAATGATAGAAGCTTCAGCTTCATCACAAAGACACCACCGGCAGCAGTTTTGATTAAAAAAGCTTGCGGATTAAAATTTGGTTCAGGTGTTCCAAACAAAACAAAAGTAGCTAAGATTACAAAAGCTCAGTTGCAGGAGATCGCTGAATTAAAAATGCCAGACTTAAATGCTGCAACAGTAGAAGCTGCTATGAGCATGATCGCAGGAACATGCAGAAGTATGGGTGTAACAGTAGAAGAGTAAAATTGTAAACATGTAACGTGGGAGGGGCTCTCCCGATATTACCACTAGGAGGTTATTGAATATGAAACGAGGAAAGAAATACGTAGAAGCTGCGAAATTGATCGAAAGAGGAAATCTTTACGACAAAGAAGAAGCAGTTGCATTAGTTGAAAAAATCTGCAGTAGCGAAATTCGATGAGACAATTGAAGCTCATATCAGAACAGGTTGTGATGGACGTCATGCAGACCAGCAGATTCGTGGTGCTGTTGTATTACCACACGGAACAGGTAAAAAAGGTTCGTATCTTAGTATTTGCAAAAGATGCTAAAGCTGAAGAAGCAAAAGCAGCAGGAGCAGATTACGTAGGAGTAGAAGACTTAATTCCAAAGATTCAGAACGAAGGCTGGTTTGAATTTGATGTTGTAGTTGCTACACCAGATATGATGGGTGTTGTTGGACGTCTTGGTCGTGTACTTGGACCAAAAGGTTTAATGCCAAACCCGAAAGCTGGTACAGTAACAATGGATGTTACAAAAGCTGTTAACGATATCAAAGCTGGTAAGATCGAATACAGATTAGATAAGACAAACATTATCCATGTGCCACTTGGAAAAGCTTCTTTCACAGAAGAACAATTAGCGGACAACTTCCAGACGCTTATTGATGCAATTATGAAAGCGAAACCAGCAGCTGTTAAAGGACAGTACTTAAAGAGCGTTACTTTAACATCTACAATGGGACCGGGTGTGAAAATTAACCCAGCTAAATTAGTATAATTGATATTCAAAATATATGAAAAGAGTTATTGCCAGACTGGTTTTCGGTCTGGTAATAACTTTTTATATTACCGGGAGTCACTTGTTTTGGCTCTACCTATAAATAATTATTTAAAGAATTTGAAAAACAGCTTGACATATAGAAAAAAAGCATGATAATTTATATTAGAAAACTGCCGAAGACAGTAGGTGCCGAAAGGCATAAGTAGTGAAACGCCTACCGAGGAGATTTGAATTCGATGAATTATGTGAATTTACTGTCTTCTTGTCGTATGGCGAGAGGATTTTTTTGATCTTTATTCGAACGGCGGTACACAATAATCTATAAGGAGGTGCACCATTCGTGGCAAAAGTTGAATTAAAACAACCAATCGTTGCAGCAATCGCTGAGGACGTAAAAGATGCAGCATCAGTTGTATTAGTTGATTATCGTGGATTAACTGTAGCTCAGGATACAGAATTACGTAAACAATTAAGAGAAGCAGGAATCATCTACAAAGTTTGCAAAAACACAATGATGAAAAGAGCGTTCGAAGGAACTGATTTTGCAGGATTGAACGAATACTTAGAAGGACCAAGTGCTATTGCTATTTCTAAAGATGACGCTACAGCACCAGCTAGAATTATTTGCAAAATTTGCAAAAAGGAGCTGCAAAAAATTAGAAGTAAAAAGCAGGTGTGGTTGAAGGAACAGTATATGATGTTGCTGGAGTTCAGGAATTATCAAAAATCCCTTCAAGAGAAGAATTACTTTCCAAATTCCTTGGAAGCATTCAGTCACCTATTACAAACTTCGCTCGTGTTCTTAATCAAAT
>ENA-OQHD01000616-OQHD01000616.1-human-gut-metagenome-genome-assembly--contig:-NODE-616-length-12346-cov-4.563058_pt1 | contig 12346 bp, 15 predicted proteins | sample MGYA00242560_ERZ504711 | MGnify/ENA primary metagenome ERZ504711 (study PRJEB26092, sample SAMD00036198) | human gut metagenome | host: Homo sapiens | study: EMG produced TPA metagenomics assembly of... | reverse complement strand
GCCGCCTTTTTTGTTGGTTTCGTTGGGTTTCCGCCGTTTCGTGCGGCATGTCGGAAACGGGTGGTGCGTGGTGTTGGGTTTGGGCGCCATAGCGATTCATGGCGCCTATACTTCCAGGCAGCGCAACATCAATCAAAAAGTCGAGCAGGATCTCAGAGGTAAGCTGGGACTGCCGGCCACAGGCGAAATCTATTACGTGCAGGATCGTCCGTTGTATCAGGAGTACGAGAATCTCGTTCTGACCACCTACGACAAATGGTTCGGATACCATCCATGATGGAACGATTTTCGACAAGGCCAACGTTCCTGCAACAGAGGAGGGCGGTGATTATGTTCACCAGTATATGGTGATTTTGACTGACTACAAAGAATCGGTTGATATTGGATGGTATCAAATGTCTTCCAGCACCGATGAACCTGATGATCTCGTTCAGGCAGGCATCGACGAATTCCAGAATTATGAGAACCAGTTCCTGAAGGATGAGGATCTTGTACGGCCTATTTTGATGCTGTTGTAAGGCATGAGTTGTCTCACAGGGAAATCTGGGCGCGCTGCGGAACCGCGGGTCCGCCTGTCGCGGGCAACTTGATTGGAGCTGCAACCAACTCCTATGCAGTGAAATACATGGGTGCGGATAAATCCCAGATCGAGTCCACGCAGGGAGAAGACTATAAGATGACGCAGCAGAGCGACGCGGTGGCCGAGGCCATTCACTCCGGCGATGCTCCTAATTCAAGAAGAGCCGTCTGCAACAAGGCATTGCGGGAAATGATCGACGAGCAGCGCTGAAATCAATCCCCGCGAATATAACTTCGAATACAGTTTTAAGTCCGGAATACACACTATCCGGGCTTTTTTCCGTGTTCTTTCAAGGTGTACGGCTACAATGGCAGCTTGTGAGTGACGAAGCATTGAATCTCAATCAGCCGGTCAAAGACATGGGGCCGAACGAGTTGAAGGCTTATGCCAGGCTCGGCAAACAGCAGCATGACGAGGCGAATCGTGAGCTGGAACGCCGTTGGCGCAGCTATGATGACATGTTGCCAAACGACCAGTTCGTGTCAATTATCGACAAGACTGAGGGATAAGACCCACTTTACGGTGTATGATTCGTGACCATGCCGGTCTCAATACCGGCTATTTGCAAGGGTAATGACTAGAATGGCGACTATGACTGATCCGATTCCAAGCGCAGGCGAAACGACCATCATTGGCCTTCCTGCAATAACCGTACCGGTGACTTCCACCGGAGACCGTCCTCTGACGAAAGAGGACCTTGAAACCATCATGCGTCTTGCCGATGGCACGGCATTGCTGATCTCGACTAGGGGAGCGGTGTCGGGGTCGCGGTATCTTCTTGACGAGGATGAGATTACCGTCGGCCGTGATCCAAGAGCGGACATTCTTTTGGATGATTCCACGGTTTCCCGCGCCCATGCGGTGTTCCGCAGGTCTGACGGCAGGTATTCCGTTATTGATGCGGGCAGCTTGAACGGCACCTATGTGAACCGCCAGCGTGTTGATCAGCAGGAGCTCAAGAATGGCGATGAGATTATTCTTGGCAAGTTCCGTCTGGTTTATTTCGACAATAAAGCCGTCATTGCCGGTTGATCCACGTTATGCGGGATAGACTGTGTACAACAGCTTCGCGCCCATGAGCTTCGCACGAATGCTCATGGGCGTTATTGTAGATGTCGTAGGAGAGCGTGATGAACGAAGCAGAGCCAACAACGCGGTTGCGTCTGCATGTGTCGACTGCGGTGCAGGGGGCAGTTATTCCCCGCGACCGGCACTCAGCCGGTGACGCGCGGCTACAAGGGTACGGTGGCTTCAAAAGTAGCAGGCATCACTTATCGTCAACTTGACTATTGGGCTCGCAGACAAATCGTGGAACCTTCCATCACGCCGTCGCATGGATCCGGTTCGCGCAGGCTGTACTCGTTCAAGGACGTGGTGATCCTTGCTGTGTCGAAAAGACTGCTTGACGCGGGCATCAATCTGCAAATGTGACGACTGCCATCAGTTTTCTGACGCAGCGTACCGCGGAACAACTTGAGAATATCACGATTATGTGCGACGGTCAGCAAGTGCACGAATGTACGGATAGTGAGCAAATGGTGGCGTTGTTGCAAAGCGGTCGGGCGGTATTCGGCGTATCGGTGGGATCTTTATGGAAGCAGATCAGAGAGACTCTTGCCCACGAGGAATACGTCGATCTGACCACCATGCCTTCCATGATGGGTGGAAACCGACCTGTTGACGATATCACTGCAATGCGCATGAGAAAGAACTTCGAGGCGCAACATCAGACACGCGCCGCCGCGTCACTGTAACATACCAGAATGCATGCCGTATGGTTGATGCGGACTAAGACGGATGTACGAGTCGTTGATATGAGATAGATATGTACAGACAGACATACAACAGGGGAGCAATACATGTTTGATATTCTGCCGGCATTGCTGTGGATTGTCGCAGCGGTCATATCGTTGAACATTTGTTCGATTACTGCAATTCGAGGAAATATCTTCTCAAAAACCAAGAGTGACGTATATCCGGTACGCTGGTCAATTGTCGGATTGCATTTCACATCGCTGATCATCGGAGCTCTGCCGTATCCGATATATACGATGTTCAAACCCAGCTTTTCCTTGAAATTTCAGCATTTCTACGAACAGGTTGGTTGGCCGTCGGCAGCACTGATGGTTATGCTCATCGCCACGGAACTGGTGTTTATGTATCTGCAGGCCCGAAACGGCATGAAAAGCGAAATGGAAAGAAAACTCAGCCAAGCCATTAAGGACTAGCCAAAAAGACATCCATCGAAGCGAAAACGCAGCCGTGTGGAAAAACGTCCAGCGAAGCGAGGACGCACCATCCATCATGCCGGTGGGTTATGTCGAGCAAAGTCCCGAAAGGGACGTGCTGGCATAACCCACCGATGTTATGTACAGAAAAGAGCGTCAGTCGAAAACTGCTGTAGCTTTTCTGACATAACATACATTATCGGACAAAAGTGGGAGCAGGTGCAGGGGGTATTTGAGATGTGCGCGATCTCTCAAAACCCCAGGTATGCAAATGTCATCGCTGGCATGCATACCCAGGGGTTTTCTTTGTCTTTATGCACAAGATGATCCGCTCGTGCATCAGCCGTTATCTATCAGGCGAAATAGTCTTCGATGGTTTGCGCAAGCTCACTAACCGAATCGATCACCTTATACGCGCCATGTTCTTTCAGCTCGCCAGGCTCGGCATAACCCCAGCCGCATCCCAAGCAATCCAGACCGCACGCTTTGGCTCCGTCAGCATCGGTCCAACGGTCACCGACCATGAGCGCCTTATCGCCAGCGGCTTCGTCAAACCCAATGTGGTCGAACGCCCATTGAATAACCTGATCTTTGTCGAGACGCGAATTATCTTCGCTGGCACCGTAAATGCCGTTGACCATGGTGTCCAAATGGAAATGCTCGCAAATCGGAATGCACTGATACTGCGGCTTGCAGCTTGCGATCGCCAAGTAGTATCCGTCAGCACGCAGTTTGGACAACTGTTCTGGGATACCGTCATAAATGGTATTGTTCAAACGGCCCGGAACCTTTTGACCCGGATTATTCGGATCATCGAACACCGCTTCCTGCGCATAATACCTGCGGTAGATGGCAATGCCCTCATCGAGTAAGTCGTCCGGAATATTATTGCGCTGCAACGACTCGACAATTGCAGGACCAATGAATCGCTGCAACTCCTCATCATCAGGCACTGGATACCCCAGTTCCTCAAATACCTTCACCACACAACCAATGATGCCCGGATCAGACTTGGTCAATGTGCCGTCAAGGTCAAGCAGAACGACTTTCTTGGGTTGCTTGGTCTTCTCGGACATGAGATTAATGCACTCCTTGTTAAATGCTCGATGCAATGTGAACTGTTCAGATAACAATTATGCCCGGTCTTACTGACCGGGCATGCAGTTCAAGTGTCGTTCAACTACTGGTTACTCGTAGTCTGGAAACCAGCCGTCGCGATGCATCTGCAGACGCTTTTCAAGCAACGTCTTCAGCTCGTCTTCAGTACGGCGTTCCAATAGCATGTCCCAGTGTGTACGGGTCGGCTTGGAAATCTCGTCGGCCTCACGATCCTCGTCGCCTTCACGATGCGCGGTCATGCCGCACCGGCACTCCCATTCCTCCGGAACCTCCGCGCCTTCAGCGAACGGCAGAATCGTGCGGTGTCCCTTTGGGCACACATATGCGACGTCGTTTCGCGCCGCGAAATCCACATTGTCATCAGATTCCAACGACTTTGCGCCGATGCTCATGCCTCGCAGGCTGCGTTCTGCCATATTGCCTTTGCCTCCTTGGATTGTCTGCTCTGTCTAAGCTACAGAACAGTTCGGACGTGTCTTTTATTCCTTATTCGTCTGCTTGATGTTCGATTTTAGTCGACGCCGGAGTATGCGACGATGCCACGATTGATGCGATCGTACGCCTGTTTTGCGACTGGCGCCAACGTTTCGGCACGATCCGCAAGATACGGTCCAGCCACGGCTATCTGCTGAAGCACGTCGGCAAGCCGTTTGCCGTTACGCACGAAATCGCCGCCCGTCAGATCGGTGCCGTACAGCACCTGCGACAGGCTTTCACCTTGCGCCCAATCGTAGACGATATCGGTGATGCCAAAATTCGAGTTGGCGAGGCTCCTCAAGCATGTGATCCTCACATAACATGGCAATCGACGCATGGACGCCCTTAAGCTGCGCTGCGCACACGGCGACGTTCCCTTGAATGCCTCCAGGGTAACGACGCGGCTCTCCCCCGCCTCCCCTGCGGGCTTCGAACACCAACGATGCGACGACGCTGGCCAATTCACAGGCGTTCAACCCGTCAAATGCGCCATCGTCAATCGCCTGCGCCAATACTAGATCAAGCTCGCTGTACAAATGCCGCAACAGCTGGCCACGTTCCGTGAGCTGATAATCACCATGGCCCGCGGATTCCCGTACCGGCTGAAGATAGCCGAGATTGGAAAGCACAGCGCAAATATGATCAAACTGACGTGCCACGGAACCGGTTCGCGAATCGTAACGATGCTGTACCCGTTCCAACTCGCGCATCTCACGAGCCCAACGATGTCCCCATTTCAAGTGCTTCTGCACATCAGGGCATTTACGGCATGGATGGTCGCGGTCTTCTTCTCTGAGTTTCTTGATGCGTTTGTCAAGATCCATAAACGCCTGGCTGCGTTCCTTCTGCGTACGGAACACCTCATGCTTGAGTTTTGCGACGTTCGTTCTTCTCCAAATCACTCAAACGCATCCGCAAACGCATGGAAATTTTTTGAAATCGCCGAATTCACACTGGAAAGCCTGCTCGTATCCTTCCAGAGCCTTGCATAAGGTTTCCATCTGTGCTTCAAGCTGCCATGCCGACTCGTTGGCTTCCCATTGCGCAAAGGAGTGGTCAAGCGTAACGCGAGCTGTTTCATAGTCGCTGGAATTCAATAGATTGACAGCCATATTGAAGGTCGGTCTGAAGCTTGAGTGAAGCGGATACACTCGTTTGCTGGACAAGGCGGCCGCAGTGGCGGGAACAAAACCATGGTGGTCCACCACAACGGCATGTCCGATGGTGTCGATGCCACGTCGTCCCGCACGACCGGTCAACTGGGTAAACTCGCCGGGAGTCAACCCAACATGCCCGGTGCCGTCGAATTTCTCAAGCTTTTCAACCACCACACACCGTGCGGGCATGTTAATGCCCAAAGCCAGCGTTTCCGTGGCGAAGACCATTTTAACCAAGCCTTCTTCAAACAAGCGTTCGACAATCTGGCGGAACAATGCGACCATTCCCGCATGATGCGGAGCGAACCCTTCTTCCAGGGCGAAACGAAATTGCGAGAAATGCAGCGCTTTCAAGTCTTCTTGGCTCAACTGGCCTTCGACCATCTCATCGACGATCCGTCTGATTTGTTGCACTTCGTCGCTGGTGGTGAGTTCCAAGCCTGCGTTGATGCATTGGTCAACCGCTTGATCGCAACCGTTTCTTGAAAAAATGAAGTAGATTCCCGGCAGCATGTCAAGAAAATTCAACTCGTCCACAACCGCCCAGCGTCGAGGCGTATGGCGTTCGACCTTATGCGGGCGATCGTCCCATCGTCCACCTTTACCTTTGGCCCTACGCTTATCAGGACGTCGCTCGCCCTTGCGCCGTTCCGCCTGACGATCAAGCTGATCAAGTCTGTTTATCAGCTGCGCATTGAGTTTGACCGTCTGTTCGCCATTGGCGTCACGCCGATATAGGTCGATGAGTTCTGGTTCGGTATGGTCATCTGCCTGTACGAGCACATGCTGCTCCAACGGTACCGGACGCTGTTCCGACATGACCAACGTGGTTTTGCCACGAACAGATTCGATCCATTCGGAAAAACTCCTCGACATTGGAAACCGTCGCGGAAAGACCTATGATGTTCACGTTTTTCGGCAAGTGGATAATGACTTCTTCCCAGACCGGCCCTCGGAAACGGTCAGCAAGATAGTGCACTTCGTCAAGGATCACATAACGAAGCGCTTCAAGCGTCACGGAATGCTCATACAGCATATTGCGCAACACTTCCGTGGTCATGACCACAATATCCGCCTCAGAGTTGATGGACGTGTCTCCGGTCAGCAATCCGACCTTATCCGTTCCATACTGGTCGACCAGATCATGGTATTTCTGATTGCTCAGCGCTTTGATCGGCGTGGTATAAAAGGCTTTGACATTCCGCGTCTGCGCCAGATAGATGGCGAAATCGGCTACGACAGTCTTGCCTGCTCCCGTAGGAGCTGCCACGAGCACATTATCGCCAGCCTCCAACGCATCGTTGGCTTGCATCTGGAATTCGTCAAGCTCGAATGGCATGGATCTTGCGAATTCGGCCGCAACCGTGCGCTGCTTGGCCTGCGTTTGTTTGAATGCGGCATACCGTTGCGCGGGAGACAACTCCACGGTCTCATTGATTTTCGACGGGTCAGTACCGTTATTACGGCGACGATGATGGGTCATGATTCCTTAATATGGTTGGGTCAATCGTTACAATGACGCCATTGTGCCCACTGTTGAGCATGACGGCTTCGCTTCGCTTCATGCCTCTCAATGACTCCGGCATGGGCATCCGCATAACGATCTGCAGCATCCTTTAAAGGTCTGGTAAAGAAAGGCGCTTCATTCTCGTTGTTTTGGGGGCCAATGGTTTGCCCATCGCCTCGATTCGTTTTGCCGTCCGTTCACCAGCTTCGCCACGTCCTTGAATGCTCGATAGCCGTGTAAACATGCGTAGACGACTCCGGAAACAACCATTGCAAGCATGAACAGAGCGAGCAACAGCCAAATCCACCAAGGCATAGTCTCTCCCCCGTCAGCCTTCATTCTCACGATCGCCAATGCTCAGCTCATGCTGGGCACGGGCGACAATCATGGTACGCAACGTTTCGGGAGCTACGGCAGTGATATGCCGTGCGTGGGAAATACAGAATGCGACATACCAGGAATCGGACGAGACGATCAGATGCACCTTCTCGCCCTCTCCGCACTTTTCGACTGTTGCTCCCGACAGCCCGTCAATAAATGACAGATCATCCTGATTGGTGACGAACACAGCTGGAGTTCCATTATCGAAGCTCCATTTGCGCAATTCGGATGCGGGAACGTCGGGAATGTCGATTTTCGCGGTAGGTTCAACCAGTTCGGCCTTTTCAATGCGGGAAATGCGAAGCACCTGCCAGATGCGAGGCTTTCCTGTGGCCTTGTTGATCGTGGTGTCTTTCTTCACGTACTTAGCTTTGTCAGCCGGTGCAGCGGCAGCGACGTCAGTCCATACGGCAACGTAGAAGACTCCCTCATCGACGAAGATCTTATCTGGCGCGACAAGCTTACGCTGGGTCCTTCCGGCGCCATCCGTATATTCCATGTCAAGCAGCAAGCTCTTGGAGATCGCGCTCTTCACAATGGAGAAATTACGCGGTTCCATCTCATAACCGGTCAGACTCAGCCAAGGCATGTCCCCCGGCTTAACATGTTGACGAAGACGGCTGTACAACGATTCAGCCTGTTCACGCAACTTGTCCGGCAGCAACGACGAATGCGCAAGATAGCTCACCGATGCGGTAAGCATGCTCAAATACTGCTGGGAGATACCTGCCAAGCGTTCCAGCCCAAGCGAATTCGTGGCGGAAACAATGCCTTCAGCGTCAAGCAACGACCAGTCGATGTCAAAGAACTGGCTTCCTGCCATCTCACCATCGTCGGAAACCGTAGTCAGCGTGTTGATGTCTTTATGAATGACATTGACGAACTTCTTCAGCTCGTCATCGGACTTCGGTTTGCCAATGAAACGTTCCGCAAGTTCCTCAAGCGAATATTCTTCGCCGAGGTGCGCCGAAAGGAACAGCATCAGGCGCAGACGACGGTCGACTTCACTACCCGTCTGGAATGCGGAATTCTTCTTCGGACGCCCCTTGCCCTCCTCTGCATCGTCGTCAGCGCTGTTGCGGTTGATTTCCATGGCTGTGACAGTGGAGCTATCGCCTCCTGTGGATTCGTCGGCAGGCACGAACTGCGTGGCGGCATTCAAACGGCGGTTGAACGCGTCGACAGCCTCCTGAGGACTGACGATGGAAGCACCCGGATGAGAAAGCACGAACATGGCCAGATCATCGGAATCGGTGTAGGCGACGTTCAAATGCTCGCCGTCAACATCTACAGTCGCCGCGAAACGACGCTGGTCAACGACCTTGACCAATTCGTCGGGAATGGATTGCGTTCCCAGACCCGGAGCGATGGAATCAAGACCAAGCCCTGGAGTCGGAGTCTGAGGGACGCGAGGCGCGGTACGGGACGTATGCTGCGTCTCATGTGCGGGAGCTGAGGAAATCGACATGGAACGGGCCAGATAGTTGGCCGCGGCAAGAATCGGCAAATCCTCGTCGCCGAACAGCAGACGAACGCGAGGCTCATCTCCAAGCTGCAGACGATAGGATGCGAAATCCTGGCCTTCCGACTTAGATGAATACTCAGGCTGCCTCGATTCGATGGCGATGCCCATGGCCGCAAGCTTGGCACGGTCACGCTGGAATTGCTTGGCAAAAGCCGCCTTCGCCGCCTGATCAGCCAGCTCCCCATAGGAATCGGCATACGCCTTCACACGCTGGGCAATCTGACGGGAAGTGAGCCATTGCGGGAAAGCTGAGGAAAGCACAGCCAATACATCAAGTTCGTGCTTGCCCCATTTGTCGGAGAAACGACGCCTTCCGTTACTGCCCTCTGCCATTAGTCCTCACGTCTCGTTAACGTTTCATCTTAAGTGCCTAGCCGGTTCAGGCTCTGCACACACCTCTCTATGATAGAGGGTTTTCGTTCAGATTGTGTCTATTTTACGAAAAAATTACAGTTTTTCGTGTTGAGGCTACCCCTCGAATCAGACCCAATCATCAGGCTCAACACCTTGCGGGCCAACGTATTCGCCATTCGGAACATAACTCGGCTCACTTGTGTCGGTCAGCCGCGCGTCACCGAACAGTATCACGTCCCTGCCGAAGGTCCAGTCACCATCGATGTCGACGGAATTGGCCGCGGCAAGCGACGGAACGCCATAAGGGAATCTCGTATCGAAATCATGGATGTTCTTGTAATACCGCGCATCCAAGTGAACATCCGGGAAGACGTAATTGCCATCTTCCATCTCGTACTGGTCCGTCAGATGGAATCGATCGGATCGCATGATAAACAAATCGTCGGTGGTTTTCACCGGCAGGAAACGCATACGGTCAACGCATACGCAGGTAGCCCCGTCGAACAACGTCACCGCCGCTCCCATGGCTGTTTCCAGCTGGATGACCGGCTCGCTCGTCGGATCGGTCGGATCGACGGTCTTGTTATTGCGAATCACCGGAAGAGGAAGCACGCCATCATATGCGGACAGCTTGGCCTTCAGAGCGTCGATACGCACCCAGATGCTGTTCGTGTTAAAATACGGATGCTTTTCGATGTTCTGCGCATCATCCTTATCGTCCGGATGCACCTGGCTCATCTCACGCAACATCAAGCGGCCGGTCGCCTTGTCCCGCACGATATGCCCGCCCTTGCGATCAGCTGGAGTACGTTTTCGCGACCTCGATCATGAATGGCGCACCGGTATTTTCGAAGTGCTGCGCCAGCGTGCGCGAAGGACGTGCGCCGAGATTGTCGGAATTCGAGATGAACAGGTATTTGAAGCCCTTCTCCTCGAGGACGTCCAATAGGCCGGATTCCCAAATGGTGGAGAACAGGTCGCCATGGCCTGGCGGGCACCATTCAAGTTCCGGATTTGCCGGGAAGCTGACAGGAAGACCGGTTTCCGCACCGATTTTCGGTTCCTGATGCTGCACGATTTCCAGAGGAATGTCCTCTTGATGGAACTTTTTGTTGGCACGCAGCACCTTCATGGTGTCATTCGACGTGCGGAAGGAGTTCATCAACGTCAATGGCAGTTCCACACCCAGACGAGTGCGTGCAGTCAGCACCTGACCGATGATGATGTCGATGAAGCGCATCTGACGTGCCTTATGGCGACGCACTGGCAGCAAGGACTTGGCGCAATCCAAGCCCATGGACGTGCCGAGGCCACCATTAAGTTTGAGGAACGCGGTTTTGGCAAAAGCATCGACGGCTTTGTCATGGTTGATGGTCTCGTAGACATCATGGAAGCTAGGCACTCCCACCAGAGGCTCAACATCATCCTCACGGATCCATGTGCTTGCTTCCTCACTGCGCCAAACCTCGTACAGTCGTTTGAATTGCGCAATGGCCATATCGGTCATCCCGTTGTCCCGCATCTTTGCGGCGGAATGTTCAAATGCGTCCTCAGTCAATGTCTTTCCCTTTCGTGCGGGCGTCCTGTTCTCATCGTACCTAGGCAATACTACGACAAAATTCCCATGACGGGGGCTTTTGGTGGCAAAAAGGGAAAATTCTTGACAAAAATGACATCCCAAGAACTCTTTTATCATGTTTCGCGAATCGTGCGACACGATGAATTTGAAAAAAAGAGCAGGTTGTGCTATGTTTCATGTTCGGTGCTTTTTGCATCGTTCGGACCATAGCGCAGTTTGGTAGCGCACTTGACTGGGGGTCAAGGGGTCGCGGGTTCAAATCCCGCTGGTCCGACCAGAAAAAGCCCGAATTCATGCGATTTCGGGTTTTCTTTTTTAGGATGTCAGTCTTACGCATGCAGGTAAGGGGTGATTGTCTTGAAGTCGATGGACGCCCAGCCACAGTTTGACGACGTTGACGGCTTTGCCCACGTGTTTGACTCATCCGAGCTTGAGGATGAGTGGAAGATACGTCTGTCCCGGGAACTTGGCGTAGCGGCCAGGGAGCGGGCGAAGCATGATGGCATCACCCTTACCGAACTGACGCGCAAGGCGCTTGAATGCGACGATCTGAATGAGACCACGGACACCGTCCGCCCTGGACGAAGACCGAAGAACACCGACGGTCGAGAACAGCTCGGAGACGAATGGAAAATCAAACTCCCCTATGCCATCGGCAAGATGGCACGGGAGCGCGCGTCCGAGGAAGGCATATCCTTGAGTTCGCTCGCGCGGCGTGCGATCAGCGGATATCTACGTCAACGGGATACTGAGGAACAGCCGCTGTTTTAAGCATGTGACAATGAGTCACGCATGATTGGCGTGCACTAATCTAGCAAATATGGATGGTGGCCGCACACCATTCCTTGGGTGTGCGGCCACCATCCATAGAAACTTACTTGCGTTTCTTCTTCTCTCGAATATTCACCGAAATCTGAATCGGGGAACCTTCAAAACCGAATTCCTCGCGCAGGCAACGTTCGATGTATCGGCGGTAACCATGCTCAAGGAAGCCGGTAGCGAAAATCACGAAACGCGGTGGACGCGTCGAAGCCTGCGTCGCGAACAAGATACGCGGCTGCTTGCCTCCACGCAGTGGATGCGGATGGGCGGCTTGGATTTTACCCAAGAACGCATTGAGCTTACCGGTCGGAATACGCTTGTCCCATGATTCCAGCGCTCCACGCATGGCTCTGGCCAGACGGTTCGTATGCCATCCGGTTTTAGCCGACAGATTCACGCGCTGAGCCCACGTTACACGGTCGAATTCTGTCTTCCACAAGCGTTCCATTCGCTGACGGTCGAAATCATCCATCAAATCCCACTTGTTGAACACCAAAAACGATGCATCGACCGGCGTCCACTGCTTGGCTCATCACCTTCAAATCCTGATCGGAAATCGGTTGGGAAGCATCAAACAGCACCAGCGCAAGTTCCGAAACGACTCAATCGCGGCCTGA
>ENA-OQHD01000615-OQHD01000615.1-human-gut-metagenome-genome-assembly--contig:-NODE-615-length-12379-cov-3.059011_pt1 | contig 12379 bp, 20 predicted proteins | sample MGYA00242560_ERZ504711 | MGnify/ENA primary metagenome ERZ504711 (study PRJEB26092, sample SAMD00036198) | human gut metagenome | host: Homo sapiens | study: EMG produced TPA metagenomics assembly of... | reverse complement strand
TCTATCCAGTAATGAGATTTAATACATACGGATAACACCGATTACCTTACCCAGGATAGTGACATCTGTAAGAATGATCGGATCATATGCATCATTTTCCGGCTGCAGGCGAATAATACCTTCTTCACGATAGAAAGTCTTGACTGTAGCGCCATCTTCGATCAGTGCAACTACCTGTTCCCCATTTTCAGCAGATGGAGTCTGCTCAACAATAACATAATCCCCACTCAGAATTCCTGCATTGATCATACTTTCACCTTGTACCTGAAGCATAAATGTCTGCTTGTTCGGCATATATTCTACAGGAATAGGAAAATAATCCTCAATATTCTGTTCTGCAAGAAGCGGTTCGCCGGCAGCGACACGGCCTATGATCGGAATATTCACCATCTCTCTTCTTGTCAGGTTGAAATTATCATCCAGAATCTCAATTGCACGAGGCTTGGTAGGTCTCTTCTTATGTAACCATTCATTTTCCAGCGTCTCCAGATGCGAATGAACGGAAGAGGTAGACTTTAAATTCACAGCCTCACAGATCTCACGAACTGCCGGCGGAAAGCCTCTTGTTAAAATCTGGTCTTTTATATATTCTAAAATCTCCTTTTTGCTTAGGAGTAATATTCCCTTCTGACATATTGTTCCCTCCGAATCTACTATAATCATAAGAACATAATAACACAGCAATTTTTTAGAAAGCAAACATTTGTTGCGAAAATATGTTCGGGTTTTATGAAGTAAAATGCTTGACAAACATTTGTTCGAACGATATAATGAAAACATAAAAGAACAGATGTTCGATGCATAGCAATAACAGAAGATAGGTATACAGTAAGCGAAAGAGAGGAAAAGGATTATGAAAAGTATTCAGGAAATCATTCAGTAAATTCAAAGAAGAAACATGGTGTTATTCGTCATTCTGGTTTGGTAATGTGCAGTATTCCTTTTTTATTCTCTGCAGCTGTATGTACTTTGGAATGTTCCGAGTTTCGGCAAAGGAAATAGATCAACAGAGAACCTCAGATGCTATTGAGATTTGTTACACAAGTAGATTAATTGAACCAGGTGACAGCCTTTGGAGCATTGCAGAAGAAACAATTACAGACGGATATGGCTCCGTAAGCGAATATGTAGAAGCACTTAAGGTAATGAATCATCTTGATTCGGATACGATTCATGCAGGTCAATACCTGATGATCGCTTACGAAAAATTATAAATGGTATCAATATACACCCTATGTATTGATATATACACTCCCTGAATCCGAAGAAGATTGCTATCTGCTTTCCAGAAATAGCGCTTTAAATAGCAGCAGATAGTCTCTTCGGATTTTATTAACAGAAATCAATCTATACGACAAATACCGATTTTCCAAAATGATATAGACGAAAAATAGTACTTATGTTAAAATATATAAGAAATATGGGTTTTCAGTAAATTTGAATCTATAAGGAGCTTTTAATATGGCAGAAACTTCTAACAGAAAAACATATCATGAACAGACATATATAGATAACACATTACGTCTCAGAGAGATCCTGAAGACATTGCCTCCATTTGCAAAGGATTATTTTCGTGCGGTGGAACCAACGACATCTGCGCGGACCAGGATTTCTTATGCCTATGATATCCGTGTTTTCTTTCATTTCCTTATGGAGAATAATCCGGTTTATGAAAAATTATACGATCGAACAATTTGAGGTACATGATCTGGAACGCCTGGAGCCAGTAGATATTGAGGAATACCAGGAATATCTGAAGGTCTATAAGAATGACGAAGGAAAAATGTATCACGAACACAGAAAAGGGACTTGCAAGAAAGATGTCTGCGCTTCGTAGCTTTTATGGATATTATTTTAAACGGCAAATTATCAGCAAGAACCCTACGTTGCTTGTGGAGATGCCAAAGATGCACGAGAAAGCGATTATACGGCTTGATACGGATGAAATCGCAATGCTCCTGGATTATGTTGATCACGGGGGTGATAATCTTACAGGTCAGCGGAAAGCCTATTTTGAAAAGACAAAAAATCGAGATCTGGCAATTCTGACGCTTCTGCTTGGAACAGGAATCCGTGTATCAGAATGTGTTGGACTGGATCTTCAGGATATTGATTTTAAGAATAACGGAATTACTGTAACACGAAAAGGTGGGAATCAGATGGTTGTGTATTTCGGTGAAGAGGTTGAGAATGCATTAAAGACGTATCTTTACACGACCAGGAAGCAAACTATACCACTCTCCGGCCACGAAAATGCACTGTTCCTGTCTACCCAGCGAAAACGGATGGGCGTTCAGGCTGTTGAAAATATGGTAAAGAAGTACGCCAGGGAGGTCACTCCGAATAAGAAGATAACTCCACATAAACTGCGCAGCACTTACGGAACAGCACTTTATAAAGAAACCGGAGACATTTATCTTGTCGCAGATGTTCTGGGGCATAAAGATGTCAATACAACAAAGAAACATTATGCAGCGATCGATGAAGACCGACGCCGTCAGGCGGCAGGTGCTGTAAAGCTTCGTGAAGTATAGGAAGTAAAAAGAATAAGAATAGATAAAAAGGATACAGAAAGAATGCACTACTGCTCTTCTGTATCCTTTGCACTATACATTTTAATAAATAAGATTAAACAATATTTCTGGCTTCTTTTTCAATACTTTCTTTTAAAAGAATATACTGTTCAATTGCTTTCGCTGTACCTTGTACTCCGAGTTCAGAACTGTTTAAGCAAAGTTCATAGCTGGCTGCCTCGCCCCACTTCTTGTTTGTATAATAATTGTAATAGCTTGCTCTCTTTTTATCCGTCTTATTGATCAGATCTTTTGCTTTTGCATCCGTAAGATCAAGTCTTGTTGCTACACGACGAATACGATCTTCCATATCTGCACGAATGAAGATGCTGACAACATTTGGATAGGATTCAAGTGCATAATCTGCACAACGGCCTACCAGGACACATGGTCCCTCATTTGCAATCTTTTTAATTGCATCAAACTGTGCAAGAAAAACTTTGTGATTGATAGGCATCTCCGTGTATGTGTTGCCGGCATATCCCATAGAATATGTATCCATCACAAGAGAATATAGAAAACTGTTCGTTGGCTTTTCGTCATGAGTCTCAAATAATTCCTCACAGATACCACTTTCATTTTGCTGCACGCGCAAGCAATTTCTTTGTCGTATAATTTAATTCCAAATGCCTCGGCAACGAAATGTCCGATCTCTTTTCCACCACTTCCGTACTGACGTCCGATTGTTATAATAGTATTTGTCTTCATAATAAGCCACACTCCTTTTCAAGTCTATGCGAAATCTTATGTATATTATAACCAAAAAGATGAAAAAAGACAATGTCAATTCACTATTTCCTATACTATTTCCTATACTTAGTTTTGCTTTCTTAATTTATTTAATAAATCTTTAAAATAGTCTGGCAAAGGTGCGTCAAATTCTATGTATTCTCCTGTAGATGGATGAGTGATACCAAGGATTTTTGCATGCAAAGTCTGTCCCTGGAGTTTATAAGGACATTTTGCAGGACCATAAATCTCATCGCCCAGAATTGGATGTCCGATACTGGACATATGAACACGAATCTGATGTGTCCGACCGGTTTCAAGCTGGCACTCAATGTAGGTAAAATTACCAAATCTTTCCAATACACGGTAATGAGTGACTGCATGTCGCCCATTTGGTGCTTTTGTACTCATCTTCTTACGATCTGTAGGGTGCCGACCGATCGGAGCGTTCACAGTGCCTGTATCCTCCTTCAGATTGCCATGTACGATAGCGTGATACTTTCTTGTGATAGAATGTTCTTTTAATTGTTCTGCAAGAATCTGATGAGCTTTATCATTTTGCAGATCAGAAGGGAACCGGTTGTATTCATGTCAATCCGATGGACGATTCCCGGACGGATTACACCATTGATTCCCGACAGGTTTTCTCCACAGTGATATAGAACCGCATTGACCAGCGTATGGCTGTAATGTCCCGGTGCAGGATGTACAACCATTCCATTTTGGTTTGTTAACGACGAGAATGTCATCATCTTCATAGAGAATATCCAGAGGAATAGTTTTCAGGCTGAATATCAAGTGGTTCCGGGTCAGGGATCTGAAGAATGATAGTATCCCCTGTTGTTAACTTGTAATTCGCTTTAACCGGTAATTGATTTACAAGGAAATTTTTTTTTCTTTAATTAATTTCTGGATATAAGAACGGGAAAGGCTCTCTATTCTCCCGTCAAGGAATTTATCGATCCTTTTCCCCTGTAATATCCGCATTAAAATGAAGTTCATTCCATAAGCTTTCAGAATCCTTCCTGTTGTGCGTTTTTATCTGTTCTTAAAATTTAAAAACTCAAAATCGTTGTCGTCCTTATAATAAAATAAAATGAGAACAACAAATAAAATACATGCAATTACAACATAGCAGTCTGCAACATTAAAGATTGGAAAATTCAATCAGTCGGAAATAGAAAAAGTCAACAACATAATCAAGTTTCACACGATCGATCATATTTCCCACAGCTCCGGATGCAAGCAGTACAGCACAGATACGCAGTGGTCTGTAATGTGGTGTAAATGGCATCTTCTGGTACAGATACAAAATGACAGCAAGTATAATAATACCTCCGACTACAAACACAATCTGTCGATTCTGCATAATACCAAATGCAGCTCCGCGGTTCTCAAGATAGCGAAGTTCAAAAACTCCGGAAATCAAAGAGAAAGACTCGAGACGGCGTAAGATAGTAGATGCAAGATATTTGGTCCATTGGTCAAGTGCTAATGTGAGCAGAAACCCAATGGCAGCGAAAAGATAACTCTTTGTCTTTGTTTTTGTATTATTCATGAGTCGATAAGCTCCTCTTTTCTAAGCTTTTTAGATTATACATATTTCTGAATAGTTACACTGATCCGATTCTTTTTAGTGATTTTCCCCGCTTCCTCAAAACGGAACTTACCTAATCCGCGTACAGAGATAAGATCTCCTTCTTTTACCTGATATCCATTGCTTGTAATCAATTTGCCGTTTACAAAGACCTTTGCGCCTTCAATGAGTCCGGATAGTTTACTTCTGGAAGAAGAAAATGCAAGTGGAAGTAGGCTGTCTAAGCGAACAGATGAAACAGTTCCTTTTATCTGCTGGAAATCAGGTGTGTAGTTTATCATATCTAAGTTGATGACAGAACTATTTATAACAGTGTGGCGAACCCGGGTTAAGTCTTCTGTTACAACAGATACAAGGTCCTTATTGATAAAAAGAAGTGCTGAATCTTCTGTCACAAGAATATCTCCGGTTTTTGAACGGTCAATCCCAAGATTTAATATGGAACCAAGAAAATCCCTGTGAGTCAGGTCTTCGGAAAAATCTTTTATTTTTTGGTTCTATTTTCACGGCACAAAACGGATAATCAATCTCTTTCGGAGTAATATCAGATACCCCATAACGCAAAGAAAGAGCCTCAGGGATAAATGCAGCCATCTGACGCTCCGCCATATCATACCCGCCAAAGAGGACATATCTTGAATAAAGCTTGTTCTTTGGCAGGGTATGCAGGATATTCTGATCATTCAGGTTAAGAAAATCCGAATATGTAACAATTTCACGTTCAAAAGCAATTCTGGAAAGTTCAATAAATCTGTGTTCCAAAAGCTTTGTTTCTTTTTTCTGATTTTCTTTTATCATAATAATTCTAAAATCCAGTTCCTATAGTTGAAGTTAAATTCTAGTATCTTCCACGAACACTTGGTGTTTCCATAGATCCACTGAGAAGATCCTGAAGATCACCGGAAATATCAACATTTGTAGGTGTAACAAGGAAGATATAGCTGGAAATCTTCTGAAGGTTTCCGCTGATCGCAAATGCTGCTCCGGAAATAAAATCAATAATTCTCTGAGCAATCTCAAGATCCATACCTTCTAAGTTAAGGATTACAGTACGGCCTGCAAGTAATGTCTCTGTGATCTCACGGGAATCATCTACAGAAGTTGGTTTTACAACGCATACTTCCATGTTTCCGCCGTGTTTTGCAGCAGGACGCATTGGTGTAACCTTGCTGGAAGCAGAAGGCTGAAACTTCTTATCTTCATCAGCATCAAAGTCATTGAAAGATTCCTCTTTATTATTCTTCTTACCGAAGAAAGAACGACGCGGTTTTTCCTCAAAATCACCGTCATCTGCAAAATCATCATCATCATAAAATTCATCGTCATCATAATCGTCATCATTTAACTTCATGATGTCAAGAAATTTATCAAATACACCCATTTTTACACTCCTATCTTGTCCCCGTTTTTCAGGTGGCGCTCATTTTTTATTCATACGATCCAACGAAAAAATGATACTATTCAATTACTGTTCAAAATATTGTAAACAGTAACTCATTCATCAGGTTAATAAATTAAGTCAGATATTATAGTTCCTTGCACCAAAGATACCAGTTCCAACTCGAACCATAGTTGCTCCCTCTTCTATGGCAACCTCGTAATCATTGGTCATTCCCATTGAAAGTATGTTCACATAAACATTATCAATGTTTTTCTCATTAATGTCAACAGATAATTTATGTAAATTTGCGAAAATTTGACGATTTTCTTCCGGGTTATCGACAAAAGGTGCAATTGTCATCAGTCCGCAGACCTTGATATGTTCGAAATTTGCAATCTTTTCAATAAACGGGAGAACTTCTTCTGTTTTAAGTCCAAACTTACTTTCTTCCTGAGCAACATTTACTTCAATTAAAATATTAGCTGTAAGATTATGTTTTGCAGCTTCCTTTTCAATTGTCTCTGCAAGCTTGACAGAATCGACAGAGTGGATCAGATCTACTTTATCAATAATATATTTTACCTTATTGGTCTGCAGATGTCCGATCATATGCCAGTGGATATCATCAGGAAGTGCATCGTATTTGGCTGTGATTTCCTGCACTTTATTCTCACCAAACACACGGACACCTAGATCGTAAGCTTCCTGAAGCATTTCTATCGGTTTTGTCTTACTTACGGCGATCAATGTAACTTCTTCCCGCTTGCGTCCGGCACGGTCACAGGCTGCCTGAATCTTTGCTTCTACTTCTTTTAACTGTGTTTCTAGCATAAGTTATCTCTCCTTTTTTAAATTTGATTATCCTCTTTTGGGTTTTGTATCCAATTTTCAAAGGGCTACAAAATCAAATTACTGAAATACAACATCATCAGAGGAAACACCGGCTCCGTTTTGTACGATATGATCGTAATTTGAAAGTCCGTAAGAATCTCCTTCCTGAACAATATAATATTCGTCGCTTTCACATAAAATGGATACTTTTTTGAAAATAGCGTATCCTTTATTGATATTGTAGACTCCCTTTAATGGTTTTTTTAGTTTCAATCGTATAAGTATCAGAAGAATCCGGCTTTTAACAATCACTGTTCCGGATTTCAGTTGATCTCGACTTAAATAAACTTCTCCATCATCGGAGGTATCATAGATATCAACAGCCTGAAATGAGGCAGTTCCTTTTGAATCCAAAACCATAACACCTTCTAAAGAGCTGTTACCTCCGTTTGTAATGTAATCATGAGGAATTACAAAGAACTGCTCTTCTACTACGGAAGATTTTGGAATCTTCAGGCCACACTCATCTTCTAAGATAAGTTCTATGTTCAGAAAACGCTCTGATGCATAACGAATCATAGAGTTGTCAAAGGTCAGAACACCATAGAAATTCCCATCTCGTTCAAGAACAGAGAAAGCGGACCACATCTTTTCACTGTCTTTATCTATGCGGACCTGTACATTCTGTAAATTAGATTTCTGAAATTCTTTTGCGGTGTCTTCTTTTTAAAAGGTATCACTACGGACCAGTTTTCACTGGTAATCAAGCGGTAAGCCGGTGAACCGCTTGATATCTTCATCTGATCGGTAAGCTCAGTTACTTTATAATTTGTTTTGTTAAAATTATCTACTGTAAAATTGTCAACAGTTAAGGACTCTAAACCATCAATCGTATGGGAAACAATTCCGTCCTGTCCGGCAGAAGAGGTTGTGACAGTTTGTCCGCTGCTCTCAATTACAGATGCAAGCTGCGCAGTTTTAGTTGTGCAGTATGCATTTTGCAATGTATTTTGCAGCTCATTCTTTAAGGTATAGATACTTGAAAAGTTGGAATTGTCATAGTTTTCATTGAATGTCTGAAGTTGTGTCACAAGTCCTGATTGAACATCAGGACTAAGATCTGCAGTTGAAGATGATTCCGTAGATGAATCATCAAAATTCAAAGCATTCTTTGAAATTGCATAAACAGGTGCGCCATATTTGACTTTGCTGTTCCCATTCTGATAATAATTAATGTAGCCGCCCGATTCTGCATTTACAGTTGTTTCCTGGCGGATGATCAATCCGGTATAGGTATTATCCTTCACAATACTGCCCTCCCGCACTTCATAAATAGAAGGCTTATCTTCTAAAAGATATGCGGTAATAGTAACAATAAGATAAATAAATACAACTGCAAACAGAAACATTCCAATATTAAATTCTTTTTTGCCTTATATCTTTTTATATTTACAGACTTGATTTTTTTTCTTTGCCAAGATAAAAATATTACCTCCTGTCATTTCTGCTTTAACTTTGTTAGTATATCATTTTTTTGTGTATATTTCCAGCCTTTCAGGGGAAGAATACATATTAATAAATTAAAGAGCGTTACTGAAAACAGGAAACGGTAAAGGAGAATATTACATGAAATAAGATAGAAAAAAAGCCATGCGGACAGATTAAAAATGAAAGCTTCTAATTTGTTGTTCTGTGCCACATGGCTTTTTCGTATCGGTTATTCTTTATTCTGTTTTAGTTGTTTCTCCAGCCTCAAGAAGCCGGTTCATCTCCTGGTAAAGAAAACTCTTATCTTCAGCCCCCATAATAATGGAAATATAAGGATTCTTTTCCAGATCTTCGCTATAAAGGATCACACAGCATCCTGCTTCATCTGTGGTACCGGTCTTACCGCCAAATACACGAATCCCTTCAGGGGCATTGATCTTCCCTGAGGAATAATAGTTGGTTGGGACTACATCAAATGTTCTTGTTGTACCATCTGCTCCGGTAAGATTCATTGTATAAGAATCCATGGAAATAATGTCCATAAATCTCTGATCCTGAATGCAGGCATTAAAGATCAGATACAGGTCATATGCTGTTGTATAGTGGTTTTCATTATGAAGTCCGTGAGGATTCACGAAATGACTGCCAGTGGCACCAAGAGCTTTCGCTTCTGAGTTCATAAGCTCAGCAAAAGCTTCTACACTTCCGGAAATATGTTCAGCGATAGCAACACCACAATCATTACCTGAACGAAGTAAAAGACCACATAATAAATCATAAAGTGTCACTGTATCACCAGGCTGCAGGTTGCAGACTACTTCATCAGAGGCAAAGCTTGAAACACTGTCAGAAACAGTTACAATGTCATCCATATTACCGTACTTAAAAGCAAGGTATGCAGTCATAAGCTTTGTTGTACTTGCAGGATATAATTTATCATAAAGTTTATATCCATATTCAACTGTTTTATCATTTAGATTGAATAATCCTGCAGCATGAAGAGAATCCTCATCATCAAATCCCGTGAGAGCCACATTATCAGCAGCGACGCATAAATCATCAGCAAACAAACTTCCCTGGTATAAATTAGAGCTATAAGTGGCTGTCTCATATGTCCGGACAGGATCACCACCATATTCTTTGTAATACCAGACTCCGCCGACAGCTCCGGACAATACAACAATAAGACATATGACAGGAATAAGTATGCGGCTGACAGAATGCCGTTGCTTTCTTCGTCTTCTCTTCTTTTTATATGGTTTACTCATATTATCGATACATCTCCCGCCAGTCAAGGTCGCCTCTGTCAAGAGCAAGGATTAATGCTTCAGCAGTTGCGATATTTGTTGCGATCGGAATGTTATAAATATCACAAAGCTTAACAATGTCATTAACATCCGGTTCATGTGAGTGAGGTGTCAGTGGATCACGGAAGAAAATCAAAAGATCCATCTGATTGTGTTCAATCTGTGAGCCGAGCTGCTGTTTTCCTCCGAGATGTCCAGCAAGATATTTGTGAATGCTTAAGTTTGTTACATTCTCGACCAGTATACCGGTGGTTTCTGTTGCATATAAATTATGCTTACTGAGTATCCCACGGTATGCAATGCAGAAATTCTGCATCAATTTTTCTTCGCATCATGCGCTACTAATCCGATATTCATAGTGGTATCCTCTCTTTACTGATATTTATTAGGCTGTAAGCCTACATTTAATACAAAACCGATTCCCATGAAAAAAGCATACTACGGAAGTCAGTCCATAACTGACAAATGGGAGGGACAATCCTGTATTTGGAAAAACCATTGTAGCTACACTGACGTTAATAAAGCTCTGGATTCCAATCAGTGAAGCAACGCCTCCGCAAATGATCCGCCCTCCTGTATCTTTGGCCTTCAAACCAATTAAGATACACTCTATCACAATTAATAATAACAAAATTATGACTCCACAACAACCCACAAATCCTAATTCTTCACCAATTATTGCAAAAATAAAGTCTGTTTGCGGCTCAGATACGAAATTTCCGTTCTTAACGGATGTTGTTGCGTCATTATCATACCCTTTTCCGGTCAGCTGTCCGGACCCAATTGCCATAACGGAATTTAACTGCTGGTAAGATTCGTCGTCGGCATACTTTTCAGGTTCCAGCCATGCAAGGATACGTTCCTGCTGATAGTCTTTTAAGAATGGCTGGTTTGGCTGTATTGCAACAACAAGCAGTATAATGATCGTCGGTATTGTGATTACAAGAACGGTTCCAATGAGTTTGTAGCTTAATCCTCCAAGGTAAAGAAGGACAGCAAACAATGCGGCAATACAAATTGTTGTAGACAAGTTTGGCTGCTTGTAAATCAATGCAAGTGATGGAAGGATTAAAGCAATTGCCTGAATAATCGTTTTGGGTTCTTTAATCTTTTGCTCTCGTTCCATTAAGAATTTTGCAAAGAACAGAATCATAAGGATTTTTGTAAGGTCGGAAGGCTGGAATTGTGTAAATCCAAGGTTCAGCCATCTTCTCGCGCCATTTACTTTTGTTCCAAAAACCAAAACAGCCAGGAGCATAACAATATTCAGAGCATAAAGCGGCCAATATAGGTTTAAAATCCATTTATAATCAATGAAAGAGATAATAAACATAACAATCAGACCAAGACAAACGCCCATAATCTGACGATTCATTAAATCAGGTCTTGCACTTCGGACCATAAGGATTCCGACCAGTGAAATCAGAGTGACCAGTAAAAACCAGACTGATTTTATAATCTCTAATATTATAACGCTGTTTCAAATTAGTCAAAAAATGATTTCAATGCTTTTTCTCCTGTATAATTTTATATGTATATCCGTGCGTGTTATTTTGACATCAAATTGTTCCGGGGAGATTTCTATGTATTTAGAAATCGTCTGATATAAATCCGATGTCAGAAATTCTATCATATCGGGTGTACATTGAATTCTGTCAGTAATTAGCAAATTTCGCAACCTGTCTTTTGCAATTGTAACAGAAGGTACACTCATAATGTGACCTCCTAGTTCTTATGAAAAAGACTGGAGAGTTTACTGCGAAGTCCGGGTTTATGATTAAAATCGGAAATCGGGACTTCTTCTCCTAACAGACGTCTACAGATATTCTGGTAACATTTTCCGGCTAAGGAATCTTCGCCGACTACCGGTTCTCCCTGATTGGTTGCAACAACAACAGACTCATCATCAGGGATGACTCCAAGCAGATCAATCGCTAGAATCTCTGTGACATCTTCTACAGACATCATATCACCTCTGCGAACCATGTCAACGCGCAGACGATTGATCAGAAGTTCATTTTTCCGGATTCCGGAAGCTTCAAGTAATCCAATAATTCTGTCAGCATCACGAATTGAGGAAACTTCAGGTGTTGTAACAACAATGGAACGCTGTGCGCCTGCAATTGCATTTTTTAAAATGCCCTGTTCAATTCCTGCCGGACAATCTAAAATGAATGAAGTCATAATCATCTTTTAGTTCGTCAATCAGTTTTTTCATCTGTTCCGGTGATACGCTTGTCTTATCTTTTGTCTGGGCAGATGGGAGCAGGTACAGATTTTCAAATCGCGTATCTTTGATCACTGCCTGTTTCAGACGACATTTGCTTTCAATGACGTCAACAAGATTGTAGACAATGCGATTTTCAAGTCCAAGAACAACATCCAGATTTCGAAGTCCGAGATCTGTATCAATTACAAGAACTTTTTTTCCTGCTGAAGACAGACCAATTCCAATATTCGCTGTTGTTGTTGT
>ENA-OQHD01000614-OQHD01000614.1-human-gut-metagenome-genome-assembly--contig:-NODE-614-length-12414-cov-2.755270_pt1 | contig 12414 bp, 17 predicted proteins | sample MGYA00242560_ERZ504711 | MGnify/ENA primary metagenome ERZ504711 (study PRJEB26092, sample SAMD00036198) | human gut metagenome | host: Homo sapiens | study: EMG produced TPA metagenomics assembly of... | reverse complement strand
AATCTATCCAACTCTTCCAGCCTGAACGGATGTTCGCACAGCTGGTTGTACTTCATGAAGTTCTCTTTGTCTTTGAGCAGCATATACAGAGAGGTCAGCCTTTCGTTGATACCTTCAAAGTCCGGCTCCATCTCTTTGACATGTTCAAAGGCCAGCTTGGCATAGCTCAGTTGTCCTATTTCCATGCTACACATGCCTATTTCGTGCCAGGTATCTGCATAGGGGGCATACTCTAAGGCTTTGGCCCATCTCTTCACACCTTTTCTCATACTCACCTTCTTCCATGTAGATGCGTCCCTCAATCAGGTACGGGTCTATCTCTTCGGGTGCCAGGTCGTATGCTTTTTTCACAATACTGGTGTGCTTTGCGTTTCTTTCCCATCTTGTGCAGGCATAGGGCTGCATTGGCATAAAGAGAAGGCAAGGCGAAGTCATGGCTGTCTTCGGCCGTTATGGCTTTTTCCAGATAGTCGTATCCTTCTTTCCACTCTCCTTTGGAGGTTTTGTTCAGGCCGATGAAGGTGTTGATGAAACCGTGGGAGACGAGATGGAACTTTTCGGCTTGCAGGTAGTTCTCCATGGCACTTTCCTCATTTCCCAATTGGAAGAAGGAATGTCCTTTCATCAGGTAGGCATCGGCAAACTCGTCATCGGCCACCGTGGCATAGTCGCATGCTTCGATTGCTTTGTCGAACATCTGCTGGTCAAAGTAGCAACGGGCCAGTCCAAACCAGTAAGGAGCCGAATACGGATTCTTGTCAATCAGCTTATTGAAGAAGAAGGTGGCTTTTTCAAACAGTCCCTGGGCATAGTAACAATCGCCGGTGACGGCAAGGTAGGCTTCTTCTTCGGCATATTTTTCGAGTCCGCGCGTCAGCCATGTCAATGCTTTTTCCGGGAATCCCATGTCGATGTACATATAGGATACATCAACGATATTGGCCAGGTCGTCCTTATCGTCTATGCTGTCGAGTATCGCTTCTGCTTCTTCTTCTTTGCCTTCGCCCAACAGTAGGTTGGCTTTCAGCACTTTCACTTCGGAAGATTCTTCGGCAATCCGTTCCAATATATCTTTGGCTTGCTCTTTATGCTGGGTGTCGAGGAACAAGTATGCCTGTTCCACCAACAGAGCCGTATTATCCGGATGTATTCCCAAGCCATACTCTACGACCTCGGTAGCCATGGCATATTTATGATGCACGGCATACCAGTCTGCGAGGTCGGCTAAGTCGTCTGCGTCCAGATAGATGGTTCTGTTCTCTGCTTTGGCAGCTTCATATTGTTCTGCCATTTCTTGCAGTTCTTTGTCTCTTCCGGACAGCAGGTTTTTTTTGACTCATATTCTATTTATTGATTTTACCCCAAACGTCTTTCAGACCTACAGTACGGTTGAATACCATTTTTTCTGGCGTAGAATCTTTGTCAACATTAAAATAACCGATACGTTGGAACTGCAGGTAGGAGAGGGGCTGCATGCCGGCAGCGTACTTCTCGATGTAGCAGCAGGGCAGCACATTCAGGGAGTCGGGGTTGATCATTTCTTTCATGGCTGTCAGTGCGTCGCAGTTCTTCGCTTCGCGGATGGCGGCAAGCTCATCGCGCGGGTTCTCCACTTTCCACAGACGGTCGTAGAGACGTACTTCTGCTTCGAGGCAGTGGGCACAACTTACCCAATGGATGGTGCCTTTCACCTTACGGTTGGCTCCGGGCAGACCGCTCTTGGTATCAGGGTCATATTCGCAATATACTTCGGTGATTTCACCGGCGTCGTTCTTCTTGCAGCCGGTACACTTCACGATGTACGCGTTCTTCAGACGTACCTCTTGTCCCGGTGTCATGCGGAAGTATTTCTTTGGGGCATCTTCCATGAAGTCGTCGCGCTCCATCCAAAGTTCGCGGCTGAATTCGATGACGTGGTTGCCTTCTTCGGGATGTTCGGGGTTGTTGACGGCTTCCATCTCTTCCACTTGTCCTTCGGGATAGTTAGTGATGATGAGCTTCACGGGGTTCAGTACGGCGGATACGCGGGTGGCACGGTCGTTCAGGTCCTCGCGCACGGCGCTTTCCAGCAGGGCGAATTCATTAAGGGCGTCGTATGTGGTATAGCCAATCTTGTCGATGAACTTATGGATGGACTCCGGAGAGTAACCGCGACGGCGAAAACCGCAGATGGTCGGCATACGGGGATCGTCCCAACCGTTTACCAAGCCTTCCTTGACTAGAGTCAGCAGGTTGCGCTTGCTCATCAGCGTATAGCTGAGGTTCAGTTTGTTGAACTCATACTGATTGGGGGCGGTTATCGTCGAGGTCTTTGCCTTCCTTCACCCAGTCCACGAAGAGGTCGTAGAGCGGACGGTGGGGCACAAACTCCAGTGTGCAGAGCGAGTGTGTCACGCCTTCGAAGAAGTCGCTTTGTCCGTGGGCGAAGTCGTACATCGGATAAGCCTTCCAAGTGGTACCGTGCGATGGTGCGATGCTTCACTACACGGTAGATGATGGGGTCGCGGAAGTGCATATTTGGGGCTTGCCATGTCTATCTTGGCACGGAGCACCATGGCACCTTCCTCAATCTCGCCGCTGGTTCATCTTCTGGAATAAATCCAGTGTCTCTTCAATGGGGCGGTTGCGGTAAGGGCTTTCCACACCGGGCTGGGTGGGGGTGCCTTTCTGGGCGGCAATCTGCTCGGAAGTCTGTTCGTCGATGTATGCCTTGCCCTCTTTGATGAGGCGGATAGCGAAGTCCCACAATTGCTGGAAATAGTCGGAAGCGTAATATTCGTTACCCCATTTGTAGCCTAGCCATTGGATGTCTTCCTTAATGGCCTCTACGTATTCCACATCTTCTTTGGTGGGATTGGTGTCATCGAAACGCAGGTTGCAGACACCGCCGTGTGCGGCGGCAATACCGAAATCAAGGCAGATGGCCTTGGCGTGTCCGATGTGGAGGTAACCGTTTGGTTCGGGCGGGAAGCGTGTCTGTACTTTTCCCCCGTTTTTACCCTCTTTCAAATCGTTTTCTACTATTTGCTCAATGAAGTTCAAGCTCTTTTTTTCGCTTGTTTCTTCGCTCTTTATTTCTGCCATAATGTTACTATTTTCGTATCGTGGGGACAAAGATAGGGTAAAAAAAGTGAAGAATGAAGAATGAAGAATGAAGATTTATTCTTTATGTACCGGGATATATCCGCTCTCTTTGATGATTTTCTGTCCTGCGGCAGACAAGATGAAATCGAGCAGAGGGGCTACGATCGAGGCGTTTTTTCGGTTATAATAATAGTATAGCGGGCGTACTATCGGATAAGTCTTATTGATGGCATTCTCCAGCGTGGGAGCGGCATAATGCTGCCCGTCGTATGAAACGGCGAGTGTCTTGATACGCGGCGATACATAGGCTAGGCCCACATATCCGATGGCACCGCGTGTCTGGCTGACGGATTGGATAATGGCTCCCGTGGCAGGCATGGAGAGACTGCTGCTCATGTAGTTCTTGTTTTTCAGTACACTTTCCTTGAAGAACTCGTAGGTACCGGAGGAAGTCTCTCGGGAGTAGACTACGATTTTGCGGTCGTCTCCGCCCACTTGCTGCCAGTTGGTGATTTTGCCCCGGAAGATATCTTCCAGTTGTTGGCGGGTCAGTTGTTTTCACCGGGTTGGAGGGGTGAACCACTACGGCAAGGGCGTCGTAGGCGATGGGTACTTCTGCCAAGTCTTCTCCGGCAGCTTTGACTTTCATCTTTTCGCTGAACTTGATGGCGCGTGAAGCCATGGCGATGTCCGTGGTTTGGTCCAGCAGGGCTGAAATACCGACACCTGTTCCACCGCCGGTCACGGTGACACGGGCAGACGGGTTTAAGATCATAAAGCGTTCGGCGGTCTGCTGCGCTATGGGGAGCACGGTGTCGCTGCCTTTGATGCGTTGCGCCTGCATGCCGGTGGTGGCTGTCAGTGCGAGGAGTAGAAGTAATTCTCTTGTCTTCATAAAACACATGATGCAAATTGGGTAAACACATGATGCAAATTAAGGTAATGGATATTACAAATGTGTTACATGGAATGTGCTTTGAGTCGTTGTAATAGTTTTGTAACACCTTTGAAACATTTCTTTCAAACGTTAGTCACACTGCCTTAACATCCGGCCCGTTCCTTTGCATACAGAAATCAATAGGCAACATGAAAAAGATTTTTGAGAAGATTGTAGAAGGTATACTGGCTTGTAGCGGCTTTGTGACGAGTCTTACCATCGTACTTATCGTCGTGTTCCTCTTTTCCGAAGCGCTGGGCTTGTTCAGCAGCAAGGTGATAGAAGAAGGGTATGTATTGGCCTTGAATAAGGAGAACCGGGTGGGCGAACTGACTCCGGCACAGATAAAGAATGGTTTTTGATGAAGAGCTGACAAACTGGAACGAAGTGGGAGGGGAGGACCTTCCTATCCGCCCTTTTCCGTTTGGAGGACATCACACTGTATTATACGGAAGAGCAGTTGGGCGCTTCCTACGAAAATGCAGGTGCCTGTATTACGGAGCTGGTGGAGCGTACGCCTGGCATTATAGCCTTTGTACCGCAGCAGTTCATTGTCCGTCCGGACTCGGTGCATCTGCTGAAAGACAACACCATTTCGGTGAAGGACGTCTTTGCCGGTGCCGAATGGTTTCCCACGGCAACACCTGCTGCGCAGTTCGGCCTTTTTGCCGCTCATTACGGGGACGCTGTGGGTCAGTCTGTTTGCCATCCTCTTTGCATTGCCGTTTGGTCTGTCGGTGGCAATCTATATGTCGGAGGTAGCCAATTCCCGGGTAAGGAATCTGCTGAAGCCCATCATTGAGTTGCTGAGTGGCATACCGTCGGTGGTCTACGGCTTTTTCGGCTTGATTGTCATTGTGCCGTTTTTGCAGCAGGTGTTCAACTTGCCGGTAGGCGAGAGCGGGCTGGCGGGCAGCATTGTGCTTGCCATTATGGCGTTGCCCACCATCATTACGGTGACGGAAGATGCGATGAGAAATTGCCCTCGTGCCATGCGCGAAGCCAGTCTGGCGCTGGGAGCGTCGCAATGGCAGACTATATATAAGGTGGTGATTCCTTACTCCATTTCGGGCATCACCTCCGGAGTGGTGTTGGGCATCGGCCGTGCGGTGGGCGAGACGATGGCTGTGCTGATGGTGACGGGCAACGCCGCCGTCATTCCCCATACCATCCTGGAACCGCTGCGCACCATTCCGGCAACGATTGCCGCGGAGCTGGGCGAGGCACCTGCCGGCGGACCTCACTACGAAGCATTGTTCCTACTGGGTGTCGTGCTGTTCTTCATCAGTTTATTGATAAATTTCACGGTGGAAGCAGTTTCGCCAAGACGAAATAAAGAAGGTAGATATGGTCAATAGAAAGCATCTTTCGCAAACATGGCATTCGGCTTGTTCCGTCTGTTGAGCCTGAGTGTGGTGGGGATTCTTTTTGCTATCCTCGGTTTCATTATATATAAAGGTATAGGAGTTATCAATTGGGAGTTCCTCACTACGGCTCCTACCAACGGTATGACTGCCGGTGGAATCCTTCCTGCCATTGTAGGTACGTTCTGCTTGATGGCGGGCAGTGCTTTATTTGCCTTTCCGGTGGGAGTGATGAGCGGTATTTATATGAATGAGTATGTGCCGAAAGGCTGGGTGGTACGCTTCATACGGATGATGACGAATAATCTGAGCGGCATCCCTTCTATCGTGTTCGGTCTGTTTGGCATGGCGCTGTTTGTCAACTATATGGATTTTGGAGACAGCATCCTGGCAGGTTCGTTGACGCTGGGTCTGCTAAGTCTGCCTTTGGTTATCCGCACCACGGAAGAAGCGCTGAAAGCCATCCCCGACAGCATGCGTGAGGGAAGCCGCGCGTTGGGAGCTACCAAGCTTCAGACCATCTGGCATGTCATCCTGCCGATCGGGGATACCCAATATCATCACCGGACTGATTCTGGCGCTGGGGCGTGTTTCGGGCGAGACGGCACCCATCCCTTTTCACCTGTGCCGCCTACTTCCTGCCACAGCTGCCTACAAGTATCTTCGACCAGTGCATGGCGCTTCCTTATCACCTCTACGTCATCTCTACCAGCGGCACCGATATGGAAGCGCAGCTTCCCATTGCCTACGGCACGGCACTGGTGCTGATACTCATTATCCTCCTGGTGAACCTGCTGGCGAACGCCCTGCGGAAATACTTTGAGAAGAAGATTAAGACGAATTGAAAACATATACAATAGGTATGAAGAACAAGATAGAAACCCGTGACGTGAACTTCTGGTATGGCGATTTCCATGCCCTGAAAGGCATCAGCATGGACATTGAGGAGAAGTCTGTGATAGCCTTCATCGGCCCCTCGGGCTGTGGAAAGTCTACCTTCCTGCGCCTGCTGAACCGCATGAACGATTTGATTCCCGACATCCGTCTGACCGGCGAGATACGCATTGACGGACAAGACATCTATGGAAAAGGAGTGCAAGTGGACGAACTCCGCAAGAACGTGGGCATGGTGTTCCAGCGGCCCAATCCTTTCCCCCAAAAAGCATCTTCGAGAACGTTGCCTACGGACTCCGTGTGAATGGCATCACCGATAACGCCTTCATCCGTCAGCGGGTGGAAGAAACCCTGAAAGGCGCCGCCCTTTGGGACGAGGTGAAGGACAAGCTGAAAGTCTCTGCCTACGCCCTCTCCGGCGGTCAGCAGCAACGTCTCTGCATAGCCCGTGCCATGGCGGTGTCTCCTTCAGTCCTGCTGATGGATGAGCCGGCATCCGCCCTCGACCCCATCTCCACTGCCAAGGTGGAAGAGCTTATCCACGAGTTGAAGAAGCAGTACACTATCGTCATCGTCACCCACAACATGCAACAGGCAGCGCGTGTCAGTGATAATACGGCTTTCTTCTATATGGGGCAGATGGTGGAGTTTGGAGATACCCGGAAGATATTTACGAATCCCGATAAGGTGGAGACGCAGAACTACATCACGGGACGCTTCGGGTAGCGGATTGTTCCATACAAGCAAAAATAAGTTGTACAAAAGTAATCTTAAAATAGAAACATTATGGTGAAGTTTATCGAATCTGAACTCGTCTTGCTGAAAAAGGAAATAGACGAAATGTGGACCCTGGTATATAATCAGCTTGACCGTGCAGGTGATGCCGTGCTTACGCTGGACCGGGAACTGGCCCAGCAGGTATTGGTGCGCGAACGTCGCGTCAATGCTTTCGAACTGAAAATTGACAGCGACGTGGAAGACATCATTGCCCTTTACAACCCCGTTGCCATCGACCTGCGCTTTGTGCTTGCCATGCTCAAAATCAATACGAACCTGGAGCGTCTGGGCGACTTTGCAGAGGGCATTGCCCGCTTTGCCCTCAACTGCCATGAACCTGCTTTGGATACTGAGCTGGTCAAGCAACTCCGTCTCGAAGAGATGATAGCCCAGGTACTCTCCATGCTCGAACAGGCAAAACAGGCGCTTCAGGAGGAGAGCCAGGAACTGGCTACCGCCGTGTTTGCCAAGGACAATATGCTGGATGAAATCAATGCTGAGGCTACTGCCATTCTTGCCGACTACATCAGCCGGCATCCGGAGAGTGCACTCTCTTGTCTGAACCTGGTGAGCGTGTTCCGCAAGTTGGAGCGTTCCGGCGACCACATCACGAATATTGCCGAAGAAATAGTGTTCTTTATCGACGCAAAAGTGTTAAAACATAGTGGGCGGACAGACGAACACTACTTAAATGATAAGAAATAAACAAAATTTTAGGATAATTTCAGTGTTTCATGGAAAATAGCCTTATATTTGTCCATTGAAAACGATTGCAGGTGTAGAAAAATGCTTTGAAATGATAATAAACTTAAATGATTTCTCAAAAATGATGTTATAAGACATGTTTTTTAATTTGGTTAGTATCACGAAAAGCGCCTATATTTGCATCGTTATCCTGAAAACAATCTTTTTACCTTAAAAAAAATCTAATACCTATTGAAAACTGAAAAAGGAGGCTTTGTGAAAAATGCTTCCTTTTTTTTTCGTACCTATACGAAGGGCTTTTTTAGTATCTTTGCGCATATTAATAATAAATCGTGTATAACCTAAAAGTATATAGAACCATGTTTTCCGGAATAGTAGAAGAATGTGCCACATTGGTGGCGATGGTCAAAGACCAGGAGAATGTACATTTTACTTTCAAGTGTTCATTCGTCAGTGAATTCAAAAATAGACCAAAGTGTGTCTCACAACGGTGTTTGCCTTACAGTAGTCAGTCTGACAGATGATACCTATACCGTGACGGCCATGAAGGAAACGCTGGACCGTTCCAATCTTGGCTTGTTGCAGGTGGGAGATGAAGTGAATGTGGAGCGTAGTATGATGATGAACGGCCGGCTGGATGGCCATATCGTTCAAGGACATGTGGACCAGACTGCCACTTGCATCGATATAAAGGATGCGGAAGGAAGCTATTACTTTACTTTCCGGTATGCTTTTGACAAGGAGATGGCAAAGCGCGGCTACATCACGGTAGACAAAGGCTCGGTAACGGTCAATGGTGTCAGCCTGACCGTGTGCAATCCCACCGACGATACTTTCCAGGTGGCCATTATTCCTTACACCTTTGAGCATACCAATTTCCATGCTTTCAAAGTGGGCAGTGTGGTGAATCTGGAGTTCGATATCATTGGTAAGTACATCAGCCGCATGATACAATATAAATAAGGTAACGGCACTATGGACGATTTCCTGCAATTAGTGGCATCCCGTCAGAGTGACCGTGCCTATGATATGACTCGTGCCGTGGAGCCTGAGAAATATCGGTGATTTACTTTTTAGACACAGATGACGCAGATGACGCGGAATTTTTTTAATATTCCAATCCGCGTCATCCGCGTCTAAAAAATAATCAAAAAGAAAGCAGATACGGAGTTTCCGGAAAGACTTCCGCGTGCTTACAAATCCTTCAGCAGCACCTTGCTTGCATTCTTGTAGTATTCCTCCCGTGCCTTCAGCAATGCTCCCCATTGGTTGTTGAATTCATTTTCTTTATCAATTTTGAAATCTTCTGAGCCGTGCGTGTCCAGTTTGTCCAGTAGGAGGGCCACATTCATTTTGTTGATATCCATGGAAGGCTGGTAAGCGATGTCTTCACTCTTTTCATCGGTCACCACTTCATGTAGGAGGTTGATTTCCTGCAATTCATAAAGGGTTTCGTGTGTCAGCCGGATGGGAATCTGGCACTCTTCGGATATCTCTTCGGCTGTATAGGGCTGGGCGTCTTGTTCAAAGCGCTTGGCTATGAGAGACATTATCAGGATGGAGATAAAATCGCGGTAGCGCCGGCTGATATTGCGCGCATCCTTGTCGAAGCTGAAGTTCCGGATATTCTGTCCGGCGTAGGTCAGTTCGGCACCGAATAGGCAGATGGTCCAGGATACCTGCAACCATAGCAGAAACATCGGAAGGGCGGCAAAACTACCATAGATGGCATTGTAACGGGAAACCCACAACTGGCTGCTGATGTAAAGGAATTGGAATGCCTGGTGTGCCGTACCTGCCAGAATACCGGATATGAGTGCGTGTTTCAGCTTGACCTTTGTATTCGGCATAAAGACGTACAGTGCTGTAAACATGAACCAGGTCAGCACGAAGGGGATGAGGCGCACCATAAACTTGCCGACGGGAGCCAGCAGGGTAAAGTCTTCGAGGTTCTTCACCATCGTACTCATGAAGATGGAAAGACCACCGGACACCACCAGCAGAATGGGCATCAGCAGAAGCATAGAGAAGTAATCCGTTATTTTGCGGTACATGCTGCGCGCCTTTTTCACCTGCCAGATGCGGTTGAAGGTGATTTCCATATTGTTGATTAGATTCAGGACTGTCCACAGCAACATAATCAGACCCACTCCGATGAATATTCCACTCTTGGTCTGAGACAAATACGAATTCACGAATTGCAGGATGACTTCCGTGGTTTCCGTAGGACCGCCGAAACCGTTGACAATCTGGCTTTCCATCAGATTATCGAATCCGAAACCGCGGGCTATGGCAAACAAAATGGCAAGAATAGGCACGATGGCAAGCAGCGTACTGTAAGTCAGCGCCGAGGCTTTGTTTACTATCCGGTCTTTGGTGAAGCGGTTGATGCAAAGATAAATCGTCTTGATGATATTGTATACGGAAAAGGTCGTTCGCGTGACTTCATCTTCCGTAATACGCCAGATGTCGTAGGTGAGGAATTTCCAAAGGGCAGCAATACGCTTGTTCATGCTATTATCTCGATTATCCATTGTCAATAAAAAAGCAGTCAGTCTGTAAGCCGGGTTCTGTTCTTCTGTTTCTGAAAAAGCCTAATTAGGAATTATCCATTCTTCATTATCCATTCTCCATTAAAGAAGTGTCTGTCATTTATCTGAGCCGCATGTCACCATACAAGCTTTAGCGGTCTACCCTCCGACATGGAGCGAGCAACTCTCATAACGTCGGTTTACATGACCTTACAACTCCCAAGACGCACAGCCCTTGTGTCGCCACAAGACTGGTAGGCTCTTACCCCACCTTCTCACCCTTACCGTAGCCCAAGGGCGACGGCGGTTATTTTCTTCTACGTTACTCTACCCTCACGGACAGCTTTCTGTTAGGAAGTGGGACGCTCTGTGTTGCCCGGACTTTCCTCATACGCACGAGGCGCAAGCGACAGACCGACCAACTGCTTTATAGGGTACAAAGATAACGAATATTAATGAAGAATGAAGAATGAAGGATGAAGAATTTGTTGTGCAGTGTGCGGATGCAGTACGGATGAATCCTTCATTCTTCATTCTTTACCCTTAATTATCTTAAAAACATGTATCTATTTCGGAATAAATTCGTAGCTTTGCTATTAGTAATAACCCCCAAATCCTTTTGGTCAATGAAAAAGTTATCCTCTCTTTTTTTGCTTTATTTCTGTTAATCCCGCTTTTTGCTGTCGCTTCGGAAGTGGGTGACCGTACAATACCTGCAGAAGTGGCGCAACTCGCTGACAGTTTGAAACAAAAGTTTGCACCGGACAAGCGCGTGGCTTTGTTCGATGTGGATTACTCTTTCTCCGGAAAGAATGTGATGTTGCGTGGTGTCACCACTTCGGCAGAGGCAAAGACGGCTTTGCTGGATGGTTTGGCAAAGAAAGGATATGCGGTGATGGATTGTCTGCAAGTGCTTCCGGATGAGGCCGGACTTGAAGGCAAGACGTATGGCATTGTCAATGTGTCTGTGTGCAATCTTCGGGTAGCCCCGGATTTCTCTTCAGAAATGATGACGCAAGGCTTGATGGGTATGCCGGTGCGGGTGTTGCAGCGCGACGGCTGGTACCGTATCCAGACACCGGACAACTACATTGCATGGGTACACCGAGTAGGCATACATCCCGTCACGCGGGAAGAGCTGACCGCTTGGAACAATGCAGAGAAATAGTGGTGACTTCGCATTATGGCTTTGTCTACTCACAGCCCAGCCAGGCATCGCAGACCGTCTCTGATGTTGCTGCAGGAAACCGCCTGAAGTGGGAGGGGACAAAAGGTGCCTTTTATAAGGTGGCTTATCCCGACGGCCGTCAGGGATATATCTCCAAATCCATCTCCATGCCTGAGAAGAAATGGCGTGCCACCTTGAAGCAGGATGCCGCCAGCATTATAGCCACGGCGCATAGCATGATGGGCATCCCTTATCTTTGGGCTGGCACTTCCTCCAAAGGGGTGGATTGTAGCGGCTTCATGCGCACCGTTCTTTTCATGCACGACATCATCATTCCGCGGGATGCTTCCCAGCAGGCATACGTGGGCGAGCATATCGATATCGCTCCTGATTTCAGTAACCTCCAGCCGGGCGATTTGATTTTCTTCGGGCGCAAGGCGACGCCGGAACGCAAGGAACGTGTGGTACATGTCGGCATGTATATCGGTAACAAGCGTTTCATCCATTCGCAAGGCGATGTGCGCGTCAATAGCTTCAGCCCCGACGACGAGCTGTTCGATGAATACAACCTCGGTAGACTGTTGTTCGCTACGCGCGTGTTACCTTATATAAATAAGGAGGCGTCGCTCAATACAACGGAAACGAATCCATTTTATTCAATGTAATAATGTGCTAATGTGCCAATATGCCAATGACCTGCGGCGTGACGGTGCAAACATAACGTAGCATATACATAGCGCAGCCCATTGGCACATTAGCCCATTAGCATATTGGCACATTTAATACACACACAATTATGTCAAACAGAAGAGATTTCCTGAAAAACCGCCGCTTTTGCCGCACTCGGCTCAGGCATGGCAATCAATCATGTATTTGCCGGAGGAAATGACGCTCCTTCCTTGTTCAACGTGAACAGTAGGGGCAGGTGTAACCCCCCAAAATGAAACTGCGTTT
>ENA-OQHD01000612-OQHD01000612.1-human-gut-metagenome-genome-assembly--contig:-NODE-612-length-12430-cov-3.737137_pt1 | contig 12430 bp, 10 predicted proteins | sample MGYA00242560_ERZ504711 | MGnify/ENA primary metagenome ERZ504711 (study PRJEB26092, sample SAMD00036198) | human gut metagenome | host: Homo sapiens | study: EMG produced TPA metagenomics assembly of... | reverse complement strand
TCAACCAGTATTGCGCCGAGGGGCGGATCCCCGGCGCGTCCCGGTTCGGGCGCTCATGGGCGATCCCGGAAAACGCGGAAAAGCCGTCCGACCCGCGCTTTCAGGAACAGCGCCGCGATCCCGGCAGGACAAGCACCTGACGGATCTCCTCCGCATTGGCAATTGGAAGCATCTGCGAAAAAAGGAAGTGAGTGCGATGGCCTGCGATGAAACCCTATACCGCCAATATCTGAGCGGCGACGATGCGGGGCTGGAGGCCCTGATGCAAAAAATACGGTGACCCCCTGACCCTGTATATCGACGGCTATCTGCACGACGTTCACGAGTCCGAAGAGCTGATGCTGGACGTTTTCGCCTATCTGTTCACGAAAAAATGCCCCGCATCCGGGACGGCGGCCTCAAGGCGTATCTGTATAAGGCGGCACGGCACATGGCACTGCGCCATAAGAGCAGGCGGAAGCCCCTGTTCAGCCTCGATGCACTGACCGACGAGCCGGAGGGACGGCTGCTGGCGGAGGAGGTTATACAGACTGAGGAACGAAACCGCGTCCTGCACTTCTGCATGGGCGAAATGAACCCGGACTACCGTGAGGTTCTATATCTGACGTATTTCGAGGATATGAGCTACGCGCAGGCGGCGGAAGTCACGGGAAAAACGGTGAAGCAGATCACCAACATGGTGTATCGCGGAAAGGAAAGCCTGCGAAGGCTGCTGGAACGGGAGGGGATCACAAATGCGGAGTCATGAGGAACGGGTCACGGAGACCAAGCGGCGCATCGCTAAAATTGAACAGGAGAAACGGCTGCGGCACAATATGGTCACCATGGCTTCCGCTGTGGCTGCGTGCCTTGTGCTGCTCATTGGTGCGTCTTTCGCCATGCCCGGCATTGCCGCAAGCATCCAGGCAGGCAACTATGCGGGCTTTGAAACGGCGGCCAGTATGTACGGCGGCGGTGCGGCTTTGGGATACATTGTTATCGGGCTGCTGGCCTTTCTTCTTGGCGTGTGCGTGACCGTTCTGTGCTTCCGGCTGCGGCAGATGAGCCGTGAGGACGGGCAGGACAAGGAAAGCGAGGATGCACATGGAGCTGATTGAGAACCTGCTACAACTGCTGGTCACGTTCGTGGGCGTGCTGCTTTCGGGTATCTCCTACCGGAAAAGCCGCAGGCAGGCGTATTTTCTGCTGCTGTGCTTCTATGGCTGCTTTGCCCTCGGTGTGCTCTACTGGACACTGTACCTGCTGCTGTTCGATACCACGCCGCGGGTCTTTTATGTGTCGGAGTTCGGCTGGGTGGCCAGCGTAATTTTCCTGCACATTTTGCAGGCCACGCTCTCCACTCCGGAGGAACGCACCTTCCGTTGCCGCAGGGCGTGGCTTGCACCTGCGTTCGGCGTGCCGCTGCTGGCGTTCTACTGTACCTACGGGGACATTCTCTCCAACCTGATCTGGTGCGGCATGATGATTGAGCTATCCTACTGTGCCATACGGGGGCTTTCTTATGCAGACACCCAGACGGGTGCGATGCGGAATATGCGGTGGTTTCACATCGGCATGCTGTGTTTTGTGTACGCAGAATACCTGCTGTGGACGGCGGGCTGCTTTTGGCCGGATACCTCACCGGCCAGCCCAACCTTCTGGTGCGATCTGCTGCTGACGTTTGCGATTCTGGGGCTGTTGCCCGCCACGAGAAGGGCGGTGGAAGCATGACCTATATTGAAAACATCTTCCTCTGCATGGTATCTCCCCTGCTGGTGGCCGCCCTGTGCATGGGCAGACGGCAGCTCCGCTTCTTCCTGTTCTGCATTGCCGGGATGGGGGTGTGTCTGCTTTCGGCCTATATTAACACCTTCCTCGCGGCGGTGTGTCAGGCGGATGCCCTTGCTGCCACGGCGGAGATCGCACCGGTGGTGGAGGAAATGATGAAGCTGCTGCCGCTGGTGTTCTATCTGCTGGTGTTTGAGCCGGAGGGGGATAAAATCAAGGCTGCCGCCATCACGGTTGCCCTCGCCTTCGCCACCTTTGAAAATGTGTGCTATCTGATCCAGAACGGTGCAGACCGTTTCTCCTTCATCTTCTTCCGGGGCTTCGGCACGGGAGCCATGCACGTCCTCTGCGGCCTGATCGTGGGCGGCGGGCTTGCCTATGCGTGGCGGCGGACGTGGCTGAAGGTCGCGGGCACCTGCGGACTGCTAGGTGCGGCCATCACCCTCCACGCCATCTATAATCTGCTGATCGCCTACGGCGGTGCGGCACAGTACATCGCCTACGCCCTGCCGGTGCTGCTGGTGGCGGCGGGAAGATTGTCCGTTTTCCGCTTATCGCGGAGGAAATAACCGAATATTCACTCCTTGAGAGCTGCTTTCTGGCAGCTCTCAAATTTTTTTGGAAAAATTTTTCGCGTTTTGGGTGAGAGTTTTTTGCGATTTTTTCGTACCTATATAAGTGAAGGGGATTTTTTAATGCCGCATTTCAAAGAATCCAGAAAGGAGGTTCAAACGATATGTACGATACCGAAATGACGGGTCGCACTCGTCAAGCAGCGTGTGCGGAAACACCGCCGAAGGCAGCGGCACGAGGCAATAAGCCTCTCCGCAGCGTGTATGCTGCTGTTCGCGGTGCTGATGCAGGCGGCAGACGCACTTATCGCTCCGGGGCAGACCGCCGCATGGGGCAGCTTCGGCGCAATGCTGCTGCGGGAGGACGCGGGCGGCTATGTGCTGGTGGCCGTCGTCTCCTTTGCCGCGGCGGCGACGATCACCGCGCTGTGCTTCCGGCTCAGAAACAGAGAAAACCGGAGAAAAGACGGGGCGAACAAGCACGCCCGACACGAACAGGAGGAGAAAATGCCAATGAAAAAAGCGAATACTCAGTATCCTGCTACTGTGCTGCATGTTGCTGACGCTGCTGCCGACAGCGGCCTTTGCGGCAGATACAGGAAAGGCGATCCAGCTTGGCACAGACGCACTAAGTAAAAACTGTAAAGCACAGCGAGCGCACCGACCGTGTATTTCGGGCAAGACCATGAAAATAATCCTGCTGCATGGCGTGTGATCGGCTATAACGGAAACGGCGTTGCAAGCGCACAGGGGGATATGACCCTGCTTGCGGCGGGCAATATGAGCTCAGTGTTGCAATTTGCCGATTTCGGAACAAACAACAGATATGCATCGAGTTATTTGAAAACCGCAATAGACGCGCTTGCAGAAAAGCTGACGACAGAAGAAAATACTGCCGTAAAGAAACGGACGCTTACAAGCGGAAGCTACAACGGAGAAAATACCGACTGTGTAGCAGGAGAGCAGGTGGATAACGCTGTATTCTGGCCACTTTCCACAGCGGAAGCGTTTGCGGTAAATCAGGATCTGCGAATTGTGGATCCCGAACATCCGAGTTGGGCGTCAAGCTATTGGTGGCTGCGCTCCCCTGGTTACTCTGATCACGATGCCGCCACCGTGAATGGTGATGGTTCTGTCGTCTACTCTGGGAACGCTATCAGCAGTTGGTGGTGTGTTCGTCCCGCTTTTAACTTAAATTCAAGCTCCGTACTCTTTACATCCGCCGCTGTGGGAGGAAAGCCTGACGGAGGCTTGACCCCGATTTCCAAATACACTGGAAACGAATGGAAGCTGACGTTGAAGGACAGCAACCGCAATTTTGCCGTAACGGAAACAACCGTCAGCGGCGACCCCGGCGATACCGTTACGCTGCATTACACCGGGGCGACCGCAGGGATAAATGAATATATCTCTGTCATCCTTGCGGATAACAGCGGCGCACAGTATTATGGCAGAGTAGCGCAGCCTACTGCCGAAAACGGAACGGTTGAGATCAAAATCCCGTCCGGCCTTGCACCGGGCAGCTATACCTTAAAGGTCTTCAGCGAGCAGTGCAACGACGATAAAAAGACCGACTATGCAAGCGATTTTGTAGACATCGATCTCACCGTTGGGTATCAAGAGCAGTTTACCCTCACTCCCGGCGGCGTCTATTACTTTGACCTCTCCGGCGTGAGCATTCCCGGCACGGCAAACGGCTCTCTGCCGGACAAAACAATGCATTATGTCCCCTTTACCTATGCCGGGACAGTGGACGCCTACAAGCTCACATCAGAGATGGCAACCACCGAGGAGTATGCACAGCAGAACGAATATGCCCACAGCCTGTTCGTGGCGGACTATGCCGTAACGCATGCGGTAAGCTGGGATGACCTGAACGCCACAGGGCTGATTTTTTGGCAAAGGCTACGCCACCGGCAGCGTGGACTATACGCTGCGTGCGCCGTCCGGGGGAAGTGGTGGTACAGGCTCGGGTGCTTTAGAACGCGGCACGCCCCAAAGCAACGAATGGGACAGGATACTGGACAAGGACGACGGATATATCAAAAACTGGAGAGATATAGGTTCCTGGGGACAAGATACTTTACCCAATACGCTATCGAACCGTGTGATTCGCGGCCGGTACGATTTGCCCCGCAAATATGCCGGCGCCAATACTACGCTCTCCTTCCCGTTCCTCGGTTTCCGCCCCGTCCTTGAAGTCCTGAACTCTGACACACTGGGTTCTGACGGACTGAAGGCCGTTACCCTTGACCTTGGCGGCGGAAAATTTGGAGGAAGCTCGGATACTATCCAGATTATTGTGAAAACAGGCGAGAGCTTTACCGCGCCTGCGTCCGACGGTCTGACCCGCCCCGACGGAAATACCGGCAGCTACTTCGAGTGGCTTGGCAGCGATGGCGAGCTCTACGCTCCGGACGATAATGTTCCGGCGGACGTAACCAAGCTGACGGCGCAGTTTGTTCCCCCAGAGCAGTTCAACCTTGCTCCCGGCGGAGTCTATTACTTTGACCTCTCCGGCGTGGCATTCCCGACACGGTGAACGACGCTCTGCCGGATAATACGCTGCACTATGTGCCCTTTACCTATGCCGGGACAGTGGACGCCTACAAGCTCACGTCGGAGATGGCAACCACTGAGGAGTATGCAGAGACGTACAAATATGCCCACAGCCTGTTCGTGGCGGACTATGCCGTAACGTACGCGGCAAGCTGGGATCATTTGAATGCCATAGACATGAATTTTTGGCAAAGACTACGCCGCCGGCGGCGTGGATTATACGCTGCGCGCGCCGTCCGAGGGAAGTGATTATACAGGCTCAGGTGATTCAGAACGCGGCACGCCCCAAAGCAACGAATGGGACAGGCTGCTGGACAAGGACGACGGATATATCAAAAAGCTGGAACGGGATTTTTTGCGTGTGGACAAGATTCTGTGATCAGATTGTCGTGGCGCCGTACGGTTCGCGGGCACTATTCGAGCCGCTTCTGTGGCCACCGCGACGCTGCGGGCCAAAACCCGCAGGTCGGTTTCCGCCCCGTCCTTGAGGTTTTGAACCATGGCACGATAGGTCCTGACGGACTGAAGGACGTTACCCTTGACCTTGGCGGCGGCAAGCTGGGCGATAAAAGCAGCATTCGGATCATCGTGAAAAACGGCAGCGAATTTACCGCGCCTGCGTCCGACGGTCTGACCCGCCCGGAGGGAGCTACAGGCAATTACTTTAAGTGGCTTGGCAGCGACGACAAGCTCTACGTGCCCGGTGATAGCGTTCCGGCGGATGTAACCACGCTCACGGCGCGGTTTGTGCCAGACACCTACACCGTCATCGTGACCACGGATACCCTGCCGGACGGCAAGACAGGCAAGGCTTACAGCCATACCCTGACCGCCATCAGCACAGCGCCCATCACATGGAGCATTGATGAAGGCGTGCTGCCTGCCGGCTTGAACCTGAACGGAAAAAACCGGAGAAATCAGCGGCATACCCACTGCGGCGGGAACCGCCACCTTCACCGTCAAGGCAGAAAACAGCGAGGGCAGCGACACAAGGGCGCTGAGCATTACCGTGAACAACGCTGTCGAGCAAACCCCCGTGCGCTATCTGGACGCGGACGGCAAGGAGCGCTTCTGCACCGAATACACGGTGCTGGAAAGCGTTATTATCGAGGATTTTTTCGATAGCGACAACAAATGGTATGATCTGCCCGCCGGCTGGTATGTGGTGAAGGGCGACGTGACCATCACGCCCCGTTTGGACACCCACGGCGCGGTCAATCTGATTCTAACGGACGACTGCCACCTCACGGTACCGTGGGGCATCAACGTGAAGGAGGGCGACACCTTCACCATATACGCCCAGAGCACCGCTGAGGCATCCATGGGCAAGCTGACGGCGTGCCTCCCGGAGCTGTCTGATCATGAAAAGAGTGTGTGGCCTGTGGCTGGACTGTCCGGCATCGGCGCCGGTGTGCGCGTGTGGGCTGCCAACGACAACTACTATGAAAACGAGGGTACGATCATCATCAACGGCGGCAATATCCACGCCAGAGGACAGCAGGGCTCCTCCGCCATCGGCGGATCGTATCAAGATCGCAACGTTTCCTCCGACGGAGATACGCCCGGCAATCTCAGGCAAGGCGGCAGCATCACCATCAACGGCGGCATCGTCTGTACCAAGCTCAGGACGAGCGGCGGCGCTCACACTGCAGACAGCTTTGGAATCGGCACATGCTACGGTAATGGCGGCAGCGTCACCATCAACGGCGGCACGATCATCGCCGAGGCATCCAGCAGCGCGATCAGTAGCGGCCGGGGCGGCAGCATCACCATCAACGGCGGCAATGTGACCGCTCACGGCGGTATCAATCGCTATGAAAACCAGCCGCTATACGCGATTCCCGGAAACGGGATCGGCCCGCTTGAGGGCGGCAGCATCACCATCAACGGCGGTACTGTCAAGGCATCTTCCGATGGAAATGGCTTTGGCATCGGCGGAGCCGGAGTTCACCACACGGCGGAAATGCACATTACCATCAACGGCGGAAATATAGAAACCACGGCAAATCGCAATAACGCCGCCATTGGCGACAAAAGCAAACAAAAGAGCAGCGTCACCATCACCGACGGCGTCGTCCATGCGGTCGGAAAAGGCAGCGCGGCAGGCATCGGCAGCACCGGCGACATCCGCATCACCGGCGGTGAGATCTCCGCTTTCGCCGAGGGCGGCGGCGCAGCCATCGGCAGCATTGGGGGAGTGGATTGCAAAAGCATCACCATCAACGGCAATGCGATCAAATCCATTTCCAGTAAGGACGGCGCCTGCATCGGCGCTGCCACCGGCGGAAGCGTCGGAAGCATCACCATTTCGGACGCAGAGCTTCCGCTTCTCAGCAGCAATAAAATTCTGATCGGCTGGGACGCAGACTCGCCGGGCGGGAAGCTCACCATCCGAAACTGCCACGTTGCATCCACGGACGAACTCACCACTCGTACCGACGGGATCCGCGTGGGCAGCAACAGCGAGCTCGTCATTGAAGAAAGCGAGATCAGGCTGCCGCATTTTAGAAGCATTCGCGTCGGCGGCAATGGGAGCATCGCCGTTCGGGATTCCGATCTGCACACCTACGGCATTTTTATGGACGAAAACGCGAAATCACCGAATGACGCAAAGACACTGAAAAGGCTAGAGATCACGGACAGCACCGTGTTGACGGGCGATATCATCGGCGCTCGTGGAGAATATTCTTCCGTTGAAGAGATCGTGATCCGCGGCAGCATCATCCGCCTGAACGACGAGTACACCTATAATCGCTGCACGATTGGCGGCGGCGAAAAGGCTTCCTTTGGCAGCATCGACATTCAGGACAGCCAAATCGATAGTAGGTCTTCAGTCAACGCGGTTATCGGCAACGGTACACAATCCCAATCCTATGGTGAGAGCCGTATCCGCATTGCGAACAGCCAGGTGTCCGTTCGCAATGAATTGTTCGGCCCCGCCATCGGTGCGGCGTATGGCTCAAGTGGAGGCCAGATAAATATTCTTATTGAAAACAGCACCGTGACCGCAAAGGGCGGCAATTTGAGGTCTGGTACCGACTATATTCCCGGCATCGGGAAAAACTCGTCTGGCAGAGCTTCAGAGATTGGAAAGATTCAAATTCTGAACAGCACGGTGGAATCCTTCCGGCTTGAGGAAAAGGACGGCACAAACTATGTCTATGACAAGCTGCACACAAAGGAGCTGCCCGGTATTCCGGCGGAAAACATCACCATCTGCGGCAGCACCGTCAACGGAAAGACCATTGACCATAGCCCTGACGAGTACGGCAAATGCGCGCTCTGCGACAAGTATGATCTTGGATACTGCTATGAGCATGGGCTTTTGACGCTCGAGGGGCTGACGGACTGCGCCCATGACGGCAGCGAAAAGAAGCTGACGGGGCTTTCCCATCAGACGGGCGAGAACAAAACGAAGCAGCTTACGGAGAACACGGACTACACCGCCATCTATTCCAACAACGTCCATCCCTACACCCTCACACCGGGCGACGAGGGCTTTGACAGCAAAAAGGCTCCCAAGGTGACGCTGTACGGCACGGGAAACTACTGCGGCAAGGCAGAGCATTACTTCACCATCAGCGAAAATGCTGCCGCCGCCCCCACCATCACCACGGACACCCTGCCGGGCGGCAAGGTGGGCGAGGCGTACAGCCAGACCCTGAGCGCCACCGGCACTACGCCCATCACATGGGGCATTGACAGTGGCAATCTCCCTGCCGGCCTGACGCTGGACGAAGCCACCGGCGAGATCAGCGGCACGCCTACCGCAGCGGGAACCGCCAGCTTCACCGTTAAGGCGGAAAACAGTGCGGGCAGCGATACGAAGGAGCTGTCTATTACGATAACCAAAGCCGCGCCTGCCGAGTATACCGTCAGATTCAATGCCAACGGTGGCGGCGGCACAATGGCAGATGTCACCGGCGTTTCCGGCAGCTATACCCTGCCTTCCTGCGGTTTTACTGAACCGGAAGGCAAGCAATTCAATGGCTGGTCAACCAGTGCCGACGGTTCGGTTATTTCCGGCACGACCTATGAAGTAAGCTCGGATACTACCTTCTATGCAATCTGGGAGAGTAAAGAGTATTCCATCATCGTAACGGACGGCAAAGCGACAATCGGTGCAGGAAGCGAAATCAGTAAAGCGGCACAAGGCACAACCATTACTCTGACCGCAAATGCGGCTCCTGACGGTAAGGTGTTTGATAAGTGGGTAGTAGAAAGCGGCAACACTACTCTTGAAGATGCGAACAGTGAAACCACTACTTTCATAATGCCTGACAGTGAAGTCAGCGTGAAAGCGACCTACACAATTCCCCATACTCATACCTACGATCAGGAAATTCAGAAGCCGGAAACCCTCAAGTCGGCTGCCGACTGCACCAACGATGCAGTATATTTCAAGAGCTGCTCCTGCGGAGAGATCAGCACAACAGAAACCTTTACGGCAGCCGGTACACAGCTCGGGCACGCATGGGCAAGCGATTGGAGCAAGGACACAGACAATCATTGGAAAGAATGCTCTCGCTGCCACGAAAAGAAGGACGAGGCGGCTCACGATTACGGCAGCGATAACATCTGCGACACCTGCGGATATGACAAGACCGTACCGCATACGCACAATCTGACCCTCGTTCCCGCAAAGGCTCCTACTTGCACGGAGAAAGGCAACACGGCATATTACACCTGCGACGGCTGTGACAAGTGGTTTGAGGATGCAACCGGTGCATCCGAAATTACCGACAAGACAAGCGTAATCCTTGCGGCAACAGGTCATAGCGTTTCCGACTGGAAGTCCGATCATACCGATCACTGGAAAGAGTGCACCGTTGTCGGCTGCGGCGTGATCATCGAGGACAGCAAGGCGGCACATACCGCCGGTGAATGGATCATCGACACCCCGGCAACAGCTACCACAAGCGGCTCAAAGCATAAGGAATGCACCGTCTGCGGTTATATGATGGCAACCGAAACCATCCCGGCAACCGGCGGCGGCGAGCATACTCACAGCTACGGCTCCGACTGGAAGTACGATGCCGACAACCACTGGCATGAGTGCTCCTGCGGAGATAAGGCCGATAAGGCGGCACACGACTTCAAGTGGGTTGTTGATAAGGAAGCGACCGCAACGCAAAAGGGCTCCAAGCATGAGGAGTGCAAGGTTTGCGGCTACAAGAAGGCGGCAGTTGAGATTCTGGCTACCGGCTCCACAACAAAACCGACCGATCCTACGCAAACCAACTCGAACACCGGTGCAGAAGGCCCAAAAACCGGTGACAACAGCAATATGATCCTCTGGATCGCACTGCTGTTTGTCAGCGGCGGCGTAGTGATCGGCATCACCGTTTACAGCAAAAATGAAGAAAGAAAACGCTGAATAAATCAGCTGCGAACCTTTGAGCAAAGGGCGGTGACGGACATTGCCGTCATCGCCCTTTCGCTTGGACCGGAGAAGAACCACATGATGCAGGATTATCAATCGAACCGCCCCGTCAGGCAACAACCGCCGGGACGATTCCCGAACGAGTCAGATCGAACGGTAGAGAGAATCAGAAAAAGGGAAGAAAAAACCAGACGCAGTGCCGTATGGTGCTTTGCGGTGCGATCGCCGCACTGGCGGTAATCATCGTTGGCATTATACTGCTGGCAAAAGGCTGCTCCGGCGGCACGGACGCACTTGCAGGCACATGGGAGTTCGACGGAACGACCACCTATTCCTTTGACGGCAGCGGAAGCGGCGCAATGGAGCTGCCCTCCATATCCTACGATTTCACCTATACCATCGACGGCAACAAGCTCATGATCGATTACGTCAACGAGTCGGTGCGGGATTCCGAATATGAATTTACCGTTGACGGAAATACCCTTACCTTGATCGGTGGCGAGGGCACGGTCGGCGGGACATACGAGCTGAAAAGAAGCTCAAAGAAATAAGGGCTTCCGCAAAAAACAACAGGAGTGACGCTATGGCAGAATCCAAGAGCAGACTGTTATACATATTGAAATACCTTTGGCAACACACGGATGCCGAGCATTATGCAACAACGGCGGACATCCTCGCTTTTCTGAAGGGCAACGGCATTTCCTGCGACAGAAAAACAATACCGGGCGATATTGCGAAGCTCTGTGATATTGGCATTGATATTGAAGAAGAAAGAAGCCGTGAGAACCGCTATTCCCTGAGTAGTCATTTATTTACTCTGCCGGAGTTGAAACTGCTGATTGATGCGGTGGAATCGTCCAAATTCATCACGGTAAAGAAAAGTGCGGAGCTGATCGAAAAGCTGTCGCAGATGACCAGCATCCATCAGGCGGCGGAGCTGAAAAGCAATCTGTATGTTTCCGAGAGAGTAAAACCGCTGAACGAGCAGATTTACTATTTGGTAGATAATATCAATACGGCAATCAACCGCGGGAAGCAGCCCGGGTTAATTGGTTACATTGCTTCCCTGTCACCACTGTTTTGAGATTTCAAAATGTGGTTTAAGGCAACAAAAAAATTCCACAAAACTCATTGGTTGAATTGGCATTGCTGCCTTTTCTTCCATTTGTTTCATGGCTTCGCTTTTTGGTATTTTTGTATTCAGTTATTGTGTTTTGGCTACGATTGCACCGGATTATGGCTACATACTAATAGAAATTGTGATCTGTCCTTAACATCACGAATCAGCTTTTCAGCATCTTCTTCCATTTCCGGTGTTGTTGCTACTTCTATGACTGACAGCGAATATGCAAGAAATTTCTCTAGCATGGAAATCTTAGTCGGGAATTTCCGATTAAAGATTCTCCATAGTTCTTCAATATTCTAGTCACAGATAATTCCCTTGTTTGGATAGGTAACTGCCTTTAGGTATCGCCAAGTTACAAGAGTATCTAAAAACATCCTTGTAACAGGTTCTGTAAAAAAGGAATCAGAAGCATCGGATTCCAAGACCACACACAAGGCACGCGGCATCACAAGAGGTGCTGACTACTATCGGAGGTAATCACATATGACAAATCAGAGTACAATAGATAAATTCATTGAGATGCGTCTTACATCAATGGCAGATGCATTTCGCAACCAACTCAATGATCCTGAATTTAAGGAAGTTGCATTTAAAGACAGTTTGCCCGAAGTCAAATAATTGTAATAGAGAACTCGGTGATTTGATTTTATGTATCGCTTATAACGTTGACCCCATACACCAATTTGATATTCTGTCTGTTCGGTCAGTTCCACATTAGGAAACATATAATCTCCCGTCTGACGATACTCGACACCTTGCTGTTCAAATATTGTTTTCATAGAAAAATCCTCCTTCTCGCTTCAGGTTTAAACCTGTTAGTAAATGTTAGTAAAAAGTAGTAAAATATATTAAATTCTGCCTACGGATTCCCCCTCCAGCAAAATTCCTTCAACAACAGCTCTCTCCACAAGTGCTGTTTTAGGCTTTTTAATGATGCTTATCAACCTGTCCGCTGCCTCCCTGCCTATCTTGTCAGTGTCCTGTCTGATAGTGGTGAGCTTCGGGCTTAGCATCTGTGAAACT
>ENA-OQHD01000611-OQHD01000611.1-human-gut-metagenome-genome-assembly--contig:-NODE-611-length-12444-cov-3.028091_pt1 | contig 12444 bp, 12 predicted proteins | sample MGYA00242560_ERZ504711 | MGnify/ENA primary metagenome ERZ504711 (study PRJEB26092, sample SAMD00036198) | human gut metagenome | host: Homo sapiens | study: EMG produced TPA metagenomics assembly of... | reverse complement strand
GATCGGTGGTAGCCAACGAGAAAGTGGCAACGGCAATGCCGGTATCCAAATATCTCACATCAGGGGTCCTTTCCTACATTTCCAATCAAAATGACTTTATTTACTGACATTCTATTATTCCTTTTTAATTATTAGGCTCCAAAATTTAGCGAAAAAAATCTGATTCACCAAACGCGATACGGCAAATTTATGCAAATCTTCCACGCTTATTCTCTGATACTTCGCAAAAGAAGCCGAATTCTCAGGGAGAATCACTTCATAAAATTTGCGTAAATCACCCGGTGGGACAACACGTGCTTCACCCCTTTCCGCACCAGCCGCACTATGGGCTCCTCTCCCCCGGGACAGCATCCCGCGAAACTGTGGCGATGCATACAGTTCCTCTTCCGTCCATTCACGATCTGTTTCTACCAAAGGCGGTTCATACAAATTTTTTACCATATATCATTTCCGCTGCGCTTATGTATAAATGGTATACGCGCCCATGCGTACATATATATAATTAAAATAACGATTGGTCACCTTGATTTTATGTTGCTTCACAGGCAAAGAGCTGGCAATCCCCTTCAGGCGCGCCACACAAGAATCGCTTAGCGGACAAAACAGGCAGTCGGGCGCCACCGGAGTACACTGCAAAGCTCCAAAATCCATGATAGCCTGGTTATAGAGACCGGGACACTCACAGTCCAGCAACTCATCGGCAATCCGGACAAACAGTTTCTTTCCTTCCGTCGAATCAATGGGAGTATCAATGCCCAACCAGCGGGACAGTACCCGGTACACATTACCATCCACCACAGCGTATGGCATATCGTAAGCAAATGAACAAATAGCCGCCGCCGTATATTCCCCCACTCCTTTTCAAAGCACGCACCCCGGCGTATGTTACAGGAAACCCTCCTGCCTCTGCCATCCTTCTGGCCGCAGCATGCAAATTTCTCGCACGAGAATAGTACCCCAGCCCCTGCCAATATTTTCATCACCTCATCCTCATCGGCTGCAGCCAGTGCGAACACATCAGGAAAACGAGTCACGAAACGTTGATAGTAATCATATCCCTGAGCCACACGGGTTTGTTGTAGAATAATCTCCGAAATCCATATCAAATAAGGAATTTTTTTGTCCTTCTCCACGGCAAATCACGTCCGATTTTCCCTGTACCAATCTATCAAGTTTTCTGCTAAAATTCTCCATATCAGTATTATATAAAAGTACATTCTATGCAATATTTCTGCAAAAGTAAACCAAGAAAATGGAAGAAGATGCGTTTTTTTAGGAAATTTATTCTGAATATATTTCTTAAAGAGGGAGAAAAGCTATATATTTGCAGTCCAAAAAATTAAGATATAAGTATAACAATAATTATTTAGCGAAATGACTAAAGCAGATATCGTAAACGAAATTACGAAAAATACCGGTATTGACAAGGTGACAGTGTTAACCACACTTGAGGCTTTCATGGATACAGTAAAGGATTCATTGTCTAAAGAGGAAAATGTGTACCTGCGTGGTTTTGGAAGTTTTGTAGTAAAGAAAAGAGCTCAGAAGACTGCTCGCAATATTTCAAAGAACACTACAATCATTATTCCGGAGCACAATATTCCGGCATTTAAACCAGCAAAAACATTTACTCTATCAGTAAAAAATAATTAACATTTAGTATTAACCCATAAAATTTTGAAGCTATGCCAAGCGGAAAGAAGAAAAAAAGACATAAAATGTCTACGCACAAGCGTCAAAAAAAAGACTAAGAAAGAACAGACATAAAAGCAAAAAGTAATTTTTAGTCTGAAGGACAAAATAAAGAACAAACTTGTGAAGCAAAATGTCTCGCGGGTTTGTTCTTTGTTTAAGTAGTAAATTGAATCATTTAAAAGCCAATTATTGTGACAAGCGAACTCGTTGTAGACGTACAGCCCAAAGAGGTATCCATTGCACTGCTTGAAGACAAGCAGCTGGTGGAACTCCAGAGCGAAGGAAGAAACATCTCCTTTTCGGTGGGCAACATGTATTTGGGACGCGTCAAGAAATTGATGCCCGGCCTGAATGCCTGCTTCGTGGACGTGGGTTACGAGAAAGACGCTTTTCTTCATTATCTGGACCTGGGTCCTCAATTTAACTCGTTAGAGAAGTACGTAAAGCAAACTTTAAGCGACAAGAAGAAGCTGAATCCCATTACCAAAGCAACCATACTTCCCGACCTTGAAAAGGACGGAACGGTTTCCAACACACTCAAGGTGGGACAAGAAGTAGTGGTGCAAATTGTCAAGGAACCTATCTCTACCAAAGGGCCGCGACTGACTTCCGAACTTTCCTTTGCCGGAAGATACCTCGTGCTGATTCCCTTCAATGACAAGGTTTCCGTATCACAAAAAAATTAAATCGAGCGAAGAGCGCGCACGCCTCAAGCAACTGTTGATGAGTATCAAGCCGAAAAACTTCGGCGTCATCGTCCGCACCGTGGCCGAAGGAAAACGTGTTGCCGAGCTCGACGGAGAGCTTAAAGTATTACTGAAACATTGGGAAGATGCCATTACAAAAGTACAGAAGGCCACCAAATTTCCGACACTGATTTACGAAGAAACCAGCCGTGCCGTAGGACTGTTGCGCGACTTGTTCAATCCTTCCTTCGAAAACATCCACGTGAACAGCGAGGCTGTGTACCACGAAATCAAGGATTACGTAACCCTCATCGCCCCTGAACGGGCAGGAATCGTGAAGCTGTACAAAGGTCAACTCCCCATTTACGACAATTTTGGTATCACCAAACAAATCAAGTCATCATTCGGCAAGACCATTTCATACAAAAGTGGTGCCTACCTGATTATTGAGCATACTGAGGCGCTTCACGTAGTAGACGTGAACAGCGGTAACCGCACCAAGAATGCCAACGGGCAGGAGGCCAACGCACTGGAAGTGAATCTGGGCGCAGCCGACGAACTGGCACGCCAGCTCAGACTAAGGGATATGGGTGGTATCATCGTAGTGGACTTCATCGACATGAATGAAGCCGAAAACCGACAGAAGCTTTACGAACGTATGTGTGCCAACATGCAGAAAGACAGAGCACGTCACAACATCCTGCCGCTCAGTAAATTCGGACTGATGCAGATTACACGCCAGCGTGTACGCCCGGCTATGGATGTAAATACGACGGAAACCTGCCCCACCTGCTTCGGTAAAGGCACCATCAAATCGTCCATCCTCTTTACGGACACCTTAGAGAGTAAGATTGACTACCTGGTCAACAAATTGAAGATAAAGAAATTCTCGTTACACATCCACCCGTACATCGCAGCCTACGTCAATCAGGGACTCGTCTCCTTGAAACGGAAGTGGCAGATGAAGTACGGATTCGGTATCAAGATTATTCCAAACCAGAAATTAGCATTCCTGGAATATGTATTCTACGACCTGCAAGGGGAAGAGATAGACATGAAGGAAGAAATCGAAATCAAATAAAAAAGACGGCGAAGGGTATTATCTCGCGTCATTTTTTTAGCTCTTGCTTTTGGGGGGAGCTCTCCCCAAACATGCCTTTCGTTATAAAGCCAAACGATAGATTTCCCTGCAATCAGTCATGGTCAGCTTCACGTAGTTGCCAAGCAGTTCGCCTTTATTGCGCCGCAGACTGACGAGCATACGGTCTATATCGGGATGCTCGATACCCAACTCCTTAAAGCTAACCGGCAAGCCCATGTAACGGAAAAAGTGTTTCAGTCGGGCAGTACCTGCCAAAGCCATCTCTTCCAAATCTTCGGACTTGGGTATATCAAAAACACGATGGGCAAACTGGGCTATCTTTGCCGGATTATGTTCCGCCATAAAAGCCATCCAGGCAGGGAAGATTACAGCCAAGCCGGCACCGTGGGCTACATTATAGATAGCACTGATTTCATGTTCCAGTGCATGGGATGCCCAGTCTTCCTCACGCCCTACCCCACAAGTTCCGTTATGCGCCACAGTGCCGCACCACATAATGTTGGCACGCGCGGCATAGTTGTCCGGTTGCTGTTTCACCCGGTAAGCTTCTTTAATGATAGCTGTCAAGGTACCTTCACAAAGCCGGTCGCTGATTTCCACATCCGGTGTATTCGTGAAGTAACGCTCCATGATGTGAGCCATCATGTCGGCAATACCACAAGCCGTCTGATAAGCCGAAAGGGTGTAGGTCAGTTCAGGATTCATGATGGAAAATACGGGACGCAAATGCTCGGGGGCACAGAGCCCCAGCTTTTGGAGTGTCTCTGTCTTGGTAATTACCGTATTGCCCGAACCTTCGCTTCCGGCAGCCGGGATAGTCAGCACCACGGCTACTTTCAACGCTTTCTCCACCTTGGCACGACCGATAAAGAAATCCCAAAAGTCACCATCATAGAGGGCTCCGGCAGCAATGGCCTTTGCCGTATCTATGACCGAACCACCTCCCACAGGAAGCATCATATCCACCTGCTCACGACGGCAAAGCTGAATACCTTCGTATACCTTCCCGTCAATGGGATTGGGCTGGACACCTCCCATTTCGCAATAAGCCACACCGGCTTCCTGCAAGGATTGCTTCACTCTATCCAGCAAACCACTCCGTACAACAGAACCGCCTCCATATACTATCATCACTTTTTGTGCACCATACTTACGCGCCAATGCACCGACTTGCACTTCAGTATTCTTGCCAAAGACAAACTCTGTAGGACTATAAAAAAGCAAAATTATTCATTGCATACCTTATTTAATGTATCGACTGTATCTTTCAAAGAAGCGTCCGAACGCTCCCCACTTCATCAGTCCTTTCTCAAAAACAAAAATACCCAGCAATGCACAAGAGATGCCCAGCATCACATCAATCAGATAATGGTGTCCCGAATAGACAGCCGTCCACCAGATACCGACCATAATCACCGCAAACAACGCTATCAACCACCTTTTTGCTGCGGTCCATAACCGCGTAAGCCAAAGCCACCACCATATAGGCGGCATGGAGCGAGGGCACTGCTGCAAATACATTGGCATTCCTTCCGTAAATGGAGTTGAAGATGGAACATCCCAGCAATTCGTCAAAGCGCCCTAAGCCTGCCACATTGCCCGGAGTGTCGAGTATCGGCTCGAAACCATAATTCATGGCATACCAGGGCGGAGCAGCGGGATGGATGTAATAGCCGGCAAAACCGATGAGATTAACCAGCAGGAACACCATCGCAAAACGAAGATATACCTTACGGTCACCCTTCAGATAGAGCCACAACCCGAATGCAATGGGAACCGGTACCCAACAGAGATAGAATATCCCGGCAAAGAAATCGGCAACAGGACAATGGTTCAAAGCAAAATACTCACAAGGGATAAGGACAGCACCGTCTACAGACAAGCCAAAAAGGGATTTTTCTGCCTCATAAAGTCCTTTTACATCAATGGGATTCACCTGGTAATTGGGATATACGCGCATCCAGTCATACGAAATGCCGAATATGAAAAACGGCAACAGCGCCACTGCCAACTTACGGGTTGTCTGTCCGGCAAAGAACAATACCAAAAATACACCCGCCATCAGGAAATGTTCCGGACGAAGCCCGATACAGACCGCTGTCAGAATCAGGAAAAACGCTGTGATGACAATCACCAGCACCGCCTCTCTCACAGAGGGAAACAAACTATTTTTCATTCCTTGTCTTTCAGTAGTTTATAGCAATGCGCCAAGCGGGCAAATGCCGTCAAATTCGCCAATATTGCAATCACTGCCATAGGCACAATCAGTATCAGCATCGGGTCGAATAAAGTACAATCACCAAAGATACCGCAGAACATGGCACCGAGGGCAGTCAGCACAACGCGTTCGGGGCGCTGCATGAAACCCACTTTACACTCCAGCCCCAAACCTTCGGCACGGGCACGCACGTAACTCACCATCAGCGAACCCTATCAGCGCAATGAATGTAATGATGGAGCCCCACAAATAGCCTTGCAGCATCAGGTAATAGAAGATGCCGAACAATGTCACGAGCTCGCTGTAACGGTCGAGTACGGAGTCGTAGAGCGCACCGAAAGTAGAACTCATTTTACCCACGCGTGCCACACGTCCGTCCATCATGTCAAACAACCCGGCAAAGAGCACAATACCGCCTCCCCAGCCTACATAGGCCAGTTCACCACTCTTGTACACCCCGGCATACACAAACAAGGCAGCCGCCACGATATTCAGCACCAGCCCCGTAGTCGTAATAAAGTTAGGCGTAATGCCAATTCTAATCATACCATGCACCACAGGATTGATAATCTTGTATATCACCTGCTGCAACCAATCTCTATAATTCATATTCGTCTTTTTTGTTCTCTAAATAATGTTTCAGAAAGCCTTTTATATTGTGATTACGATAAACGAAAAAACGTTGCAGATGGTAGTTCCAAAAAAAAGGCTACCAGCACTGCTACTATTATCTTTGACAGAATAAATACATTGTCTATATAATATCCCAACAGCCCATTGACCCATGTCATGCCCGTAAGCCACTCGGTCAGTGCAAAAGTGCCCCAGGTATTCAGTATAATGCTGCCTCCCCAGACAAAGAGATATTTCACGGCAACATGCGTTTTCTTACAGTCTTCGGCATGGAACACCCATCCGTAATTAATGGCACAGTTTACAATGCCTCCTACCACGGAACCCGTGAATGTGGCATAAAGATAAAAAACAGCAAAAGCCTTTACCAGAAGGATAGTCACCAGAAAATCGACAAAGCTTGCGAATTGCGCAGAAATCTGGGCCTTGAAGAAGATCCAGACAGAATGGCGCCACGACACACCTTTGCCATTTGATTTCAACTGATTATCCATCTTGCCACAATCAAAATTATAAATCCGTAGACTCCAGACAGAATATCGTCCATCATTACCCCGATTCCACCCGGCAGACTTTCCATACGGCGAATGCCCAAGGGCTTGAATATATCAAACAAACGGAACAAGACAAATGCTCCCAATGCATACCATACATGTCCGGCGGGCGCCGCAAGCAAGGCAATCCACACACCGACCATTTCATCGACCACCACGCGCGAAGGGGTCTTCGGCCCCAAGATGCCTCCAGGCGGTTAGCAGCCCAGATACCGGCAAGTGTAAATACCAAAATCAATGCTACTGTCAGCCACAAAAGGCAGACACTTGAAACCAGATAAGACAACCCGAACCAGATAAGCGTAGCCAGCAAAGCTCCCGCAGTGCCGGGTGCAAAAGGAGAAAAGCCCGAGCCAAAGCCCGTACCGATAATAACTGGGAGGAGGGAGGGTTTCTTCATCAAAAAAGTAATGAGGTGATAAATGCGATAAAAACGGTAAAATGATAAATGCAATAAAGTAATAAAAGTGATAAAGTGGTAAAGTGCTATCACTCTATCACCTTACCACCTTATTTCTATCACCTTATCACTGTTTTTTTAATCCAAATAACTTGGTGCAGTTTCACCCACCATGTTGCGGAGAGTCTCTTTCACCATGCGCCATTGCTGGAACAAATCGTGTACCGGCTCATGCTCGAAATCGTGCATCGGGCTCTTGCAGAAGAAGGACAGCCACGTCTGGATGCCGCACATACCTGCACGCAATGCCAAATCACTGAAAATAACCAAGTCGAGCGCGATGGGAGCAGCAAGAATGGAGTCACGGCACAGGAAGTTAACCTTGATTTCCATCGGATAGCCCATCCAGCCGAAAATATCGATGTTGTCCCATGCTTCCTTGTTATCCTTACGAGGAGGATAGTAGTTAATGCGTACCTTATGATAAACATCACCGTACAAGTCAGGATATTTCTCCGGTTCGAAGATATTGTCGATAACAGACAGCTTGCTGACCTCTTTTGTCTTGAAGTTCTCCGGTTGGTCGAGTACCTCGCCGTCACGGTTACCCAGAATATTCGTAGAGAACCAGCCGCTTACACCCAACATACGGGTCTTGAACATCGGAGCAAGCACCGTCTTCATCAAAGTCTGGCCACTCTTGAAGTCCTTACCGGAAATGGGCACATTCATTTTCTTGGAGAATTCCCACATGGCTGGAGTATCCACACACAGATTAGGAGCACCCATAATAAACGGAGCGCCTTCTGCAATGGCAGCGTATGCATAGCACATACTCGGAGAGATGACTTCAGTATTGTTTTCCTTCATTGCCTGTTCCAAAGCAGCGAGAGATTCGTGCTCCTTGGACAGCGGAATATATATTTCGGTACTTGCAGCCCACAGCACAGCAATACGCTCGCAGTTATTGGCTGCCTTGAAGTTACGGATATCCTCACGCAACTGCTCTGTCATTTCCCAGCGAGTAGCAGCCTTCTTAATATGCGTACCGTTCAAACGTTTTGCAAAATTGTGGTCGAATGCAGCAGGCATCGGCTTGATGGCTTGCAGTTCGTCTTTTACCAAATTCAAGTCTTTCTCTTTCAAAACCTCGGCATACATAGCAGCTTCGTAGGCGTTGTCCGGGAAAATGTCCCAACCGCCGAAAATGATATCATTCAAATCAGCCAAAGGCACTATGTCTTTGATAAGTTTCTCTTTGCCATCCTGCATGCGCATAGCAGCCATTTGTGTGATTGAGCCTATAGCTTTTGCCAAGCCCTTGCGAGCAGCTAATGTACCGGTAATCATGGTGGTTGCAACCGCACCACCTACTCCGACTACCAGCACGCCCAGGCGTCCGGTTGCCGGCTTAATGTTTTCTTTCATTGCCATTGTATTATTTAGAGTTTAAAAAATTGCTCAAATTTAGGGTATTTTACTCAATTGGGATTAGTCATTTTATCCGATTTAATGTCCTATTAGTAAGATTTAAGTTAAAATGTCATGTGTAGACTGATTCTGAGCCCGGATTTGTCTACATCCGGTAAATTTCGGTAAGTCAGACGCCATACATAATCGACACGCAACACCTTGAAAATATTTTCAATGCCTACACCTGCCTCTACGTATGGCGTATGTCCCATGGTGGTACTTCCAGCAGGAAAACGGAACAAATCCTGCTGAAAAGCCGGATTATTCTTATCACTCAAATTCCCATACAAGCCGCGACAGGAAAGCACTTCACGCCATTTCAACTTTTTCAACAAAGGAATACGGTTGAAGAGCCAGCCGTTCAAGTAATAGGTCACATCCCAGGAAGCGTATTCATCGTTCATGAATTCCATGGCATTCATCAGTGAATAGGACTCGGGCTGTATGGTATAGGACAAGTTCGCGTTGGGAATGACGAGCAAAGGGAAAGGAACCTTATTCCAGACTTTTCCGGCTTTCAGGATAACGTCCGTATAACCGAATGCCGAGAACCAGAAACGCTTTTGAAAACCCGCTTCCGTATAGTGATAGGTATAGTCTCCTCCCAGTACCCCTTTGGCAGCCATGGTATGTGTAAGCGAAAAGACCGGAGCATCCAGCGAAACGGGGAAACGGTTCCATTGGGTCTGGAAGAATTTCTCGTTGGGAGCATAGCGCAGCTTCAATTCCAGTTCACTGGTCGAAATACTTTTTACATACGTATTATGGTCGTCCTGCTTGACGAAAGGAATCAGATGGGATGATTCATCTTTACGCAGACGCGTCGTCATCTGCACGGAAAAGCCGGAATGGAACTCATTGGTATAGGTCAGTTCCGCCTTCCGCTGATAACCGATACGGTCATCCTTCTGACGTTTCAAGGCAAGAAAAACATTATCCTGACTGGTATAAAGATAGTGTTGTCCATATTGATTGACGTCTGACAAGTAACGGAGCTTCAACGAATGTATAGGAAATTCATTGGCATATTCCTTCTTCCTATGAAAAGAATATTCCAGTTCGGCGAGTCCCTTTACACGATGGTCGCGAAAACCGTATGCCATATAGCCCCTGCCGAACAAATGCGGATTGAGCCATGCCGTCGTCATACCGCCGGCACGCAAGCGCACCCCTTCCAGTGTATTTCCGCTGATAGTGGTATTCATCATACCGATATAGAACAAAGGTTCTTTTTCCTTCGGAGCGGGAATATACCCCGTGAACAGCACCTTCAACACTTTCTCCGTCCAGAAATAAACGGGATAGCTGCGCAACTGGGCCATCATCTTGTCCACCGAAGTCTCTTTCTTGCTGACTTCCACCTGGCGGTTGGCATCCCAATATGCTTCCGAATAGCCGGAAGCCGATGTCTCTTCAATCACCTTTTCCGGTTTTCGGAAAGCCTGCAGAGCCTTGTCATCCGGTTCATACTGATAGTTTCTGTAATACACATCCCGCTTGGCATAAATACCGTCACTATTGTCCACCAACTTGAATTCCGTAGTGATACTCTCATTGAGCAACTGCCTCGTACCGTCCTCCGCGCGGTCAAAATTCTGTTCAATCTTCATGTAGTCCACAAAGTTCAGATTTATTTTCTGAGGAAAGTTCATGACGGCACGCTTTACAAAATAGGTACTGTCCAGCATGACGTATAAATGTCCCGTAAAACCGAACGACTCGGAGTTGAAAGGGACAAATGTCAAGTCAACACAAGGCTTTCCGGCAACGGTAAGCGTATCCATCAGATAATATTTGTAGAAAGACGGCCCAAGGGAGGAAAGCGGACTGACAAACTTATTGGTGAACAAGGTGATGTTGTTCTCATAAAGGTCTACATCGGTCATGGTGACACTGATAGCCTGCTCCATACCCTGCTGGGAAAGCATCTCGTCCACTCCTGCCTGCCTGCGGGCGGTGACCCACTGTTTCCGGCTATGCGGAGACTTGCGGTAATAGTCTGTGGCAAGTAACTCACGGTTGGAGATGGCCAGTACCGGCCTGCCGGTAACGGCAGAGGTATCGACATAATCCGTCAGAAACTTGAACTTACGGTAAAGCCACTTCTGTTGCTTCAAGCTGTCGAAGTTATTGATGGCAAAAGTCATCTTTTCATAGCGGTCACGTTTCCAGAAGTCGCGTTCGTCGGGCGAGTAGTCATCCCGATGCTCTATCATCTTGCGTACAAACTCCACTGCGGGATTATCCTTTTTCTTATACCGTTCACGTTTCGGCTTCACCACCACCTCATCCAGTGCATAAGTGGCTGGCGAAAGGGCAATATTGAACTTAGAAGACTTTGCAGGATGAATCAGCCGGACATATTCATTATATCCCACGGCCGAAATGACCAGCGTGGCCTCCGGGCGATAGGTCTTGAAGGAAAAATCGGCCGTTATTGTCCGTCATCCCTCCCTCCGTAGTTCCTTTCAGATAAACTGACCGTATAAGGCAACGGCTCCTTCGTCAACGAATCGGTGACAACGCCTTGCACCATATATTGTGCTCTCAATGGAAGAGTAACCAGCTGGATAAGCAGAAATACCCTAAAAAACAACTTCATACCTTGTTTTACCTAATTTGGATGGCAAAGGTACGGAAGAAAACTTTTTCTTAAAGTTCGGTTTTACGGAATAAATGTTCTAAAAAACTCCTCCTGAGTATTGAGCAATCCGCTGACAAGAACCTGGATTAATGTTATAATGTCCATGAGTATTGGTACTCCTTTCGGTTTTTGTTTTTTTCGTCGAAATCATTATACCTCAAGGAACCAATACTCTTTTCATTTATTTTTATCAACTGACTATTTCTTTATTCCACCTCAACAGGTCCACCTTGGGATACTCCCACCATTCAAGTTTTATAGAAACTTTAAAAAAGCAGTTTTACAATCAGCGGATGCGCTTTTTTTATATCCTGCAAGTGATGGAAAACTGAACAACTGGACTCATGTTTATTCAAAGAACTCTATCGAATCCGATATGGAATTGAATGCAAGTATAGAAAATTGAAAAAATTCGATTGGAAATAGAGGTGTTTAATTGTACAAAAAGAGTGAGTATTTATCAAGAGTTTCTTGCCTCCATGTATTTATCTAATTTGGTAGCTATCGCTAAACGAGAGACGGATTCTTACATTATGATCTCCGATGAAAACAAGAGAAAATATCAAATAAACCGCAGTTACTTATTGAATAGAATAAAATCTAACCTGATATTTTTGTTGAAAAGTACAGCACACATGCGTCAATAACTGATAAATATGATAATTGAAGAATCACCGAAAGTTCTCTCTATTGTATGCCCAAACAGAAAATATGGAGTAAGATAGCCGCTTACTTCTCGGATAATCCGTATGGCCTGGAGACAGGTAGATCTTTGGAATCTTGTTCAGTTATTCAACATGCAGGATTCCTCAAATCCAGGAAAGCAGTGCTTCTGATGCAAAGTGGTAAATCTCCAGTGTCTGATTTCTCTCACGGATTACTACATCCGGAATGAAAGACACTTCGGACTGTCTTTCAGCTGACGGAAATTCACTTCTGCAAAAGAAACATATTCTGTTGCAAGCCGCAGTGCCCTTTTGGAAACTACAGGGTGATCTGTATTCTGAGAACTTTCGAATGCTTCTCTACGAAGAATCCT
>ENA-OQHD01000610-OQHD01000610.1-human-gut-metagenome-genome-assembly--contig:-NODE-610-length-12444-cov-5.804498_pt1 | contig 12444 bp, 20 predicted proteins | sample MGYA00242560_ERZ504711 | MGnify/ENA primary metagenome ERZ504711 (study PRJEB26092, sample SAMD00036198) | human gut metagenome | host: Homo sapiens | study: EMG produced TPA metagenomics assembly of... | reverse complement strand
TTGCTAGAGCAGTTGGCAAGAAAATCGGCTATAAAGTGGAGTTTATAACAACAAGTTTTGATGGACTGTTTGGTCTTTTGCAAAGTGGTAAAGTTGATGCGGTCGCAAGTAGTATCGCAATTACGGATGAACGCCAAAAAATCTTACGATTTCACAACACCGTATGCAACCTTCCAATATGGTGTTGTCGTTAAAAAACGATTCTTCACTAACAAATATTAATGAGCTTGGGGGTCATACATTAGCAGCAACTGTTGGTTCAAACCAAATTAAAGTTGTTAATGCTTATGATCCATCTATTCAAATTCAAACCTTCGATGACCGTGAAGCAGCTTTGACAGGGGTAACGAATGGTCAAGTTGATGGTTACTCAAACTCTAAGACAATCTTATCAGCTATTATTAAACAAAAAAAGTCTAGATCTGAAGATTTTGGATGGTGAATTAGGACAAGAAACATTGCCATTGCTTTCAATAAAGGTAAAAAATAAAGACTTACGAGAAAAAGCGGATAAATCTGTGGAAGAGTTAATTAAAGATGGAACAGTCTCAAAACTTTCTAAAAAATACTTCTCAGGTATTGATGCCACTTATAAAAAATAACCCTCATCAAACAACGACACAATGTCGTTGTTTTTTTCTCTCCAAGTCACCATAAGTGCGAAATCTCCCAAAAAGCGTTACACTTAAAGCGTGGAGATGCAAGTATCTAGTGAAGGGAGTGCTAAAAATGTCAAATTCAAATAATCATGTGATCTATCTTGCTGGTGGCTGTTTCTGGGGTGTGGAAGAGTACTTCTCTCGTGTGCCTGGTGTGTTAGATGCGGTTTCGGGTTATGCTAATGGTAGTAGTGAGACGACTCGTTATGAGCTCATCAGTCAGACGGGACATGCTGAGACTGTTCAGGTGACCTATGATGCTGGCAAGGTGACATTGCGAGAGATTCTGCTACATTTTTTCCGTATCATCAATCCTCTAAGCAAAAACAAACAGGGGAATGATGTGGGAACCCAGTACCGTACGGGTGTTTACTATACTGATGTAAATGACCTGCCAATCATCGAGAAAGTTTTCCAAGAAATGTCTGAGCAATACGGTCAGCCTTTGGCGGTTGAGTTGTTGCCACTTCAGCACTTTATTCCTGCTGAGGAATACCATCAGGACTATCTCAAGAAGAATCCTAATGGCTATTGCCATATTAATGTTAATCAAGCCGTTAACCCTGTTATTGATTCAAGTTCTTATCACAAGCCAAGTCAGGAGGAACTTAAAGTAAGTCTGAGTCCAGAAGCCTATGCTGTGACCCAAGAAAATAGAACAGAACGAGCCTTTACAAGCCCACTTTGGAATCATTTTGAACCAGGGATTTATGTTGATGTAGTGACCGGTGAGCCCCTCTTTTCATCTAGGGACAAGTTTTATTCAGCCTGTGGCTGGCCAAGTTTCTCTCGTCCTATTAGTCCCGAGGTTGCCAAATACAAAGAAGACCATTCTCACAATATGGATCGTATTGAGGTTCGTAGTCGTGTAGGAGATTCTCATCTTGGGCATGTCTTTCCAGATGGGCCAAGTGACAACGGGGGGGGTTACGCTACTGTATCAATGGTGTAGCAACGCGATTTGTGCCTAAAGCTGATATGGAAAAAGAAGGCTATGCCTACTTACTTGACCAAGTAGATTGACTAGTCACGAGTTTTAAGAGATGTTTTTAGCAGAATCATGTCATAACTAAAGAGGTTGGAGTCCCTTGCTACCAACCTCTTTTGCATGTAAAAGGAATTAAGGTAAGCCTTTTAAAACTAACATAAAATATCACCTAACCATTCAGGACAAAAATTGACCTTTTTCAATATTAAACATCTATGCTTTCATTAATGGATCCAGTTTGGCAATAAGCAGGAAAATCTGAATATAACTAATCACTCATAAAAGAAACTTTCTGTACATTGACAACAGTTTATTTGTTTTCAATATGAAGGAGGCTTTTTCTTTATTATCAAGTTTTGAGCAGAGAAAAAGCAGTCTAACTAGACTGTTTAAGGTATATTAATGATGTGATTCGTAGCGTTTGACGATTCTATTTAGGCGCCATTGGTAACAAAGACCACTGACGATAAGACTGGCAATCAGGCCAATCCAGTAACTATATGGACCCAGTCCAGCAAATTTTTCAAGAAGGTAACCAACAGGAAAGGTCAAGCCCCAGTAGGACAAGACACCGAGATAGAAAGGGACCTTGGTGTCCTTATAGCCACGCAGAATTCCTTGAAGTGGAGCCGCAAAGGCATCCGATACTTGAAAGAAGAGGCTATAGGTCATGAAAACGGTTGTCATTCTCAAAAAACTCAGGTTCATGTCCATAGAGTTCAGCTAAATCATATCTCAAGAAATAGAGAAAGAACAAAGTAAAGCCAGCAAAAACTAAGGCAGTTAGACGTCCTAGTTTGCTATAGCTCTTAACCGCATCCATGCGTTTAGCTCCAAATTCGTAAGAAATAATGATAGCCATTGCACTGGAAACACTGAGAGGAAAGGCATACGTGAGGTTTGAGAAATTCATGGCCGCCTGATGACTGGCAATGACTAGGGATGGATACTTAGCCATAACTAGACCAACGCCTGAGAAGATGGAGACCTCCGCAAAGAACGTTCCACCAATGGGGAGGCCTAGTTTCAGTGCATCAAGTAGAGCCGTCTTATCAAGGGGTTGGATTTTTTCAATCTGGTAGGGTTTAACCTTCTTATGCTTTCTGATAACTGCGATGGAAATAAGGAAAAGAGCCCAGTAAGCCAATGAAGTTCCCAGACCTGCTCCGGCTCCCCCCCAACTCTGGTAGACCAGCGATGCCATAGATGAGGAGAAAATTGAAGAAACCATTTAGTGGTAGAAGCAAAAGCATGAGGTACATGGAAAGGCGCGTGAGGCCAAGCGCATCAAGAAAGGAGCGAACCACGCTAAAGAGCAGAAGGGGAATAATTCCAAGGCTCAAAAAGCGTAGGTAACCAAGGGCTACCTTTCTGACCACAGGTTCCAAACCTAAGTGTCCCAGAACTAAGGGTGCCCCCAGAAAAACGAGGGCAAAGAGGATCAGTGATAGACCTAAAGCCATATAGAGAAATTGATAGAAATCTGGAGCTACTCGATCCTTGCGACCTGCCCCTAGATGGTGCCCGATAATCGGAACCAAGGCAGAGACGATACCTGTTAAGAAGGTAAAAAAAGGACTCCATAAACTCGTTGCCATGGCTACACCCGCCAAGTGTAGGGCATCGTATTGACCAGTCATGGTAGTGTCCACAAAGGCTGCCGAGAAGTTGGCGAACTGATAGATTAGTATGGGCACAAAAATTCTTGAAGAAAACAAGAAATCGCTCACGGAGAGAATGTGTTTCGTGCATTCTATTCTCCTTTCTAAATTAATTTTTCAAACATTTATATTTTCATTGTACTATAGATATGACTTGGATTCAATATGTTTTATTGCATGATAAAACACCTAAGTAAAGCGACTCAGGTGTTCTTGTGTTATTTTTCTTTTTTATTATGGTTCAAAATGGCATTGAGGACGATGGCAAGTAAGCTTGCGACCACGATACCGTTTGAGAAGAACATTTGGAAAGCTGTTGGTAAACTGTTGAAGAGGTTGCTATTGTTAAGACCAACCCCTGCAGCGATTGATACCGCAGCAATCAAGAAGTTGTGTTCGTTGTTAGCAAAATCAACACGTGCCAAGATTTGCATCCCTTGAATAGAAACAAAACCGAACATGACTAGCATAGCACCACCAAGTACTTGGGGCTTGGGATGATTTGAGCCAAGGCACCAAACTTAGGAAGGAGTCCGAGAAGAACAAGGAAGCCAGCTGTGTAGTAGATTGGCAAGCGTTTCTTAATGCCTGATAACTTCACAAGACCAACGTTTTGAGAGAAACCTGTGTATGGGAAGGTATTGAAGAGTCCACCAAGGAGAACGGCCATACCCTCAGCTCGGTAGCCGTTACGGAGGCGAGTGCTATCAATTGGGTCTTTGGTAATGTCAGAAAGCGCCAAGTAAACCCCGGTTGATTCAACCATTGACACAGTAGCGATGATACACATCATGATGATTGATGATAACTCAAATTTAGGCATTCCGAAGTAGAATGGTGTTGGCACATGGACAACAGGTGCCGCAGCTACCGGTGAGAAGTCAACTAAGCCCATGCTTGCTGCGATAACAGTACCTATAATCAAACCAATTAAGATTGAGATTGATTTGATAAATCCTTTGGTAAAAATATTAACCAAAAGGATGATAAGAACCGTGATAGCTGCAAGGAAGAGGCTTTGACCAGTTGGTTTGTCAACGTTGTTCCCCATATTTCCGATAGCGATAGGGATAAGGGTGTCAAACCAATAGTTGTGATGACCGATTCCGTAACGATGGAAGGGAAGAGGTTGGCAAATTTTGAAAAGACACCAGAAACAAAGATAACATAAATCCCTGAAATGATAAGGGCACCAAACATGGCACCGCTACCATGACTCTTACCAATCATAATGAGTGGAGCCACTGATTGGAAGGCAACTCCAAGCACAACTGGAAGACCAATACCAAAGTGTTTATTGAGTTGAAGTTGGAGGAAAGTTGCCACACCACACATGAAGATGTCAGTTGAAATCAAGTAGGTTAATTGATGAGCTGAGTAGCCCAAAGCTCCAGCAATCATGATTGGAACCAGATTGAGCCTGAGTACATGGCGAGTAAGTGTTGCAGTCCTAAGATTGCCACTTGTGAGTGTTTCTCTTTATTTTGCATTAGATGTCTGCCTCCTTAAATACGACCTGACCATTTTCGAAACGCTCCAAACGAGCAAGTGAAACAATTGGGTAGCCGGCTTCTTCCAAAAGAGCACGACCATCTTGGAAGGATTTCTCGATAACGATTCCGACAGCTTCGACGTGTGCGCCAGCCTCTTCAATGATTTGAATCAAGCCTTTGGCAGCTTGGCCGTTAGCCAGAAAATCATCAACGATGAGAACCTTACTAGTCACCTGTTTAGTGAAAGAGTAAACCTCAGCAGTGGGGATACCCTCATTCATGGTGATATTTTTAGCCTTCTTAGCAAAAATCATAGGGACATCTAAGTCTTCAGCTACATAGAGGGCTGGTGCAATACCAGATGCTTCGATAATCACCACCTTGGTGATGCCAGTATCCTTGAACTTTTTAGCAAATACCTTTCCAATTTCACGCATGAGCTCAAAGTCAACTTGGTGAGTTAAAAAGAGTCAACTTTGAGGATATTTTCCCCAAGAACATTCCCATCATTGAGAATGCGGTCTTCCAGTAATTTCATATTACCTCCTATAAATTGAATAACAATGCTGTGCTTTGATTTATTTCAGAATCTATTGAGACTCTGACAAAAATCCAAAACAATCGAATAATATAAAAATGGCCTGCAAAGCAAGCCTTTAAAAATTCACAAAAATGACAGTGAAATCTTTCTATGACTAAATTAGCATTACTTATTGTTAGGAGTTACGGCACCTTGTAGAAACGTCACGCCCATTCGTGACATAAATAAGTAATGTTCTCATTGTTTGATGAAACTTTCGAAGGTTGATGATAAACCAACATCAACACTATTATAATACTATATTTTCTTTGAAGACTAAAATAATTTTTCCATAAAAATGCACTCTTTAAAAAGTTGGAAAATTCAATCTAACATTATTGTAAGATTTGCTGAGAAAGGGCGATTCTTAGGTCATTTTTGTTATAATAGTGAGAAATGAAAGAGGTTGGGTTATGCATAAGATTTTATTAGTTGAGGACGACGAGGTTATCCGTCAACAAGTCAAAAAAATTGCTAGAACAGTGGGGTTACGAAGTTGTTCTTGTTGAAGATTTCATGGAAGTATTATCTATTTTTGTAAAAGTAGAGCCCCACTTGGTTCTTATGGACATTGGTTTACCTCTATTTAATGGTTATCATTGGTGTCAGGAAATTCGTAAGGTCTCCAAGGTGCCTATTATGTTCTTGTCTTCCAGAGATCAGGCCATGGATATCGTTATGGCAATCAATATGGGTGGGGACGACTTTGTGACTAAACCCTTTGACCAAAATGTTCTCTTGGCAAAAATTCAAGGGCTTTTGCGCCGATCTTATGAGTTTGGAAAGGATCAGAATCTTTTGGAATATATGGGTGTGATTTTGAACCTTAAGGCCATGGATCTGGTTTATCAGGGAGAAGTCGTTTCTTTGACCAAGAACGAGTTTCAGATTTTACAAGTTCTCTTCGAACATGCTGGTAATATCGTTAGTCGGGAAGACCTCATGAAGGAGCTTTGGAATAGTGACTTCTTTATTGATGATAATACCCTGTCTGTCAATGTGGCACGTTTACGTAAGAAGTTAGAGGCTGTTGGTTTGAAGGACTTTATTGGAACCAAGAAAGGTGTCGGTTACGGGTTGCGTCATGATGGATAAGCGTCAATTTGTCAAATATCAGATTAGGTCTCGTCTACCTTTCTATCTTTTGTTTATTTTTAATGAAATCATCTTGGTTTTGTTTGCCTTTTTATTTGAAGAGGCAGCAGATATTCTTCATTATGCCTTGACCATACTGACATTTGTGGCCATCATCATAGCTATTTGGGACTTGGTTAGCTCTTATCAGTCTTATAACTTAGCCTATCTCTATGAGAAAATGACACCATCAAGTCCTTTAGAGTTTTATCTAGCTCAGGCCTTGGAAAATGCTAAGGAGAGTCAAATGGTTCAGACTGAGGAGGAGCGCAAGCGCTATACAGATTTGATGGACTACTATACCCTTTGGGTGCATCAAATCAAGACGCCAATAGCAGCCAGTCAATTATTGTTAGGGGATGTTACAGATAGTAAAACGAGGGCTCTCTTGGAGCAAGAGGTCTTCAAGATTGATGCCTACACCAATCTGGTCTTGCAGTATTTACGTTTGGAAAACTTTCATGATGATTTGCAGTTGAGGCAGGTTGCATTAGACCCCTTGGTTAAAGAAGTTGTTAAAAAGCATAGTATTTTCTTTATTCAAAAAGGATTAACTATTAATCTACATGACTTGGATGTTGAGGTCGTTACAGATGAAAAATGGCTCTTGGTTATCGTAGAGCAGGTCTTATCAAATAGTTTGAAGTACACAAAAAGTGGTGGCATTGACATTTACTTCAAAGATAATAGGCTTTATCTTAAAGATTCTGGGATTGGTATCAAGGATAGTGATATTTTACGTGTCTTTGAGCGTGGTTTTTCAGGTTACAATGGCCGCTTAACTCAGCAGTCGTCTGGACTGGGTCTCTATCTTTCAAAGAAAATAGCTGATCAGCTTGGACATGATATTAGTATTAGCTCCCAAGTAGGTCAAGGAACCACAGTTTCCATTCATTTTCAAAAGCAGAAGTTGGCTATTGATTAATAACTTACAAAAGTGTAAGAAATAAGGCTAGAAATGAAAGCAAGGGTTATGGTTGAGACCTTGCTTTTTCTATAAAATGGTATCAGAAGTTAAGTAAGAGGTTCCTAGAATCTCTTCTAAATCTATAAAATAAAGGAGCTTATTATGACATTACTAGATGTTCAACATGTTAAAAAAAATTCTATAAAACACGTTTCAAAGGAAATCAGGTTGAAGCCCTTAAAGATATCCATTTTACGGTTGATAAAGGTGACTATGTTGCAATCATGGGTGAGTCCGGGTCAGGAAAATCAACCTTGCTTAATATCCTTGCCATGCTTGATAAACCAACAGCAGGGCGTGTCTATCTGAATGGTATGGACACAGCAAGAATTAAAAATAAGGATGCTTCCAGTTTCCGTCGTGAAAGATTAGGATTTGTTTTCCAGGATTTCAATCTTTAGATACCCTATCTGTTAAAGATAATATCTTGCTACCTTTGGTCCTTTCTCGATGCTCAGTTAAGCAAATGATGACACAAGTTGAAGCTATCAGTCGTCAACTGGGAATTCACTCTTTGCTAGAGAAGTACCCTTATGAAATTTCAGGTGGCCAAAAACAAAGGGTTGCAGTTGCGCGTGCGATCATCACTAAACCAGAAATCCTCTTAGCAGATGAGCCAACAGGCGCCTTGGATTCCAAATCTTCAGCGGCACTCTTGGATGTCTTTGATACTATTAATGCCAGCGGTCAGACCATTCTTATGGTAACTCACTCAACATCGGCCGCCAGTCGAGCGCAGCGTGTTTTGTTTATCAAGGATGGTATTCTTTATAATCAAATCTTCAAAGGGGATAAGTCTGAACATCAAATGTTCCAAGAAATTTCCGATACACTTACAGTAATGGCAAGTGAGGTGAACTAATATGTTTCGTCTAACCAATAGACTGGCTTTTGTCCAATCTCATAAAAAATTCGTAAGCTTTATTATCCGTATACATTGGCAACTATTCTGGTTATTGCTATTACCTATATTTTTACATCTTTAACGCTTAATTCGCATCTGGATGACTTAACTGGGGCAGATGCTATCAAGATGGTTTTGGGGTTGGGACTTGGAATTGTCGCCCTATCCTCTGGGATTATTGTTCTTTATGCCAACAGCTTTGTCATGAAAAATCGTTCAAAGGAGCTTGGTCTCTATAGTGTGCTAGGCTTGGAGAAGCGTCACCTCTTTAGTATGATTTTAAAAGAAACGATGATTATGGGTTTTGTGACTTTGCTTCTAGGTATAGGTGTAGGGGCGCTATTCGATAAACTCATTTATGCTTTTCTTCAAAGGATTATCGGTGAAGGTACTGGTTTGGTTTCGACCTTTCAAGTAATGACGATCCCTATTGTTCTTGTCATCTTTGCTTGTATTTTTAGTTTGTTGGTTTTGGTAAATGGTTTCCGATTACTACGGCTTAATCCTTTACAATTAACTAAAGATGGCCTTAAGGGTGAGAAAAAAGGACGTTTCCTAGTTATTCAAACCCTTTTAGGACTTGGGACTATGGGATATGGTTACTATCTTGCTCTCTCTGTTCAGAATCCAGTAACGGCTATTATCAGTTTTTTCCTAGCTGTTTTACTGGTCATTTTAGGGACTTATCTTCTCTTCAACGCTGGGACAACAGTAGTTCTGCAACTCTTGAAAAAGAAGAAAAGCTACTATTACAAGCCTAATAATATGATTTCCATTTCCAACCTTGTCTTTCGGATGAAGAAAAATGCAGTTGGGCTTGCAACCATTGCTATCCTCTCAAGTATGGTTCTCGTGACGCTTGTAGGTGCTGCAAGTATCTATGCTGGAAAAAAAGACTATCTGGCGAGTGCTGCTCCACATGATTACACAGTTACCGGAACGAATGTAGATGTAACAAGTACACAAAAGGTTATGGATGATTTCTTATCACAGTCGGGAAATCAGGTCAATAGAAAAACGGAAGTAACTTACCTCTACTTTGGTATCAAAGAACAAGAAAAAAACAAGCTAACCATCTTTTCTGAGAATGAAAGAAAAGTTCTACCAAAGTCAGTTTTTCTTGTCTTCTCACAAGCAACTTATAAGCAATTAACAGGTAAAGACCTCAATCTGACTTCAAATCAAGTTAGCTTATTTACTAAAAATAAAATATTGAAAGATCAAAAGAGTGTCTCTATTAATGGTCAAAACTACCAGATTCAGGAAAGCCTTAATGACTTTATTAAAGGTAAAGTACCTAATATCTTTACAACCATAGTTTCTGATTATAGCTACCTTGTCGTTCCTGATATGGATATTTTTAAAGAAAGTATCAAAGGAACAGCAACCACTCAATCTACTTATGTTGGTGTTAACGTCAAAGACCCTACACATGAAGCCAAGAAAAATTCAGATTTGTTAGACAAACTCACGGATAAAGAAATGCAACAGTTAGCTGGACAAACTACTGGTGTCCCTGGGCCTAACCTCACTGCTAATAGCCGATATGATGTAGAAGGGATGCTAAATGGCTTTGTTGGCGGAACCTTATTTATCGGTATTTTCTTATCCATTATCTTTATGCTTGGCACAGTTCTCGTGATTTACTATAAACAGATTTCTGAAGGTTATGAGGATCGTGAGCGCTTTGTTATTCTTCAAAAGATTGGGTTGGACGACCTTCAAGTCAAGCAAACCATTCGTAAGCAAGTTCTTACCGTCTTCTTCCTCCCTTTGATTTTTGCCTTTATTCACTTGGCCTTTGCTTATCATATGATCAGTTTGATTGTGCGTATCATTGGAGTTCTCAATCCAGATCTTATGTTAGTGGTTACAATTATTGTTTGTGGCGTTTTCTTCTTAGCTTATGTCTTGGTTTTCGTCCTAACGTCGCGTTCTTATCGTAGAATCGTATCAATGTAACTGACATAGAGTCTAGTTCAGCTAGGCTCTATTTCTTTTATGCTATAATAGATGAAAGAATTATAAATCATCGGAGAAAACACATGTCACAGACTATTGATGTCAAACGTTATGAGGAATTTGCACGTCAAAAGCAGGGGGAGCACCGTAAGTTTCTAGCACAACTTAAGAAGAAGGCTCCTAAAAATTTAGATAAGATTGTTCAGGAGGTGCACAATGAAGTCTTTCAGGAGATTGATTGTACCCAGTGTGCTAATTGTTGTAAGACGCTTGGTCCCGACTTCACAGAGCAGGACATTACTCGCATTGCCAAGCATTTTCGAATGAAATTACCTGCCTTCGAAGAGATGTACCTGCAGGTAGATGAGGATGGCGACAAGGTCTTCAAGTCTATGCCTTGTCCTTTTTTAGGGCCTGATAATCTCTGTGATATTTATGATGTCCGTCCTAAGGCTTGTGCAGCCTTTCCTCACACGGATCGTAAGAAAATCTATCAGATCAATCATCTGACTATAAAAAATTACGCTTTTCTGTCCAGCAGCCTACCTTTTTGTGGAAAAACTCAAGGACAGGATTTAGGGAGGACTTGTTATGAAACGCTTTAATTCAGGTGTTATTACCTTACTTATCATTGCAGCCTATTTTATCGCAACAGCTTTTATTCCAGATTTGTATTTGGCTTTTAATTATAAGTTGATTTTAGCCTTGCTTTTTGTGCTTTTGAGCTGGCAATCTAAGGGAAAATTTCTCTTTTCTTGGGATGGCCTTTCTATCAACCTACATACATGACCTTTTTCGCTTGGACTATTCGGAATGGACTCTCTTTGTAGGGATTCTTATCTTGGGGATTGCAGTGGACCGTTTGAGCAAGCCAAGTTATAAGCAAAAAATTCTCTTACAAGGTGTCTAAAGAACATGAGCGAGAAAATTTTTGCTAAGACTCATTTTTTTCAGAGTCTGTGCAAGTGGTGACTTCTCAGAATCTTGAAACTGTCTATGCCAATGCTGATTTTGGGCGTTTGACCTTGGATTTGCGTCAGGCTCAGTTTATGACGGACCGACCTCAGATTGTGGTTCAGGCAAATTTTTCTCAGGTTATCATTCGAGTGCCCAAGGATTGGCAAGTGGATACACACGGGCTTCATACAAGCCTATCAGGAGTGAAAGGTTATGATAGTCTAGGAGAGCGAGAGTTATCAAGCACTACAGTTTCTCTAACAGGATCTGTATCCTTTGGACAAGTAACTATCAAACATTGAAAATAATGAAAGAGCGAAAGCTCATTTTTTCTTGCAAATCCTTTTAATATAACATTGAATACGTTTACAAAAAGTGCTATACTGATAGTGAAAATAATTGGAAAATTGCAATCATTTCTTTAGAAAGGAGTTTTCTTATGGAACGATTTAATCTTCGGTCCTTCTTGTTGCTTTTACTAGCAGCTTGTTTTATCGCTAGTGCCTTTATTCCAGATTTTTGGATCATGGTCAACTATAATCTGGTCTTCTTCTTGGCCTTCTTTTGTTTTGGTATCTTGAATAGGCGACCTCTCCTTATTTTTCTTGGTTTGGCCTTCTTATCACCCTATGTTCATGACTTGTTAAACCTTGACTTTGCACAGTGGAATCTCTTTAGCGGTATCTTTCTAATAGGTTTGGCTTTAGAGTTGCTATATGGCCGTAGTCAAAAGAAAGGTCTCACTAAAGACTATAAGGTCAATAAGAACGACCAAGAAGGGCCACATATTTCTGTTAAGACATATATGGCTGAGGATAGGTATCGCATCTATTCTCAGGAAGTCGAAACGGTTGATATGAATATGGCTTTCGGTGAGCTGTGGCTGGATTTGAGTCAAGCCAGCTTTGCATCAAGTCAGGTAGCAGTTCATCTTGATGCTAAGTTTGGTGAAGTTCATATTCGACTTCCTCATGCTTGTGTTATGGACACCACTGGAATCTCACATCCCCTATCATCTGTAAAGGTGGATCGTTTTGAATCTGATTTAGAACAAGTTGAAACGAGACTTCATCTGAGCGGAAGTCTCTTCTGCACTGAGCTAGAAGTGGAGTATTAAGGGAGTCCAATGATATCAGCTC
>ENA-OQHD01000609-OQHD01000609.1-human-gut-metagenome-genome-assembly--contig:-NODE-609-length-12445-cov-3.115847_pt1 | contig 12445 bp, 11 predicted proteins | sample MGYA00242560_ERZ504711 | MGnify/ENA primary metagenome ERZ504711 (study PRJEB26092, sample SAMD00036198) | human gut metagenome | host: Homo sapiens | study: EMG produced TPA metagenomics assembly of... | reverse complement strand
TGATATGCGCATAAAAGTGGGATGATAATCCCACGATATGCGAATATTGGGTAGGATTGTGGGAGTGCGTAGCACGGAGCAATCCGTAGGCATCAAAGTCGGGGGCTTTTGACCCTGACATCATTTTAACATTAAATCACAATCCCCTTACAATGGTCAATCTCATGCTTACTCATTTGAGCATTGATTGATTTCAATATTTCTTGTATTTCATTATAATACAAAAGTTCGTCGTCACTTAATGACTCGTTTCGTTCGTATTGATAGTCACTTGGAGAAATAGCTTTATTCAAAAATGTGTCAGCATATATTCTTAAATATAAGGCATAATCTTTTCGCATTGCAATGTGTGCATCAAGCATTTTCACAATATATCCATCATTGGGAACTCCATTCGTCTTATGCGGAATCAGATTCACGAGAATTTTATAAGCTCCAACAAACACAAGTTCAATCATCATCATCAACAGATAAAAATTGTTTGGTAACATCAGTAATGTACTCAGAGCAGCAATTATGGCATTAGCAATAACGCCGCCTAAGTTATACGCTTTATATTTAATTGTGCTGGTTTGAGAAGGATACATAACACACTGTCCGCCATGTGATTTTTAACCATGTAAATTAATTTTGGATTTTTTCAGTTTTCACCAAATTAAATGGACCAAACCGCAAAAAATAACAGTTTATACTTACTGACTAATCCTCCAAAGAAATGACCACACTCATGAAAGACTAAATGTATAGCTGAAGCTACTACATAAAAGCCCACTGCAATCGCCAATGATATAACCGATAATTGATTTTCAAAATACAAAAACAACAGCGTTACCCCGACACACATCGCAGCAAATATAGCTTTTAGCAATTTCATATGGTACAATTCCTCCCCATTTCCAATAACCACAAAAGCACTTCATACAGAGACTTGCGGCTCCGATGAAGTGCTTTTGTGTGGTTGAATTACATTATCTTAATTACTCAGCTTTAATGCTGGAGTCAGCCTGCTGAAGCAACCACATAACGGGGTCAACAACATTCTTGCCTTCATACGGCTGACCTTCATGGTTGTGGCCGAGAGCACTACAGGTAAAGTATCTAACAGTTTTGAACTTAGCTTCTGCAGTACGAACAAAGTTACCTGCACCGTATTCTTCTAAGAAGTTACGGCAGACCGCATCACGAGCATCCATATAACTTTTACAGGTTTCTGCATTTTCTGCAAGATACTGCTGAGCTGCGATTTCACCGATTTTTTACTTCCAAGGTAGGAATATCAACCTTGTTAATTACAACCGCAAGATTACGCTTCAAGGTGTCCTTATCCTTCAGGCCAAACATCTTTTCAAGGTTAATCAGCATAATATTCAAGATGTCTTCGAAGTCTTTGGAGCTTGCACCATAAGCATTCAAATCAACTTTATCTTCAACGTCCATAGCAAACTGATTAAGTGTAAGCGGGTCAATAATGAAGATAAATCCATTCGCATAGCTATATGCAAGGTTGTTCTGAACATCGCTACTGCTAGAGAACATTTCGCCGGAAATATCATAAACATAAATACGACGACCGATTTTCTCATAGGCAGCTTAAGCATCAACTGATACGCAGTCAAAGAGTTCAATTCTGTTTTCCATCAGACGAACACCCTGATTTAAAGATTTCATCGCAAGTGCATGGTCTTTTTCCTCGGTATCAGAAATAAAGCTCATTTCCCAGCTGCGAGCAGGAGCAACTTCGCTCATCATCTGGTCAATAGCCATATTGATGAAGCAAGTTTTACCTACAGACGGTCCACCTATAACGGGGAACGCATACTGACGGCTTGCAGTATCGCCCGACAAAGCAGTGCCGCACTCGGGACAGTAAGCCTTAAGCTGTCCACGACCATTCAAGAATGTAGTGGGGAGCTTTGTTCCACAAAGACAAGTACGTTTCAAAATACCATATTTACTCGGAACCAAATTGGTGTGTTTCTCTCCACACCCAGGGCACTCATATGTAGGGATAAGAAATGGTGCTTGACAGTCGGGATTCGGACAAGCATTCTTGATTTTATTTATCATAATGTAGATTCGGTCGATGAGCCATAAAAGCCCAAAGCCGATATAAATAAAAGCAAAGAATGCAAACAATACTGCGATATGTGCAAATGTTGTAAATGCAGTAATCGCACTACCGAATGTAAAAATCGAGATAGCAGCAATTAAATTCATGCCGCCACCCATAGTGAAACAGCCTTTTTCACAAGCAAGTGAGAACTGGTCTCCTGCAGAGTGAATGTTTCTGGACCAAGATTCTTTTATTGTGTTCCATAAATCAGTGTAGCCTTTTCCGAAGAAATAGCTAACTTTTGCGGGTTGTGGTTTAGCCATGATAACCCCTCCTTTCTCTCTTTTGAAATGCCTTATGCTACGGGTACAGGTTTTCGGTTGCTGTCAACCACATTGTGCTTAAATGCAAGAATGTAATTCTTGAGGGAATGGAAACCTCCAATAAAAGTGCCACCATAAATTATGATTGCAACAATCATTGCAATTACAAACAATGCAATAGCGAGTCCAATTGCCCAACCATAATCATCATCGCGTCCTACCAAGCATTTTCTCTGTTCGTTCATTGTGTGAACCTCCTGTTATGTATTTTTGTTATTTATTTCTTGTGGAAAAATCCACCAAGGTTTTTCTACGAATCCTTCTTTACGACGGACTTCATCTAAATAGATAGTCACAGCGAGAGCTGGGAACATCTTGAATTACTGCTTGTCGTACATCTAATAATCGATCCTCGTCAAGCGAACGTAAGTAACGAACGATAGGTTTATAAAGTTCTTCCGCAGCTTGGTCGCTTCTTTCGGCTGTAACCAAATATACGCAAGTCCAAGCAAGAATACGCTTCCATCGTTCGGTCTCCTTCTTAGCCTTCTTTTTCAAGACGGAGATATAATCATCTATAAAATTTGAGAAGTAGCGACCGTGATAGAAAATTCTCATTAACGCTGGAACATCCTCGGATGCTTGTAGCAACACGAAGTATTCGTCAAAGTAATTCTTAATGTAAGCCTCATAATCGGACTTCTCAACAGACTTTAACGAAATTCCGGTTTGAGCCAATTCTCCAGACAGATTTACAGGACGTTTGCGTTGTGCGTTATTGGCTGTCAACATTTCACCAATGAAGACAGCTTTGATTTTTCTAAGCCTGATTTATCGACTTTGGCTCTAATTTGGCATACTCGCTGAAGGAACGCACTATCCATCTTCGAAAGTTCCTTAACGCTGCAATCATTTACAGCGTTTGTCAAAACCATAATAGTCTCGCCGTCGTTAATGACTGAAGCGTTAATTTTGCGAAGAATGTCGATTGCAACGTCCTCACGAATTTTCGCATCCACATTGTTAATGCAGGCAAGAATCATTGGTTCGATAGTAAATCCGGAGTTGGCAGAAATACGAGAACGCTGTTATCGTAGAAACGCCAAAACTCATCTTCGGGATTCTTAGAAGATGCGATTTTCCGAGCACACAATCTTGTGGCGATAGGTGCAGCTCCAGGTGTCTCCAACAACAACTGCTCAAAACGATTAAGCTGTCTGTCTGTCAGAGATTCGGTTATTTCTACATACTTAACGCACAACTGTTCCAACTGTCTCGGCTCACGCAACGCAGCCATAAAGACGCTTAGAATGTTTTCAAATAGTGCTTGGTTATCAGATGTAGCAAACAGAATTTCAATCATCTGCTTTTCACAACCATTGATTTTCGTGATGTTCTTTAACAACGCTTGCAATACCTTTGAAATCGGTTGACCGTTAGACATACCGCCATTAAACGTATAACTTTGAAGCAACCATGTTATGTAGAATCTATTCGTAAATGGATTACTATGTCCGGACAAATATAATAGCAAATGCTCGACACTATTCGCTGAGTTCAAATAATTGAGGTATTCTCTGTATTGCTGAGGAGTTTCGCTTTTTATAGTTTGGATAAGAGACTCCAGCTTATTACAAGGTTCAGATGCTTCACTGGCGTGTTGATAAATTGTTTCGGTGAACAATTCATACAATGTGAAAATCATGAAGCTTGAATACTTACAAACGAATCCCCAAAACAATGCGAGCAATTCTGCTTCAAGCGTCCATCCACTTTCTTGGTACTTGACCAATAACTTACTTCCTACGTCTGAGTTATCAGACTCAGAACAATAGGTAGAACCGAATGAAAGAACTGCTTTTAAGTTGTCTTCGCTAAAGTCGAACTCATCACTTTTTTAGCAAGTGGTAATAGAGATATGCGTCTTGCAAACGACCGATTAATCTCACTAAATGATGTAGCATCAACAAAGTCACCGGAAAGAATCAACTTCTTCGCAATCAAAGGCAATACTTGCTGCCATAGCGTGTGCATAGCTGTTCGGGGTCACTCCTTGGGTCATGTGTACCCCCTATAAAGTCCATGACAATTTGGCGATTACTCTTGCACTCGGTTGCGTGAATTAAAGTAATTCGCATCCGGTCTTACTCCGATAAGGTGGAAGTTCAAACCTTCTTCTCTTGCTCTTGGAGAACGCATTGATTCATGGTCTCCAATGTAAGTGTTGAACGTGAACTTCTTTGCAAGTCGAGAAGGAAGTATTCTCTGAACTGCTGCAGCCCATAAAACCAAATTTTCACGGGAATCGTTGAGGTAGAATGGGATGCCTGCATCTTGCGATACCAAAATCATCGAAATGAGTTGTGCGAACTCATCTTCCTTATCGAAAAGAAATTCGTTTAATTGTTCGTCATTTATAACGGACGCATACTCTGATATATGCAACGGTGGCAACGGCGGTACTGGGGAGGGGGCATCTAATTCTTCTTGGGTCATCGCAGTTTTTATATAGGGTTCCGCAAAGAACTCCGCAGGACGACAAGGCAAATCGTTAATATCAAAAATCAACGCATGAATAATGTAATTTCCGTATCTGCCAGAGTAGTCTTTTCCGAGGTAAGTTGATTGTGCAACACAACCACGACCTGTTGGGAGAACGAAATAGGAAAAACGCATAAGGAAAAATTATCAGCAATTTCCTGCGGAGTAGGAGTGAGTGTTAATTCTTTAGGTGCGAGATATTGCATCGCATCCTTAATTGCAGTACACTCCGACTCCGATATACCCTCAGAACGAGAGTAAATCATATAGCCCTTTTCAGTAGAGTCGCCGTTCTTCCAGGAAGTATATATGTATTGTAATGCTTCCATAACAGCACCTCCTTATTCTGTGGGAATAATGTGTTCTTGGGAAAGAATCCACAAGAATGGGTCTGCAACACGGAACGGACGGAACTTCGGAATTTTATTGTCCATATCGGGGTTACTACCCAACGCACTTAAGCCAAAGAAGGCGAAGTTTGAAAATTGGGTAGATACCGTTTGATACAATTCCATTCCGAGCCAACTTTCAACCAAACTCTGCATTTCGTTGTTAGCGTCCTCAAAATCAATCTTGTCAAACGCTCCCTTACGGATATGTGCAGAATCGTTTTTCAGACAGCTTGCAGGGTCCAAAAGTTCGTCAACAGCATCAATCTTAGTAAAGGCGATTGCAATCGGAATATCAATCTTCTTACTGAGGTTTGTCAGACCAGAACCGGTTCTGACAATTTCGATAGTTCTGTTGAGGATTGTATTTACATCGGTATTTTCCTCCGGCAATCTGAATTTTTCCTTGCAGTTCGTCTCTTACAGCAGGGAGCTGCAATGGGTCAAGCAAAAGAATAATGCCTGACGAATGATACAGATAACGGTTAAAAGTTTGCATAGATGCCAGCGAATTAAGGTTTTCACCTGCTGTATCGAAGAATGTCAAGGAAACTGCATCATTCATAGCTTTCTTAAACAAACCGCCTTTTCTTTGGAAAATCAAAGAGTAAATCAGCGGGTCAACGTCACCGGCATCCGAACCACGCACACAAGTACGATGACGATAAAGCGGATCATAAAACTCTGTACGATAACGATTCAAGGTCTTATCACCGCAAGCCATCAACGCACAGTTGAATGCACGTCCGATGTCATTTTTTAACTGGTTAATCAAAACTGCAACATAGTTACTTTTACCGGTTTCTTTAGCACCGATAATTGCGATAGGGTAGCTCTTTGCAGTTCCGATATTAAGCGGAAGTTCACCGCCGCACTTAGGGCAAATCTTAGTTACAAGAGGTTGTCCACATTCTTCGCACACCGGCTTTTTGGCATTTGCAGGATGCTGAGGCATTCTGTCGATTGCGTGCTGGCATTTAGAAGTAGTGCTTGTATTGGAGCAAATATACTCAATACTATCGAGGCTCTGTAATTCAAAGCATCGAGGGCACAGGAATTTACCTGCCATAAAATTTCGCCTCCTTTATATGTTATTTCCTGCTTTACAAGCAATTTTGAAAGACTTGTATGTTTTTGTCATTCAAGAAGAACATCTTCAATCTGGTGTCAGCTTTCATCGGTGAAACATCAAACTCAAAGGTATGAGACCCCCTTGATTTCGGTATTTTCATTTACCGTGCACACAATATCACCGTCGCCACGCTTCAAAGGAGTGCTTTGAATTTGCTTACATAGCAAACGCAGGGAATACGCAAGCTCCTTCGGTTTCGATTTCTACGGGTTAGTGTGCACTTTTTTTGCTGAACAATCCAGACTTTTTGTACTTCAATGTATAGAACACATCATTTTTGAGGTTCGTTACTCAAAAGAGCACGGCAAGCATCAGAATATACACGATGTCTGTCACTTTCAAAGTAAGTGTAAACCTCAGCATAAAAGGTTCCCTTGGCAGGATTTGAAATCAAAATACCTTCGTTAGCCTCATACTGACGTTTACTACATTCAATTTTATGAGCCAACGGGTCATCAATTCCCGTAGGGTAGGAATCCATTCTATATACGAGCAGAGACCTATCAATCTTTTTGGGCCACGTAAAGTTGACATACATTTCTGTTGCAGCGGAGTTTATATCGAAAGATACATCCTTTGCTCCGGGAACAGAAGATATATAAGAGGCTACATTCAAGATGACATTAGAAGCGTTAATAACGCCTGGAACAATGTAACATTCGCCCACAAAGTTTAATCTAAACTCTGCTTCAGTAAGGCTTTTCAAATTAATGTCAATCTTTTCGTACTTGCTCAAAAGCTCGTTTAAGTCATAGATAGTTCCTACGGCATATTCGGGCTTTTGCTTTGCGTAGAACAGAATTACATCCCACTCGGACTGCGTCCATTTTGCTTGGAATACTTCATCAATTAACTGAACTGAGAAGTCCTGCAAAGGTTTAGCAGGCTTCTGAGGGACAGCAGACAAATAAGCCTTTTCAGAGAAGTATGTCTTGCCGTTTAACGTATGACCGGCACTAATTGCGAACCAATAATTTGTGCCGTTAGTCAAGCCGCTGACAAGAAGTCCGTCCAATCGTGTACACGGAATGGTCTCATACTGACTATCGTCCTGCGGTCTTTCATAACCGCAGTATTTATAGAGACGAATTTCGGTAACTGTCGGTGCTTTTGTCCAGGACAATGTAACCATCTCGTCGCCGCCGATAGCTTTTAGATTTGTAACCTTTCCGACAATAGCGACGGCTTCATCAAGGCGAGTTGCTTTCGAATGAACACCAATACGAACCGCAAAAACGGAGTAGTACAAGACCGTGTTTTTAGGAGCGTTGGAGTCGGTGTATGCAAGTTCCTTTCCATTGTAAACTGTCGAACCATCAGTAGGACCGTTAGGATATGTATTTTCCTTACGAACTACGACATAAGTAATTTCGCCAATAGACGGACTTGGTTTCCATGTCAAGGTAATTTCGTCGCCAACTCTTTTACTACTTACGGCAGGAACCTCGTCGGGCGGGAATTTCTTCAAGCTCTGATTAAGTTCATCGGAGTCGGCAATAAGCTCTGTGAGCTTCATTGCGATAGTAAACGCTTCATCACCGGATGCGTTTCGCATAATATCCAACTGGCTTTCTACTTCTTTTAGAACTGCTGTAACTTTGCTTGCAACAGACGGGTCTATACTAAAACCATTAGCTTTTGCTTGGTCGATTTTAGTCTGAGCAGCATACATTTTCTTGTCTTGAATATCCTTCATGATTGCTGCGATAGTGTCTGCCGCTTGTTTACGTTCGTCTTGAATGGTTTTTTCAAGGCTCAACACATCAGCGTGATTGGGCCAATATGCTTTTGCTTCTTTTACAAGACGTTCAGCTTCTTCCAATGCCTTTTCAGAATATTTTTGTTTTGCTTGGTGCAACAGCTCAACAGCTTTATCCATCTTCGTGAGGTCAAAGCCACACTTGGCACAGACTTTAGCAGAGTTGTTGTTTTCAGCAGAACAGGCAGGGCAAGGAATAATAAGCGGTTTTCCGCATTTTACACAGTTTGTAGTGCCAGCGGGGTTTTCTGTGCCACACAGACCACACACGATTTTATTCTCGGGTAGTGCGTAGCCCATGTATTCACAGTAGTGGTTGATATATACAGAAGCATCAGAAACGCTGACATGATACTGGCGAACTGCAATATCGATCAAGCTTTCTTTCATCTTGGGTTCAATTCGCTTCTGATTACTTAACGCAAGCTCATCAACAGCCTCATTGACAGCTCTATACTTTGTGAGATTTACATAGTTATCATACTTTTTTCTTGCTTGCCACATCTTTGAAAATAACAACACACAAACCACACAAAGACTGAACTGCGTTGTCACGTCCTGTCTTACGCCTTTAGCCAATACTTTTTTTCTTCATGGAATCAGCCGCTTCACACAGCTGATTCCATGAGGCTGTAGGAGCAAGACTAAGGAAGTCATAAAGCGGTTTTCTCTTTCATGTCCAACTGTTGCATGAAGTTTTGGACATTTCGAGCTTGAGTTTTATCAAGAACTTCGGAGGGGTCGATTTTATCTTGCCTTTTTGTTTCCGCTTCCAAACCTTTTTCTTGATTTCGTCAGCGGTAAAACCAAACGCTCCAAAATACCTTCACCAAACGCTTTAAGTCTTTTTCAGATAGTTCATCGCCTTTGGCTCGGTATAAACTAAGTTTTGCTTCAAGTTCTTTTGCTTTGCTGGCTTTAATTTGTTTTGCTTTTGCAGCTTCCTGCTTGCGGGCTGTCGGGTCAAGCATTACCTTCTTAATATCCTCAAGAGCTGCCAAATATTCGCGGCTTTAGCTTTTTTTGACAGGATTAGATTGGTCGCGAGACCATTGGGCTTGTTTCTTAGAAATAGCCTCGCTAATCTTATTGGTATCGCTCTCCGGCAGGTCAAATGGAAGCTCTAAGAGTATAAAAATAGTTTTCCATTACCGTACCGCCTTTCTTCGCAGAAATTATAATGTCTGGGTTATTAGTTGACACTCGACTTATTGCTACGACGAATAGCATCGGTCATTTCCTGCTCGGACAAAGCTTCGGTGGTCTGGAACTCAGCATCAACTTCACGACCGTCCTTCATTTCCTTAGCATGGAGGTGAAGCAGACCAGATTCGTCCAGACGGAAAGTAACCTGGATTTCAGTATCAAGGGTAACACCTGCAGGCAGGGTCAGCTCGGCAGTACCGATTTCCTTACCAAGTTCGGGGTCAACTTTTTCGTCAGAAGCAAGGCACTCCATAACCTGGAAACGAACGGACTGCTGATTGTTCTGGCGAGGATAGAAAGAGTTAGTACCCGTTGCAGGAAGTTCAGCGTTTTTAATGATAATATTGAACAGCTTTAACTGGTCGGTTTCATCATAAGCACAAGTGCCGAAGCTACGGCTGGACACGTTGATAATCTTAACGTCTTCACCGGGGAGACGTCCACCACGCATCTGGATATTAGCCTTTTTAGCTTCCTTCTGGATATCCATCTGACCCTTATCAACCTGTTCCTTAACTTCCTCAACGCTCTTGCCCTGCTGTTTAGCAATTTCTTCCAGAACGATATTGAACTCGCTCATCTTATTTGCATAAATAGCAGCACCCTTAGCAACGGATTCATCGGGGTCAAACATCTTAGTTTCGATACCGAACGCACTCTTAACACGGCTCATAACCTGTGGCATTTTAGAGGAACCGCCAACAAGAAGAATTTCACTTACATCATTCTGAGTGAACCCTTTCTTTTCAGCTTCTTTGAACATTTCACGAGTCAGATCAATAGTACGAGTCAGGAGATCTTCGGTAAGCTCATCAAACTTTTCACGGGTCAGCTCAACACGAACACGCTCACCCATATAGTTGACAGCAACAGGAGCTTTTTCCTTTGCACTCAACAGCTTCTTTGCTCGTTCTGCAGCAAGGCTGAGTTCTTGGAGAGTTTCTGCATCCTCAAGGATGCTATCGGGTGTTCCGGTTTCAGACTGATACTGTTCTGCGAGATACATAAGAACACGGTCGTCCCAATCCTTACCACCGAGGTTATGGTCACCACCGGTGCAGATAACACGGATTTCTCCGGGCTTAATGTTAATCATGGTAATATCGAAAGTACCACCACCAAGGTCATAAACCAGAACGGTTTTATTCTGACTATCGTCAGTAACGCCGTATGTAATAGCAGCAGCAGTAGGCTCGTTAATAATAGCCAGAACATTCAGACCAGCAATAACACCAGCAGCCTTGGTAGCGTCACGCTCAGTAACACCGAAGTATGCAGGGCAGGTAATAACAACATCACGGATCTGCTCATCGTCGCCCAACTTGCCTTCCATACGGAGGGTATCCTCAGCATCCTTTACGACTTTCTTGAGGATGTAAGAAGAAATTTCTTCTGGCTTCATATCAATGCCGTTCAGATTCAGACTGAATCCAGGCTGTCCAATGCTACGCTTAATGAAAGTTACAACCTGCTCGGGATACATCTTTGCACTTTCTTTTGCGGCAGAACCAACGGTAACATCGGTCTGTGTTTCAAAGAATACAGCCGAAGGGGTAGTAAGGTCACCCTCTGCGTTTTTGAGAACAACAGGCTTGCCATTCTCATCAATGTATGCAATGCACGAATAAGTTGTACCAAGGTCAATACCAAATACTTTTCCCATGATTTAGTTTCCTTTCGTCTATATAGATTTAATTATTTTCCGTAGGTTTGGTGGCAGGAGCTTCGTACTTGAAAATCTTGATTCTTTCGGGTCTGAGCACCTTGTCGCCTTTTTCGTAACCATCTGCAGCACGAACAGCTATGAGGTTATCCTTGGATTTATCATCCGTCGGAACGGTCTGAATAATCTTTTGGCGGCGAGTATCTACTTCGTGACCGGGAACACGATAAGATTCGATGTTCTGGCGATAAAGGATGTCTTCCAAATCTTCAGCAATACCCTTTACTATTCTAAGGAGTTTCTTGTAGTTTTCCTCAGTAGGCTCTTTCTTGTCGTACACACGAACATGACCCTTAGTGGTGTCAACGAGCTGGATAATATCCAACGCAATCGTGTCAACAATCTTATCTAAAGCTCCGTTCTGATAACGCACCAGTTCACGGTGCATATTATCGAACAGACTGTTCTTGTGTGTGTCCTCTGCGATTTTGTCGTTGAAAGTTTGCTGTAAAGCTGCAAGTGCCTGCTGTACAGCATCCAGCTTTTCAAGAAGTGCAGTCTGCTCTGCAGGAGTTTCAGCAGGAGTCTTCTGAGGCTCAGCGATTTCTTCAACTGGTGTGGTGATTTTCTCATCCATTTTTCCTTGTACCTCCTCTTGATCTATAAATTTTTCAAATCTCGATGAATCTTTCGTTGGCAAACCAGCTTTCAAATCTGCAAGTGCACGCTCGGGGTCTTCGATTAAATACACTAAGTAGTTGTATGCTCCAAGAGGAGACAAATTGTACTCTTTGCTCAAAAACTCCGCTGTATATCCATGCACTTGAGTCTGAGACTTGTCTTTCTTACAAAATCTTCCTACACGAGCATAGTTGAAAAATTCTTCAAATATCTCTTTGTGTTTAGCAATTTGAGCAACCATTCTTCTTGACTGCTTTTCTGAATACTTATATTTTTGCTGAACAAATCTGACAGCCATTTCTTCTTTTGAATTACTATCCCTAGATGCGTTTGCTATAATAGTAAATCGATTACAAATATACTGTTCCAAAGATTCCTTATTCTCAAACTCTTTTACAACAGAGATATAACCTCTTTCTTGATCCGTTTCAAGATAAACATATCTATCATTTTTTACGAATCACTCCACATCCGTACAAATAATTTGTCCATATTCCATTAATTTTTAACTGTGACTCATTATAGTCTTCAGCTTCAAATATACCTGGAAGATTTATATCTGGAAAATCGCTTTTTAATTTGTTAAAATAGCTTTCTAAATTCATATAATTCCTCCTAATTAGCTTCCTCTAGGAACTTCACTTATCATTCCAATGTTTTACTAGTTCATCCATGCTTAATGGCATATCATATTGTAT
>ENA-OQHD01000608-OQHD01000608.1-human-gut-metagenome-genome-assembly--contig:-NODE-608-length-12445-cov-6.381231_pt1 | contig 12445 bp, 16 predicted proteins | sample MGYA00242560_ERZ504711 | MGnify/ENA primary metagenome ERZ504711 (study PRJEB26092, sample SAMD00036198) | human gut metagenome | host: Homo sapiens | study: EMG produced TPA metagenomics assembly of... | reverse complement strand
CCAAATCAAAAAAGTATAACTGTCAAACCAATCATTGGAAATTAATTCTGCTCCTCGTTCAAAACATCGATCCTCTCGTAGATATCCACAAGTTTTTCAATAATCAAGCGTTGCAAATCCTCAGTCATTTTTGACATTCTCAAGTCGAGCTTCATAGCGCAAGTCTTCCGTTAATTGCGTCGCAACATTGACCCCAACGTCAGAGAGAATCAGTAATTTCTTCCAATTGTTCGCAAAAAACTCTTCATCAACACGACGGAAATTAGCGAAGAATTCATTCAAGCGAGCAGCAAAAACCAGTACGCGTCTTCTTAAGCGTACGATTATACTTTTCTTGCTCTGTTTCAGTCTTGGAATCAGGTAATTCTGTAGCTGTTTCCTCAACCTTACGGGTTTGGACCGCTTCAAAAGTAACTGTCTCACCTTTTTCCGCAGCTGCAGCTACTTGAGCCTTCTTAGCATAGTAATCAGCCATGACATCCGCAAAGTGGCTATCCACAGTTGCTTGACTATCGACTGATTCTGAAGCTATTTCTGATTCGCTTGAGGGCTGATTATCCACAGAAAGTTCTTCAGTAAGTGCCTCTTCACTTTCATCTGTCACAACAGATTCTGTGGATAAATCTTCTTCTACTTGAGTATCAGTCTTGCTAAACTGTCCTGCTTGATTTCCAGTTGTTAATTCACTTGATGACAAATCTTGATCAGCAATAGAATCCGTTTCTGAAATCGCCTCTGTAAGCTCTTTATTAGCAAGAGTTTCCTGTGACTCGGTTTTCTTTTGTCTAAATAATCGATCAAATAGACCCATCTGTTTCTCCTTATTGCTCTAGAATGTATTTATGGATGGCCTCAGCCACTCCAGATTCTTCATTTGTTTTTGTCGTTACAGCCTTAGCAACAGCCTTAACCTGAGGAACACCATTCGCCATAGCGACACCCAGACCAGCCCACTCTAGCATGGACAAATCATTCTCTTCATCTCCCATAGCCATGACTTGACTTCTGTCAAGAGCGAGATAATCAGTCAAGAGTCTCAAACCCGCAGCTTTATGAACACCCTTTGGCATAACCTCTAGGATAATTTCACGAGACTTAAAGACCTCAAACGCTTGGTATAGATGGTCAGGTAGTTTTCCAATTTGGGAATCCAAAAAGTCTCCCTCACAAACCGTAACTACCTTATTATAGACGATATCTTGCGGAATGTCATCAATGCTATCCACATCAACAAAAGTCAAAGTAGGATTAGCCTGACGATAGAGCGAATGATTCCCTTTACTAGGCACTCCATAGACAATACCATCACTAAGAACATCCATAGGGAGTCCCAGAGGTTCAAAAACAGCATAAATCTGCTTTAAATCATCTCTGGTCATCTCTTTCTTGATTAAAATATCGCCGTTATTACGCTGAACCAACCCACCATTGAAGGTTACGCTGTAGTGCTTGTCGTCTAACAAACCCAAGTCTCCCAAGACATGATTAATAGCTGGAAGGGGACGACCGGTCGTGATAACCACGTGAATCCCCTTAGCTTCTGCCGCCTTAAGAGCAGCTCTATTTTCAGCAGTCACTTGCTTATCCTTGGTAAATAGCGTCCCATCCAAATCCAAGGCCAACAATTTAATCTCAGCCATCTGAACCTACCAATCCTTCCATGTAGTCAAAGACTGCACCATTTCTATGGTGACCAATCACCTCATCTGCCACTTCCTTAATCTCATCACGCGCATTTTCCGTAGCAACCGCACATCCTGCAAATGTCAGCATCTCCATATCATTGAGATTATCACCAAAAGCAACGACATCTGAAGCCTGACGCCCCAACTCTTGACAAAGATGGTAAAGCCCAAATCCCTTGTCTACACCTTTAAGGATAATATCCATAGAATCAAAGCCAGTAGTTACAGCTGTCATATCCTCAAAAATCGTATTGAGATAGTCACCACGTTCCATGATGGTATCCCCTTGAAACTTAGCAGTAACCTTGAAAATATCATCTGTAACCCCTTCAAGGTTTATTGCCATGACATTTTCATAGTAGCGTTCCATGGCCTTAAGATAGGCTGGATCTGCATCTTCTGGTGCATAGGCTCCTCGACGTCCTGACAAAAGAATTCCCTCACAAGTTGGTAAAGCTAAGGTTGTATCTGCAATTTCCAAATAGTCTTTAGGTTCTAGCTTAGACTCAAACAAGACTTCACCCTTGTACTGAACCAAGGCCCCATTTTCCGCAATAATAGCAATGCGGTCCACAAAGCCGTCAAAGAGTTCTTCCAAAGCTAAGAGAGCTCGACCAGAAGCTACTGTAAAGACGTAATTTTTAGCTTCACAAGCATCCAAAAGCTTATCTAAACGCACCTTATCATAGGAACCAAGGTGGTCCAAAAAAGTACCATCCATATCTGTCGCTAAAATATTCAAAATAAACTCCCTTCAGGTCGAATATACTTGCCCCTATTGTACCAAAAATAAGGATATAAGTTAGGGAAAAGCTAAAGAAATTAGAGAAAATATGGATTATTACTTGCAAAATCACCTTTTTAGTTGTATCATTACTTTAGTACAAAAAAAGTAATACTTTTATATCTCTTAGAAAGGAGTCTCTTATGGCTTGGACATTTGATGAAAATCACCAATTTATCTCCAAATCGCCTATCGTGTGAAATTGAAGATTGTTTCCAAAGAATTAAGTATGGGACAACAACTTTTACCCGTGAGAGAGTTTGCTCAGGAAGCCGGTGTCAATCCCAACACCGTACAAAGAGCCTTCCAAGAACTTGAAAAATGAGGGGTTGGTCTATTCTGCCCGTACGTCTGGTCGCTTCGTTACTGAAGATGAGAAACTCATTGATCAAAAAAGACACGAGATTGCTCAAACTCTCATGAAAAACTTTGTCACTGAAATGACAGCCATTGGTTTTTGCTCACCTGAAATCAAGACCATCATCACTGACTACATCGAACAAACAGGAAAGGACTTATAGACCAATGACTGATATTGTAACTCTAACAAATCTCACCAAGACCTATAACGGTATTCCAGCCCTTAGAGATGTGACCATGTCCATCCCGTCAGGAAAAATTGTTGGCCTTTTAGGTCCGAACGGTAGTGGTAAAACAACCCTAATCAAAATTTTAAACGGTCTCCTTCAACCGACTTCTGGTTTAGTGACCATTAATGGATTTCATCCGTCACCTATCACTAAGGCGCAAGTAGCTTATTTGCCTGACATTACCTATTTAGATGAAAGTAAGACAATCCAGTACTACTTGGATTTCTTCCAAGATTTTTACGCTGATTTCCGCTATCCTCTTGCCTTGCAACTCTTGGAGGATCTAAAGCTCCAACCTGATTTGCGACTTAAAGACCTTTCAAAAGGTAATAAAGAAAAAGTTCAGTTGATTTTAGTTATGAGTCGTGAGGCTAAACTCTATCTCCTTGATGAACCTATTGGTGGGGTCGATCCTGCATCACGTGACTATATCCTAAAAACTATTATCAACCAATACTCTGAAGATGCTTCTGTTATTATTTCAACCCATTTGATTGCAGACATTGAATCTGTCTTAGATGAAGTTGTCTTCTTAAAATACGGTCAGATCAAACTTCAAGGTGATACAGATAATATCCGTCAAGCCCATGGCAAGTCTATTGACAAACTCTTCAGAGAGATGTTCCACAATTAGGAGGTATGAGCATGTTTTGGAAATTAGTTAAATATGAATTACAATCAGTCCGTAAGTGGTATCTTGGCATCTATGGAATTGCCATCCTACTGTCCATACCTTTGGGCTTAATGCTTCAAAAACTAACGGTCACCTTTGAACACATCCACAAGGAACCGAGCTTACTGTTTATGGCTTTCTTTACACTGATTGTGATTGCCACCATTGTTGTTTGGGGAACCATCTATATCGCAACCATTGTTCTCATTATCAAACGCTTTGCGACTAGTGTCTTTGGACGAGAAGGCTACCTAACCAATACACTCCCAGTTTCTGCCCACCAATTAATCTTGTCTAAACTTTTGGCAGCTTTTATTTTGGATACGATTTCATCTTTCGTTGTACTCGCTTCAATTGGCATTATAGCCGCTTTCAACCTTGATATAAAAGATATCCTCCTGACTACCAGCTACTTCGGTCAAATCTTAAAAGAAATGGGGGCCCTCTACCTCTTCATCCCTTCTACAATTTTAGGAAAAATTAGCGGTATCCTATTCTATTACCTCTGTATTAGTATTGGAAACCTCTTCAACACCAACAAAGTTCGTATGGGATTTGTCGCCTATTTCGCCATTCAGGCCATCCTATTCTTTATTGGTTTCTTCTTTGGAATCGGTGCATCCTTGACCGGAAATGCAACAAATACTGTAATTAATAACTCGTCATATATCTTTAGTCTAGTCCAGTCTCTCGTTCTCATCGCAGCAAGTTACTTTGGTACCTACTATATCATGACAAAGCATTTAAATTTGGACTAAAGAAAAACCGTGTTCCTTTTGGAACACGATTTTTTTTGCATTGAAAAGACTTACTTACTTTGTTCTTTACGATAAGTCTCAATTTCTGTCTTGTTACCCCAAACGAAGTGACCTGGGCGTACTTCCACCATTTCTGGTTTATCAACCGAATAGTCGTGTTGGTTTGGATCATAAACCTTCAAGACTTTCTTACGTTCCAAGATTGGATCTGGAATAGGAACAGCAGACAAGAGTGACTTGGTGTAAGGATGGATAGGATTGTTGTAGAGCTCTTCTGTCTCAGCAACTTCCACGATTGTCCCCTTATAGATAACAGCGATACGGTCAGAAATGAAACGGACCACTGACAAATCGTGAGCGATAAAGAGATAGGTTAACCCCAACTCTTTTTGGAATTTCTTAAGCAAATTCAAAACTTGGGCACGAACTGACACGTCAAGGGCTGAGATTGGTTCATCAGCGATAACCAAATCAGGCTGCATGACCAAAGAACGCGCAATCCCGATACGTTGACGTTGTCCCCCAGAAAATTCGTGAGGGTAACGTGTTAAGTGCTCCTCAAGAAGTCCTACTTCTTTGATGATTTCCTTGATTTTAGCCTTACGTTCTTCCTCATCTTTATAAAGATGGAAATTGTACAAGCCCTCAGACAAGATATAATCGACTGTCGCACGTTCATTCAAACTAGCCGCAGGGTCTTGGAAAATCATCTGAATACGACGGATAAGGTCGTTTTTCTCAGAGTGAGATAAGTATCCATTGATCTTCTTACCGTCAAAAATAATCTCACCATTACTTGTGTCATTTAAACCGATAATGGCACGTCCAATAGTCGTTTTACCACTACCAGACTCACCAACGAGGGAGAAGGTTTCACCCTTGTTGATGAAAAAATTAGCATTGTGGACAGCAACGAACTTCTTTCTTCCTTCGCCGAAGGAAATTTCCACATCTTTTACTTCAACTAATTTCTCAGGCATTGCCTTCCTCCTCATCTCCTAAATGTGCAAATCCCATATTGGCTAGGATTTTTTCATGTAGATTTTGGATAACCGCAGGTTTATCAACTTTTGGCGCATCCTCATGTAAGAGCCAGGTCTTAGCCCAGTGAGTATCTGAAACTTGGAATTGTGGTGCTTTTTCCTCAAAATCAATCTGCAAAGCATAATCTGAACGCAAGGCAAAGGCATCCCCAACAACTGGTGTATAAAGTGATGGTGGCGTCCCTGGAATTGAGAAGAGTTTTCCATTATCATCAGCCAATTGTGGCAGACTTGAAAGCAAGCTCCACGTGTATGGATGACAAGGCTCATAGAAAATTTCCTCAACAGTTGCGTATTCAATGATTTCGCCAGCATACATGACAGCAACCTTGTCCGCGATACTTGCTACGACGCCAAGGTCATGGGTAATGAAAATGACCGAGAAACCATACTCCTCTTTGAGTGATTTCAAGAGGTCAATGATTTGAGCTTGAATGGTCACATCAAGGGCAGTTGTTGGTTCGTCACAGATAAGGACATCAGGACGACAAGCCAAGGCAATGGCAATAACGATACGTTGACGCATCCCACCAGAGTATTGGAAAGGATATTCATTGAAACGTTTTTCAGCATCTGGAATACCAACCTTGTCCATGTAATCAATTGCCATTTTTTTAGCTTCCTTGGCTGTTTTCCCTTGGTGCTTAACAATAACTTCAATAATTTGACTTCCGATAGTCTTAATTGGGTTAAGACTGGTCATTGGATCTTGGAAAATAGTTGCAATCTTAGCTCCACGGATAGCTGCCCAATCTTGGTGACTCTTAAATTTAGTCAAGTCTTTGCCACGGTAGTCAATAGATCCGCTAGCTACACGACCATTTTCTTCCAGCATCCCTGTAAAAGTTTTAGTCAAGACTGATTTTCCTGAACCAGACTCACCAACCAAGGCTAAAACTTCACCTTCAACTAAATCAAGAGAAACCCCTCGAATAGCTGTCAAAACACGGTCACGAACGTCAAATTCCACGACGATATCGCGAGCCGATAATATTACATTTTTATTTTCTGTCATATTGGACTCCTATCTATGCGTACGTGGGTCACTAGCATCCGCTAAGTTTTGACCAACAATAAAGAGGGCAAGAGAAACAAGAATCAAGGTAGTCAATGGAATCCAGAAGAGATAGGCATTGACTGTAACGTTCTGTGCATAGTCTGAAATCAAACGACCAAGACTAGGCGTAGTAACAGGAAGACCCAAACCAAAGTATGAAAGGAAGGCCTCATAAGAGATAAATCCTGGCAAAAGTTGACTAGCCATGGTTACAATAACTGACACAAGTTGTGGCATGATATTTTAATCACAATCTTAGCCGTTGGTGTTCCCAAATTGCGAGAAGCCAAGTTATACTCCAAATCACGATAACGCATGATTTGAATACGGATTGTATAGGCAATACCGATCCAACCTGTTACGGTCATGGCAAAAATCATATTCCAGAAACCAGCACCTAATGAGTAAGTCAAGACGATAACCACAAGGAGAGAGGGAATATTTGAGATGATGTTGTAGATTTCCATCATAATCATATCGAAGGTCTTAGAAATCCCCCAAACAGCACCTACAAGCAAACCAATTATAACATTCAGGAAGGTAGCGATAACAGCGATAAGGATAGAATTACGAGCCCCAAACCAAACACTGTCAAATAGAGACTTACCATTACCGTCAGTACCGAACCAGTATTGAGCGTTTGGATGTACATAACGCAAACTGAAATCATTTACTTTTGAGACATCATTGAAGTCAAATTTAGAAAACATTGGGTAGATGAAACTCATTAAAATAATAGTAATCAAGATTCCCAACATTACAACTGTTGATTTCTTTTTAAAAAATTTGACGCATCACTGATTTCCAGTATGAGTAAGACGGTGCATCAATTGTTTCAGAGGCAAAATCATCGCGCTTTACAAATTGGAACTTACTTTTATCAATTGAAGCCATTATTTACCTCCTTTAGATGTCAATTTGATACGTGGGTCAATAATAGTCATAAGGATATCACCCACAAGCAATGAGAAGATGGAGAGAGCTGTAAAAATAAATACCAGCCCAACGACCATAGCATTATTAGAAGCACGAACAGAATCGATCAACATTTTACCCATACCAGGGTAGGCGAAGATTGTTTCTGTCAAGGTTGCCCCTGTGATAACCCCAACAATAGATGCTGGGATCCCTGAAACCAAGGAAACCATAGCGTTTTTTAAAATGTGTTTATTTGAAATTTCTTGTTCTGACAACCCTTTGGCACGTGCAAAGCGAACAAAGTCTTGTGATTGCAAGTCAATCATGTAACGACGAATCCAAATCGCAAGACCTGGTGTTGACAAGAGACCGAGAATAACAGATGGCAAGACGTATGAACGCCAGTCACCTGCACCCAAGATAGGGAAGGAATCTGGAAGACCAATCTCAGAACCAATCAAACGAATGATATAAACCAAGGCGATGGTTGGTAGTGAAAGCAAGAAAGTCAAGACACCTGTTGACACACTATCAAAGATTGTGTTTTTAAAGAGTGCCATGTATGATCCCAATGGAATTGCCAAAGCATAAGACAAGACCAAACCAATCAAACCTGCAATGGCAGAACTTGTCACCATTGATGGGTATTGATAACGACTCTTGGTAGCTGTGTATGGATCATTTCCATAGTAAGAACGATCTCTAGCGTCAGCCTGACTTGGTGATTTATAAGTACGAGAATAGATATCTACTGAAGATATTTTCTTACCAGTAGGGAAGTTAACCACAGAGCTTTTTGTCTGTCCTTGGCCTTGTGTAATAACATCAAGAACACCTTGCTCAGCATAAGTTGGGTATGAAGTTCCAAGATTCATCTTCACAAAGTTTTGGTGAACAAATGGGAACTGACTGTTAAAGTAAAGCAAATATTTGTGCTTAGTCCCTGAACCAACAACTGACCAACCGATAGCTGGGTCATTTTCAATACGGATATAACGCTTCAAGTTTGGATTTGTTTTATCTTTAACCCATCCAGTATTGTCAAATTCAAAGAGGTGCGTATAGAAGCCAAACACACGTTCAAGCACTGGCACATCACGTGTCGCATAGAATTGTTTACTTTGCTTGAACTGATGCAAACGCCAACCACGTCCTAAACTATCCACATATTTTTGGTAGATAGCCTTATTTTCTTTTGTTGGCTTAGTGGTTACTGACTTATCAAGGGAGCTAGCTTTCTCCTGCAACTCCTTGGTGTCATAGTAATCAATGTAACCCAAACGTTCATAGATTGTATTTTCATAGTTAGCCTTAGAATCAGCTGTCTTAGCAATCTTGTTGTAGTTTGGGTCTTGTCTGAAAATCAGACGCCTCGGCACCATGGTATAGATAATCGTGTAGGTCAAAGCCGTCACGACAAATATTGACAATAGAGAACGGAGTGTTCTCAATAAAATGTACTTTTTTCATGTCTCTTCCTTTAATTCCAAAAGAACTTTTTCCCAATCTAATGAGAAAGTTCCATCGTCCTTTTATTTAACGTGTTTCTCAAGATCATTTTTGAGCATTTTCGTTAGATGCTTTCTTTTCTTTAAGCCATTTTTCACGACTTTGTTCATATTCTTTCTTAGTAACTACTTTTTCTTGTGATTTCACATATTTGACGTAGGATGAGCCCTTATCACCCACCTGTATGCTAGCACCCGTAAATGGTGTCAAACGTGAGATAACTGGTGCTGCACCGTTACTAACAGTCAATGGAATGATAAGAGAGCTATCTTCCAACCAAGCTTGGGCTTGAGCATAACGGTCGTAACGAGCGTTGATGTCTGTTGTTTCTGAAGCTGCTGAATCAAGCAAGGCATCATAATCCTTAAGACCTACTTGGGCTGCTGCTGCATTGTTTGGATCATCATAACCATTGAAAGCCTTGGTATTTTCACTTGATGTTGTTTTTAAGATATCAAGATAAGTTGATGGATCTTGATAATCTGGACCCCAACCCACACCGTTAGAAATATCCCAGTCTTCTGCTGCAGCATTTGCCGCATTACTAGTCGCATTTTGCATATCATCAGATGACATTTGGTTAATATCTATAACAACATTTTCGCTACCCAATGATTTTTCAATGGTTTGTTTCAAAGATTGAGCTTGAGCAACACTAAGTTTAGAACTTTGATCAACTGGAAGGTCTAAGTGAACTGGGAATTGTACCCCTTCTCCTTGAAGAGCCTCTTTGGCTTTGGCAAACTCAGTCTTAGCTTTTTCAGCATTGTAGAGACCGTCTTGACCATCTGCAAAGTTAACACCAGACCACTCATCACCATAAGAGCTCATTTTTTCTGTCACAAGATCACCAAAGGTCTTATCACCTGCACTGACAAAATCATAAGGAACAAAAAGGTTACGTAGAGCAAGAGCTGCGCCATCTTTACCGTTTACTTGTGATTGATAGGCTGTACGATCAATAGCGAAGTTGATTGATTGACGAAAGTCTTTGTTTAGAAGAGCCTTCTTAGTTGATGTCTTTTCAGCATCTGTCTTCTTAGCTGAGAATTTATAGCTTTGGCGGTCAATGTTTACACCAATAACCGATGTAGATGCACCTGGTTCTGTGTAAAAAATATTATCTTTATACTTTTTTTTCTACCGATGCATAGTTTGAACTCGTAGGGAAGACACGTGCAATGCTGAGAGCGCCGTCAGAGAAACTACGTTCTATTGATTCTAGATCCGATCCATCAGAATATGAGAATTTGATAGAGTCAAAATGCACGTTTTTCTTATCCCAATAATTCTCATTCTTAGTCAACTCGATAGATGATTTAGCTGTCAAAGATTTAAGAAGGAAAGGACCGTTATATAGGATAGAGGTTGGGTCTGTTGACTTACCAAAATCTTTCCCTTTGTTCTTAAGAAAGTCTTCGTTAACTGGGAAGAGCACACCATAGGTTGTCTTAGAGTTCCAGTATGGTTCCTGTTTTTTTTAGTGTGTATTGCAGAGTGTAATCGTCGATTGCTTTAACGCCAACATTTGAGAAATCTTTATTGGCACCAGAAAGGTAGTCAGACAATCCAGCAATAGAATCTTGTACCAAATAAAGGGCTCCAGATTTGGCATCAGCGGCATGCTTAAGACCCGTTACAAAGTCCTTAGCAGTAACATTAGCGTACTCTTCACCTTCAGAAGTATACCATTTGATCCCTTTACGAATTTTATAGGTATAAGTCAGACCATCTTTAGACACAGACCAGTCTTCAGCTACTGATGGAACAAGATTACCATATTTGTCCGCTTCCATAAGACCATCTACACCATTAGTCAAAACAGCTTTTGTCCCTCCCATAATTGATGTAATATAATCCAAGGTTTCTGGATCTGAGCCATAAATATTACTATAAGTCGTTCCACTAGTACTTGACTTAGAAGAACAAGCCGCTAACATACCAACACTTAGAAGGGCTACACCCGTAATTCCAAGAACTTTTTTTAAGTTTCATAATACTCTCCTTTGAGATTGATTGCTTTTTATTGTAACAGAATTCACTAAGCTTAACTAATACTTAAACATAATCAAAGTGATAAGAAAATACTATCACCTGAAAAATATCAATTGTTTGACAAAGAGCCGAATTGCTTCGTCTTTCTGAACGCAGACGGGTTGTCTTAAACGACATGGTAGCTCTAGCTCAGCCTTTACCAGAGTATGACATCTTACGGTCAATTCCTGGCATCGCAGAAACCACAGCGACATCTATCATTGGCGAATTGGGAGATATTCGTCGCAGTATACCAATCAAATCAACGCTTTTATTGGCATTGACCTGAGACACTATGAATCTGGGAACTTTCTCGCTAAGGAACACATCACTAAACGAGGGAATCCCTATGCCAGTAAAATCTTGTTCAAGTACATTCACAACATCGCTTCAGCTAGTCATACCAATCCCTGCAATATCGCTGACTTTTTATGAGAAACGAACAAGACATTTTAGAGCTATTTCTAAACTAATCGGCGACCCATCTACTGTCTCTAAAAAAGTATGTAAACACCTTACCATCAAGGAATCAATCACACTCAAAATGTGAGGCCCGCCCACATTCTAAAACGATTACCTTATGTGTGTAATGGTTGCCCTAACAGTATATAAATTGTGACTTTACTAAGCAATTTTACTACGCCATCGGAGCTAAAATTACTCTGAAAATTTACCTCAATCTTTTGCTAAAAAATCCTATAAAAGAGAAGCGAAATACCTCCTATAGATAAACCAACGATAACAAAATTAAAGATATTTTTAGGGCTTAAAAGAAAAGTAAATGTCATTGTCCCAATGGGCATAAATAAAATTTGCAACAGTAAAAAGTAATCCCAAAAATCTCTACCAAGAAAGACATTATCCACATTCTTTTGGATATATGAAAAAAATCTGTAAGTTGAACATAGTCAAAAATCAAGTTGAATAAAGCAGGATATAACGCAAGCATATAAGCACTTGGAAAAATCACAGTATACCATAGGTGTCAAAGATAGAAAAATCACCTGATACTCCAAGATATAAAATCATTGTTTTTCATTTTCAAAATCTTTATTGAGAATACTGCTTAAAGACGCTCCAATAAGACCACCTACTGCTTCTGCTCCTAGGAAAACACCGTATAAGCCAACGGTAACTCTTGGGAACATCTGATTGCTATATGGTAACAACAGATTATAAGCTGCTAAAAAGAAATTAACAATCGCAGATAAAATAACCAAGTACAAAATTTCCTTTTGACTAGCTAGATACCTTCCTCCTTCCAAAAAGATCTGAAAAGATTTTCGATAATGAAAACACCTGTTTCCCAGTACTTTCTTCAAGTATGGGACGAATAAAGAGAATAAGCAACCCAGATGCAATAAATGTTATCCCATCTAGACGTAAAATACCAT
>ENA-OQHD01000607-OQHD01000607.1-human-gut-metagenome-genome-assembly--contig:-NODE-607-length-12453-cov-5.695927_pt1 | contig 12453 bp, 17 predicted proteins | sample MGYA00242560_ERZ504711 | MGnify/ENA primary metagenome ERZ504711 (study PRJEB26092, sample SAMD00036198) | human gut metagenome | host: Homo sapiens | study: EMG produced TPA metagenomics assembly of... | reverse complement strand
AAAACAAAAAGATGAAAGGAGGCAATACATCATTTTGGGAAGAACAATTGCAATTGCAAACCAGAAAGGCGGCGTAGGTAAATCATACCACCGCAATTAACCTTTCTTCCTGTTTAGGAGAAATGGGACAAAAGTTCTGACCATTGATATGGACCGCAGGGAAATACCACCAGCGGAATGGAGTAGAGAAAAATGAAGTGGAAAATACCATCTATGAGCTGCTTCTTGGAGAGTCAAAACTGGAGGACTGCATCATTCCTCTGAATTTTGACAATCTTCCCTTATCCCTTCCAATGTCAATCTGGCCGGAGCGGAGATCGAGCTGATCGGGGTGGAAGACAAAGAATTCATCCTGAAAAACGCAATTGATCAGGTTCGCGATCAGTACGACTTCATTATTATTGACTGTCCGCCATCCTTAAATATGCTGACAATCAACGCGATGACCACCGCGGACACCGTTCTGGTGCCGATTCAGTGTGAATATTACGCACTGGAAGGCTTATCCCAGCTTATGCACACGATTGAGCTGGTGCAGGAGCGTCTGAATCCGGAACTGGAGATGGAAGGCGTTGTCTTTACCATGTACGATGCGAGAACGAATCTTTCTCTGCAGGTAGTAGAAAACGTAAAAGACAGCCTGGATCAGAATATCTACAAAACCATTATTCCGAGAAATGTCCGCCTTGCGGAGGCACCGAGCTACGGTATGCCGATCAACTATTACGACAAGCGGTCCACCGGTGCAGAGAGCTACCGTCTCCTGGCAGACGAAGTGATTCACAGGGGGGATGAAGAGTAATGGCAGCGAGAAGAGGAGGATTAGGCAAGGGCCTGGATTCCCTGATTTCACCGGGACATTCGGCCAAAGCAGAAGCAAAAGAGAAACCGGCAAAACCGGAGGTCAAAGTAGTCGAGAAGGTTGTTGAAAAAGTTGTCGAAAAACCAGTTGAGATGAAACTGAAAATCTCCGAAATTGAACCGAACCGCGAACAGCCGCGAAAATCCTTTGACGAGGACGGCCTGATCGAACTTTCGGAATCCATTAAACAGTTCGGAGTTCTACAGCCGATTCTGGTGCAGAAAAAAGATGATTATTATGAGATCATCGCAGGGGAACGGAGATGGAGGGCTGCAAAGCTTGCCGGAATCAAAGAAGTACCGGTCATCATCAAAGATTTTACCGAGCAGGAAGTTGTCGAGATTTCCCTGATTGAAAATATTCAGAGAGAATCCCTGAACCCGATTGAGGAGGCACACGCATACAAACGCCTGATGGAAGAGTTCCATCTCCGCCAGGATGAAATCGCAGAGCGCGTTTCCAAGAGCAGAACGGCGGTTACGAAACTCGATGCGTCTCCTGAAACTGGACGACAGGGTACAGCAGATGGTTGTCGATGAAATGCTGACAACCGGTCATGTGCGTACGCTGCTGGCGCTGGAGAATAAAGAGCTCCAGTACAATACGGCAATGAAAATCTTCGATGAAAAGGCTCAGTGTCCGTGAGACCGAGCGCCTGGTCAAAGAGATCCTGAATCCGAAGGTGAAGAAAGAAAATGAAAGTCAATCTGGAAGAGGAAGCCATCTACGAAGATCTGGAAGAGAAAATTAAGAGCATCATTGGTACGAAGGTTTCCATTCACCGCGGGGCAAAGCACAAAGGAAAGATCGAGATCGAGTATTATTCCCAGGAAGAGCTCGAGAGAATCATGGATCTGTTTGAATCAATACAGTAAGAGGTAGAATAATGAGCGATTTATTTAGTAAGGTAGGAATTGACCTTGGCGTTGTTGTACTTCTTCTGATTGTACTGATTATCGTGATGATGATTATGACGGTCAGCATGTCGCTGCGTCTGAGCAGACTGAACCAGAAGTACAGAAGCTTTATGAAGGGAAAAGACGCCCAGTCACTCGAAAAGCTGTTTCATCAGCGGTTCAAGGAAATTGACAAACTGAACAAGCAGAATGAGCTGACGAAAAAAAAATCTTGCGGATCTGAAAAAGATCCAGGGCATGACGCTGAACAAATACGGAATCGTAAAATATGATGCGTTTGACGATGTGGGCGGAAAGATGAGTTTTGCGCTGGCAATGCTCGACAAAGAAAACACAGGTTTTATCCTGAATGCAATCCACAGCCGTGACAACTGCTTTTTATATCTGAAAGAGATCGTAAAAGGCGAGTCCTATATCATGCTGAGCACCGAGGAAATCGACGCGCTGCGCCAGGCAATTACGATGAATTCGATCGATCTGATGTAAAAGCGGACCGCAGAAAAACAGCATGAAAGAACGCTTGAAAAAATGCATATACTGTTATATGATGGTACTGGAACGCGCCAAACCCGCATAAATGCTGGAAAAACGGCAGTGGTTCCGGGCTGGAAAGAACAAAAGAATTCCGCCAAAATGAGGGGATAAGATCTACTAGGAGGAAATTATGTTAGACATTAAGTTTTTAAGAGAAAACCCGGAAGTTGTAAAACAGAATATCCGAAATAAATTCCAGGATCAGAAACTGGAGCTGGTTGATAAAGTCATCGAGCTGGATAAAGAAAACCGTGACATCAAACAGGAAGTAGAAGCACTTCGTGCAAAAAGAAACAAAATCTCCAAACAGATCGGCGCACTGATGGGCCAGGGCAAGAGAGAAGAGGCTGAGGAAGTAAAGAAACAGGTAGCTGTTGACGGTTCCCGCATCGAGGCTCTTTCTGCAAGAGAAAAAGAAGTAGAAGAAGAAATCAAGAAGATCATGATGGTGATCCCGAACATCATCGATCCTTCCGTACCGATCGGAAAAGATGACAGCGAGAACGTAGAAGCAGAGCGCTTCGGCGAGCCGGTTGTACCGGATTTTGAAATCCCGTATCACACCGACATTATGGAGTCCTTCGACGGAATCGATCTGGACGCAGCAAGAGAAGTTGCAGGAAACGGATTCTATTATCTGATGGGCGACATTGCACGCCTCCACTCTGCCATTCTTTCTTATGCAAGAGATTTCATGATCGACCGCGGATTTACCTACTGCGTACCGCCTTTCATGATCCACGGCAACGTCGTAAACGGTGTTATGAGCTTCGCTGAGATGGAGTCCATGATGTACAAAATCGAGGGTGAGGATCTGTACCTGATCGGAACCAGCGAGCACTCCATGATCGGTAAATTCATCGACAGCATCATCCCGGAGGAGAAACTGCCTCTGACCCTGACCAGCTACTCTCCGTGCTTCCGTAAAGAAAAAGGAGCACACGGCATCGAGGAGCGTGGTGTTTATCGTATCCATCAGTTCGAGAAACAGGAGATGGTTGTTGTCTGCAAACCGGAAGACAGCATGATGTGGTATGACAAACTGTGGAAGAACACCGTAGACCTGTTCCGTTCCATGGATATCCCGGTTCGTACTCTGGAGTGCTGCTCCGGTGACCTGGCTGACCTGAAAGTAAAATCTGTCGATGTTGAGGCATGGTCTCCGCGTCAGAAGAAATACTTCGAGGTAGGAAGCTGCTCCAACCTTGGTGATGCACAGGCAAGACGTCTGAAAATCCGTGTCAACGGCGAGGACGGAAAGAAATACCTGGCACATACCCTGAACAACACCGTAGTTGCTCCGCCGCGTATGCTGATCGCATTCCTGGAGAACAATCTGAATGCAGACGGAACCGTAAGCATTCCTGAAGTTCTTCGCATGTACATGGGCGGAAAAGAGAAACTGGTTCCGAAACACTAATCGCATAAGAAATACAAAGGAATGAGAGGAGGTGTTCTTATGCACGCTTACCTGAAAACCATTGGATTTTCAAAGATCAAGACGACGAAGGAACTCCAGGAGATTCTTCGTGATGTAGTAGAAAACTACGACCGTAAAAAGATTGTGGAAACAGAAGAACACCACCTTTTTGCTGAATTTTCGAAAGAATATGCATATGACTGTGGTATCACGGTCTGTGGGGAAATTGATGAGAACAACCGTTTCCAGATGGAATATTATTATCCCTATTTCGAGGGCGGGCAGATCAGCTCCTACGAGGAGGTATCGGTGGAGCGCCACGTCGATAAGGAATCGTTTGCAGGCGCCTGCGACGATATGCGGCTTGGCATCACGATGATCTTTTATCTGACGCATGCAGCGGAATATCTTGAGATGAAACAGAAAAATGCGCTGCAGCCGCTTCCGCTCCCGCTTTCTGTCTCCGGTCTTGCAGCGGAAGGAACAATTTTGCTTCCGATCCAGAAAGACCCGGAACAGGTCGAGAAGGAGCGCCGCAGCACGCAGCAGAAGAATTCACTGATCTCGGCTGCCAGAAACGGGGATGAGGATGCGATGGAAAGTCTCACCATGGATGATATTGACACATATGCCATGATTTCCCAGCGTCTGACGAAGGAAGATGTCTTTTCTATTGTAGATAGCTTTTTCATGCCGAGCGGTCTTGAATGTGACCAGTACAGCGTGATGGGTGAAATTACGGAGATGAATACAACGAAGAACGCGGTAACGGGCGAGCAGGTGTATGAGCTCGGCCTCGTCTGCAACGATGTGCCGATAGACATCTGTATCAACGAAAAGGATTTATTTGGAGTACCGGAAGTGGGAAGACGTTTCAAAGGCCAGATCTGGCTGCAGGGAATGCTGGAACATCTGTAAGGGAAAAATAAAAAGAGCGAGGACGGAAAAAGAGAAAATTCAGTCCTCGTTCTTTTTTTGCAGATTTTTATAGCGATAAACGGATGTTTACTGGTTCTGCACCAGATTCAGATGCTTACGCACCCGCTCGATCAGCATTTCAAGCGCAACGGTGTTCTGTCCGCCCTCCGGGATGATCACGTCGGCACGGCGCTTGCTCGGCTCTACGAACTGCTCGTGCATCGGTTTTACGGTCGTCAGGTACTGCGTTACAACGCTGTCCAGAGAACGGCCGCGCTCTTTTACATCGCGCAGGATCCGGCGGAGAATCCGCACGTCCGCATCGGTATCGACAAAGACTTTGATGTCCATCAGATCGCAGAGATCCTTCTCAACGAAGAGGAGAATGCCCTCGAGCACGATAACCGGGGCAGGATGGACCAGAATCGTTTTATCCGAGCGGTTATGCATGGCATAATCGTAAACCGGCATCTCGATGGATTTTCCGGCTTTCAGCTCGAGAATGTGCTGGCATAACAGGTCGGTATCAAAGGCATCGGGATGATCGTAATTTAATTTGGCACGCTCCTCAAAAGGAATATCGTCATGGCGTTTGTAATAGTTGCCATGGCGCAGAATGCTCACTTCATCGCGTCCAAAACTTTCTACCAGCTTATCTGCCAGTGTCGTTTTTCCACTGCCGATTCCTCCGGCAATTCCTATCAGTATCGTATCCATAAGAAACTCCTTTTTATCCGATGATAGCCAGTGTTGCGCTTGTTCCGAGACGGCTTGCGCCGGCATCTACCATAGCCTGTGCCTCGTCTGCGTTGTGGATTCCGCCGGAAGCTTTTACGCCCATATCCGGGCCTACGGTCTTTCTCATCAGGGCAACATCAGCCGCTTTTGCACCGCCGGTAGAAAATCCGGTGGAGGTTTTTTACGAAGTCAGCGCCGGCTTCTTTTGCGAGCTCGCACGCTTTTACTTTCTCTTCATCGGTTAAAAGGCAGGTCTCGATGATGACTTTCAGAACGATGTCCTTGCCGCATACTTCTTTTAAGGTCTGGATATCGGAGCGTACGAAGTCGTATTTGCCGTCTTTGAGGGCTCCGACGTTGATGACCATATCAACCTCCTGTGCACCGTCTTCGATGGCCGCACGGGTCTCAAACGCTTTTACACGGGTATCGGACATGCCCAGAGGGAAGCCGACAACGGTGCAGACTTTGACGTCAGATCCTTTGAGCTTTTCAGCAACGAATTTGGTGTAGTACTGGTTGACGCAGACAGAAGCAAAATCATGTGCAAGTGCCTCGTCGCAGATCTTTGCAACCTGTGCTTCGGTTGCGTCTGCCTTTTAAAATAGTGTGGTCAAATAATTTGGTGTTCAGCATAACTTTTTTCCTTTCTTTGATGAAAAAATAAATCAGAATGATAGAGAAAAGGCAGAGCCGAAAAAAAACACAGTTCGGATTTAACGGCTCTGCCTTTAAAAAATTGTAACTATTCAGAGCCACATCTCGATTCCGCTGCGCTGCATCTCGATGTGGCTGCTCGCCATATGAAATTCCAGAAAAAACCGCTCATTCATGCAAGCATGATTCGCAAATTTTTTCTTCCATTTCACATGGCTCTGAATAGTTACATATTATCTTGCGCCCTTATCGTACGGAATACCTTCGGCTTTCGGAGCCTGGGAATTCTTGGATGTGAAGGCGAGAATAATCATGGATGCGATAAACGGCATCATGTTGTAAATGTTCTTGGACAGTCCCAGATGGGAGAGGACGGTGGAGTCCGCAATGTTTGCCAGGGAACGGAATACCGCAAAGAATACGGCTGCTCCGGCAATGTGGAACGGTTTCCACTGACCGAAGATCATAACAGCGAGGGCAAGGAATCCGGCACCGGCTACGCCGACTTCGAAGTTCCAGGTGGTAACGGACGGAACGATGTAGGCAAATCCGCCGATACCGCCGAGTGCACCGGAGATGATAACACCGGTGTATCTCCACTGGTATACGTTGATACCAACAGAGTCGGCTGCCTGTGGATGCTCACCGCAGGCACGCAGGCGCAGTCCCCATTTCGTTTTGAAGAGGAACACGTAGCTGCAGATCAGAAGGATGATGCCGATGAACAGGAAGATGTTCACGGTAAATGGTCCGATCTTGTAAATGAAAGCGGCGTTGGTGTAGTTCAGCTTTGCGGAAGCTGCACCGTTTCCGGCATCCGAGCCGTTGTTGAATGCTTTTACCAGGACGATGGCAATGGCAGTAGCCAGCATGTTCAGCGCGGTTCCGCCGATCGTCTGGTCTGCTTTCAGTGTGATGGCGGAGAAGCCAAGCAGCAGAGAGTAGATCATACCGGATACGGCGCTCGCCAGAATGGAAAGTGCCACAAGTGCAGGAGCCGGGAGGTCCGGGAACAGAACCAGGACGAAGACACCGGCAAGGCCGCCGATCGCCATGATTCCTTCCAGCGCGATGTTGATGACACCGCTTCGCTCGGAGAACATACCGCCCATCGCAACGAGCATCAGAACAACGGCGTACAGTAAGGTAAATTTAATTAAAAGGAACATTATTTCTTCTCCTCCTTTCCGTTGTCTGCATTGGCATTTGCTTTCTGCTCTTTTTTGCTCTTGAACAGGTTTGCAACGATGCCCTTGAACAGGGTAACGAATGCGCAAAGGTAAATGATAACGGCAACGATCAGGTCCGCGATCTCCGGCTGATAATATTTCGTAGGCAGGTAAGCACCGCCGACCGAAATATGAGCAACGAAGAGAGCAGCGAAGATAACGCCGATCGGGTTGCTAAGTGCAAGAAGCGCAACCGGGATACCATTAAATCCGATGGCCGGGAGTGCTGTCGATACCTGCGGGTTCCACTCGGATGCACCGGAGAGGAAGTAGAGGCCTGCACCGATTCCGGCAAGCGCACCTGCGATGGTCATGGAGAGAACAACGTTTCTCTTCTCGTTGATGCCGGCGTATTTGGCAGCATCCTTATTGAACCCGCAGGCTTTCAGCTCATAGCCGAAGGTTGTTTTGTTCAGAACGATGTAGATGATGACCGCAATGGCAATCGCAATGAAAATCGCAATCGTTGTGGAACTGGTACGGAAAATGGAGTTCATGCCGCAGTCCGGAATCAGGGATTTTGGAGAAGCGGAGCTTAATTTGTAAGTACGTGTGGTCTTCTGATCATACATGCCCGGGATGGTGTTGTACATCAGCTCATTGACAAGATAAAGACCAATCCAGTTGAACATGATGGAAGTAATAACTTCATTTACGTTGAAGTATGCTTTGAAGATACCAGGAACTGCTCCCCAGATGGCTCCGCAGACCATAGCAGCCAGAAGGCATACATACCATGGCATGTGGAGGATGATGGCAAAATACAGGGCGCCGAAGACACCGACGGTGTACTGTCCGGCAGCACCGATGTTGAACAGACCTGTTTTAAAAGCAAATGCAACCGAAAGTCCGGTCATAATCAGGGGAGCGGACTGAGCGATTTCACTTCCGATTCCCTTCGGCTTTAAGTAAAAGCCGCCTTTGATGATTCGTGTAAATCCATCCACTGCGTTTTCCGCGTTGATGCAGTATAAAATGATAAATCCCACAAGAAGACCGATCACAATACATACAAGAGAAGCGACAATGGACAGAAGAGCGTTTTTCGTTTTTTCGTTCATGCTTTTCTTACCTCTCTTTTATACTTCTTCGGGAACCGGATCCCGTTTTTGCACCTGCCATGTAGAGACCGAGTTCTTCGACAGAAACGGTTTTTCGGATCCAGCTGGCCGACCAGCTCTCCTTCGTACATAACAAGAATACGGTCGGAAACATCCATAACCTCATCCAGTTCCAGAGAAACCAGAAGAACGGCTTTTCCCTTGTCGCGCTGTGCAACGAGCTGGCTGTGAATGTATTCGATGGCTCCGACATCAAGACCACGGGTAGGCTGTACCGCAACGAGAAGATCAGGATCTTTGTCGATCTCACGCGCGATGATTGCTTTCTGCTGGTTTCCGCCGGACATGCTGCGGGTGATGGTCACAGGACCCTGGCCGCTGCGGACATCGTACTGCTCGATCAGGCGCTCGGCATATTCGCGCACGGCTTTTGATTTGATAAAGCCGAAGGATTCAAATTCCGGCTGCCAGTAACGCTGCAGCACCATGTTCTGCTCGATGGAGTAATCCAGCACGAGGCCGTGTTTATGGCGGTCCTCCGGGATGTGGCTCATGCCCATCTTGGAGCGGTCGCGGATGGAAGCTTTCGTGATGTCCTGTCCGTTGAACAGAATTTTACCGCCGGATACTTTTTCCAGTCCCGTGAGGCCCTGAACGAACTCGGACTGGCCGTTTCCATCGATACCTGCGATGCAGACAATCTCGCCTTTTCTTACATTAAAGGAAACATCTTTGACGGCGTTGTTTCCGTGCACCTTGCTCGGTACGGTCATGTGCTCTACTTTCAGAACGGTGTCGCCCGGTTTTGACGGCTTTTTGTTGACGGAGAAGCTGACGTTTCTTCCGACCATCATGCGGGAGAGCTCTTCTTTGGAAGTTTCGCTGATGTTGACGGTTCCGATGTATTTTCCTTTGCGGAGAATCGTACAGCGGTCGGCAACTTCCATGATCTCGTTGAGTTTATGGGTGATGAAGAGGATGGATTTTCCTTCTTTTGCGAGGTTCTTCATGATCTTCATCAGCTCGTCGATTTCCTGTGGCGTCAGAACCGCGGTCGGCTCGTCGAAGATCAGGACTTCGTTGTCACGGTAGAGCATTTTCAGAATTTCGGTACGCTGCTGCATGCCGACGGTGATATCCGAGATCAGAGCGTCCGGATCGACCATCAGACCGTATTTCTCGCTCAGTTCCATGACTTTTGCACGGACATTCTTTTTCTCGAGGAAAAGGCCTTTGGTCGGCTCTACGCCGAGGATGATGTTGTCGAGAACCGAGAAACATTCGACCAGCTTAAAGTGCTGGTGCACCATACCGATGTTGAGATCATTGGCGTCGTTCGGCGTGTTGATATGGACTTCCTGCCCATTCTTCTTGATGATTCCGGAGGTAGGCTGATACAGACCAAAAAGAATACTCATCAGGGTTGAGTTTTCCTGCACCGTTTTCTCCAAGCAGAGCATGGATTTCTCCTTTTTTGAGCTGTAACGTAATGTTGTCGTTCGCCTTGATACCCGGGAATTCTTTGGTGATGTTCAACATCTCAATAATGTACTCATTTTCCATATACATATTCCCTTTCAAGCGTGGTTTTGCAGGACTGCCGAAGGCATGGAAAACAGGGCAGAACTGCGGGCTTTCATTATGTCTAGTATAGCATTTTGTGTGACAGAAAAAAAGGGGAAGAGAAATAATATTCTCTTCCCCAAAAGGCATATTGTTACAGAAACAGTATGCACATTAGCTGATGTAATCAACGGTTACGTGAGAACCTACTTCCGGCTGATTTTCTGTATCGCTGGAGATTTCGATGGAACCATCGCGGATACCAGCCAGTACAGTTTCATACTGATCCTGTGTGAAGGTTGTGAATCCCCAGGATTCGGAATCGGTAGGAAGGCCGATGTAATCTCCGTCTTTCAGTCCAAGCTGCTGAGCAGTTCCGCCAAGTTCAGAGAAGTTTCCGCTGAAGTAGGAATCCAGAGCGTTGTTGATGGCGCTTGGAAGACCTTTCATAGCGGAAGTCAGGCAGCGCTCGCCGATTTTGGAACGCTGGTCAACGTCTACACCAATAACTTTTTCCGTCGTGTGTCTCAGCTGCATCCAGAGCAGATGTCCAGATACCGCCGCCGCAGGCGAATACAACCTGTGTTCCGTCTGCATACCAGCCCTCCATACGGGCGGTGATGGAGTCATCGCCGTAGAACTGGCCGCCATAGTAATATTTTACGTTTACATCTACGCCGTCTTCTTCAGCAGCAGCGTTGATACCCTGTACATAACCGTAACCGAAACGGATAACGGCCGGAACAGCGATACCGCCGAGGAAACCAAGGCTTGTGTAGCCGTCTTTTACTGCAGCGTATCCAGCCAGGTAGCCGGCCTGCTCTTCTTCGAAGGAGCAGATGTACACGTTCTTTCCGAGATCAACAGCTTTGCCGTTTTTTCACAATATCACCTTCGGTAACATCGACTGCGATGAAGGTTACATCCGGATAGGTGTCCTGCTCTTCAGCGATGGCAGGTCCGAACAGGTAACCTGGCATTACAACAACGGTAGCACCCTCGGAAACAGCAAGATCGATGGAGTTGATACGCTCTTCATCGGTATCCTCTGCCGGTTTGTAGTACTCGTACTCTACGCCGTTTGCATCGCCGTAGGCGCATACAGTTTCCCAGGTGATCTGGTTGAAGGATTCGTCGGTGATATCTCCGGAGTCTGTGATCATGGCAATTTTCTCACCTGCGGCGTCTTTTTTTTCTCCATCTGTGGAAGCAGAAGCGGAAGTTGCGCTGGTGGAATCGGCGCCTGTGGATGCGTCGGAGGAAGAGGATCCGTTGGAGGAACCGCATCCTGCGAGTGCAGCAGTTGTCATGGCGGCTGCAAGCAGTAAGCTAACTACTTTCTTTTTCATAATAGTATTCTCCTTTCAAGAGGTACAGCGTTTTTGCGTGTATGGCTACATTATAATATAGAAGAAAAAAGTATGTCAAGCAAAGGAAAAACTGCGTGAAATCCACTAATTATCTGCATGCGAGCCGGAAATTCTTCGGATAATGGCGTTGGATCTTGCATAAATTTCTTCCGGGTCAAAGCCGATATGGAATTCGCCGTTTTCGTAGAGGATTTGACCGTTTACCATGGTAAGCTTTACGTTCTGTTTGCTGCCGCTGTAAACGAGGTTTTTGATCAGATTATTCTCCGGCTGCATGTTCGGCTGATGGAGGTCAATCATGACGAGATCGGCCATTTTTGCCGGCAGCGAGACGGTCGCAGTCAGTAAGCTGCATGGCGTGCGCGCCGCCTGCGGTTGCCATGTAGAGAATGGCGTCGGCCGGGATTCCTGCGGCATCCATCTCGCGGACTTTGGAAAGGCCGGTGGTCAGGAACATTTCGCGGAACATATCGAGGCAGTTGTTACTGGCCGGCCCGTCAGTGCCGATGGCGAGGTTGATGCCGTTATCGTAAAAACGCTTCAGCGGGCAGATGCCGGAGGCGAGCTTCAGGTTTGAGGAGGGATTGGTAACGGCCGTCAGTTTCCGGTCACGGAAGATCTCAAAATCGCGGTCCTCCATCCAGATGCAGTGGTAGCCGCCGCCTCCGTACTGGAACATGCCTAAGCGTTCCATCAGCTGTGTCGGGGTGAGTCCCCAGCGCTCTTTACAGCCCTCGACTTCGCTTTTTGTTTCGGCGTTGTGTGTCCAGACAGGGGAATGGTATTTTCGGCGAGTTTGGCAACGGCTTCAAGAAGCGGGCCGCCGGTCGTATATTCGGCGTGGAAACCGAGCAGATACGAGGTGCGGTCGGAGAGTTCGTTGACATAGTTATACATCTCTTCGAGAATTTCCGGGCTGTCGACGAAGTTGTTGAGACCGCTGGTAAGAACGGTGCGGAATCCGGTGTCGACCGTGGCAGCGATGCTGATTTTTCTGCTGGATGTACATGTCGAAATTGGAGGTGATGCCGCTCGTCAGATATTCCATGATGCCGAGGATATTGAGCCAGTAAACGTCGTCCCCGGCGAGCTTTGCCTCGTTCGGGAAGACCTGGCGCTCGAGCCATTCGTGGAGCGGGAGATCGTCCGCGTAGGAGCGGAGGAAGGTCATCGGTGTGTGTGTG
>ENA-OQHD01000605-OQHD01000605.1-human-gut-metagenome-genome-assembly--contig:-NODE-605-length-12482-cov-2.042493_pt1 | contig 12482 bp, 14 predicted proteins | sample MGYA00242560_ERZ504711 | MGnify/ENA primary metagenome ERZ504711 (study PRJEB26092, sample SAMD00036198) | human gut metagenome | host: Homo sapiens | study: EMG produced TPA metagenomics assembly of... | reverse complement strand
AACATTCAATCCCAAAGCAGAAGCAATACGATAAAAAGTAGAAACCTTAGGCTCTGTTTTTCCTGTTTCCACACGGGAAATATAAGACTTATTAGTCCCTATCTTTTCGGCAAGTTCCGCCTGTGTCATATTTGCTTTCTTCCTTGCCTCTTCAATTATTTGCCCGGTAAAGAAAGCATTCATTGAACAATATAACAATATGCCCTTCATCATAACAGAAGAAAATCCTATAGATATTACCTTGCCACTCTATTCTTAACTCATACAGACCCTCTTTAAGAAACTTCACATACTTTGCCGGTAGTCCATCTTGAGTCTTTAATAAGAGTAATCCATATAGGACTTTTTCTTGCGTACCTTTATCCAGAGCATCAAAAAAGTCTTTAATAGTAGTTTTCGTATGCTATTATCTTTCTGCTCATACGCCAAAATAAAAAAGGTTTATCAGTTAAGCAACTTTTCCTTATAAAAATCTTAAAACTATGTACAAAAATTAGCGTAAAATTCTCAAGATATACTTGAAAATTTTACGCTATACTACGATTCCAGCCTCTGGAACTACGGCTACTAATAGAACATCCAGTCCATCGTTTCCTCCGCACCGGCCAGTCCCGCATTACGCGGAGTTACCTGCGCGTCTGTAAATCCCAGCACCATCGTATATCCTTTCGGCAGCAACAAGGTATGCTTTCCAGCCTCAAAATGATAAGCATGTACATTCGCCAGCGGCATACCCGCTATGCGTACGGCATTGGTCAGTTTCGGTTCCGCCTGACCGTAATCATTGGCAGAAGCATCCGTTTCCAGTTTCGGAGCTTTCGCATACTTCTTCTGGTCATCACGGAAATAACCTACCAACAAGTTCACCGGAGCAGCCGCTTCAAACTCTATTGTCGTACCTTCCTTGCGCTGCACATCCCCGTTCATTCTATAAGCAGTCAGCCCTTCCAACTCGGCGGCCAACGCATCTACCTTGCCCGGCACATTGGAAAACAGGCTTGCACCCGTCGCCAGTTTCACCGGAGTCAGTCCGTTCAGAATCTTCACATTTGCGGCGGACAAAGGTTTTATCTCAGCTGCACTTTCTGTCACCTTACCTGCCGCCTTATCTTTCAGCAACTGCAAGTTCGCCTTGAAATTAGCCAGTTCATTTTCATAATGCACCAGCATCTCTTTCCAGGTCTTGTCTTGCCACCGTCACCACCGATAGAATACGGCGTTGCGCGGTCTGCATACTGTTGGCATAATAATAAGTACTATCCGTCAATGCCACCAGCTTGCGGTAATGATCCAGACTTTGTTCCATCAATGGAATAGCAGCGTCCAATTCGTTCAGATCCTTTCCCCACTGATAGTTTAAGACACGCTGCGCAGCTTTCACTTTCAGGTTAAACGCGTATGCAAATTCACGATAGCAATGCATGTCATTCTGCAAACGTCCGAACTCCTCTTTATTACGAGTCACCGCTGCGGCAGCCTTATCAATGGCCGCCACCGCCTTGTCACCGTGTTCCACCACCTGCGCCACAATATCCAACGGCAATTCGCCCACATGTGGCTGTTTTTTACCATTCTTTCTCCACATATTCTATCAGCTTCTCGCCCTCCGGCCCGCAACTCTCATAAAATTCCCCGGGATAGATAGTATATTTATAAGGATTCACCAACTGACTCATAAACATACCCAGCAACAAAGTCTGCCGGTTCCCTTCCGTGATGCCGAAACGGCGGAGCAACTTCGGAGCAATCTCTCCACTCTGCTCGTATGCCTCCAGAATATCTCCGGCTTCGGCAGAAGTCGTACCATAATAATCGCCCAACTGCTTGTCCCAATATTCCACTTCAGATGAACGGTCCCGATGACAGTTCCATGCATAGCGTCCCCAGGTTTTGTACCATATCCAGTCACGGTCCAGCTGATACTCCCGTTTGCCATCCGGCAACTTATCAGCCGTGTACGGCCAGTCCCAATAAGAAGCCTGCGGATACAGATGCAGGGCATTGGCTCCATGTACATTGTGCATGGCATTCACCGCTTTCTGTACAAAGTCGGGAGATCCCCAACGCCACGGTTCCAAGTTTGCCAGAATATGCACATTACTGATATGAATACTTCCCAAAGCACTCAGATCCGAATGTATCTTGGACCAAGGACCTCGCGGTTCGTAAGTAGTCAGTGACTCACCATTGTATTTATGCATGGTATAGAGGTTCTTGTATAACGGCAGCGCGGCATCCATCACCATCTTGCAGTCCGTATCGTGCGCACGCAGCAAGATGGGCGGCTCATCCGTACGCCCCAGTGCCTTCAACCCGTCCTTCACTCCCGGAATAATGGTTTTGGTAAACCACTCCACATCATCCTCATAGGTATCCATCGCTTCCCCCAAGCATACCAGCAAACCCACATTGGGATATTTTTCTATAAACGCGGCCACCGACTTACGTGTATAATCACTGATCAGCGGAGTAATAGGACGGTTACGATCCTGTGTTTTCAACCCGTAATGCTCGGCAAAAGGCTTGCTTAACAATATATTATAAACATCTGGATCACAAAAAGTACCTCTCTTGTCCGCTTCGGCAGTCAGAAACGAGAACATTTCCTCATTTTTCTTGAAAGTTTCCTCATCCACTTCTACGGCAAAAGGATACTCTTCCAGCTTCACCAAGGAAGCAAACGGATGCCCGTTCCACAGATACAAGGAATTCATACGGTTTTCCACCAGCATATCCAGATATTTTATCCATTGTTCCTTATCATAAAACCAAGGGAAGCTCTCCGGCGTATAGGGATACTCATACACCCCTCTTCCGGGCAGGTATTCCATTTTCTGAATCCCTACACAACCTCCGCGAAGCACCATTTCAGGAGCATCCGTCAGTTGTGCCGGAAACTTCAAATCCTTGTATTGTCCTACATGATCTATCAATTCACGACAGCCGTAAATCACACCGTTTCCGTCGTTTCCTGTCACTGTAGTCATGTTTCCACGGGTAGAAATGGTAAATCCCTCCTTTTTCAGTCCGGCTGTATCAGTAGCCTGTTCCAGACGGATGCAGACCTCATCTTTATCTATACCGGCAGTATCCGACAACATAACAGACGAATACCCCGCATCTTCCAGCGCATTTTTTTCAAATGTTCTCCAGCAAACAGCACCCGGTTCGACGCTTCCTGCGGCATCACAATATTCACATTGGGTTTCTCGCATCCCCCATAACACGCACATACATGCGACAAGTGTTCCTAGCCTGATACTTTTTCATTCTTTTCATATAAATTATTTACAGTTAGACGCAAAAAAACAACAAGACGTACTCACAAGACCTCCGCCAATCGTCTAAAAAGCGAGGAAAAAGCACAAGCTATCACCAAAAAGAAATAAAACGATGAACAAATAAACTCATCCGGACATTTTAAGATTAACTCAGAGAATGCGCATTTAAACTGAGAAATATACAGTATCTTAAAATTTTGAAAAATGAAAGAACAATGAAAGAAAAATCTAACCTGACCCTATTTATGGAACAACTTATCCGGTCGCTAAAAGAAGAAGAGCGTTTCAGTACCGCCCACATCTACCAAAGCACATTGAACGCCTTCATGCTCTTCTGCAAGACCGACACCATCCGGTTCAACCAGATGGAACGTTCATACCTGAAACAATTTGAGAACCATCTGCGTAACAAGGGATGCACCTGGAACACTGTTTCCACTTATATGCGTACCTTGCGAAGCATCTACAACAAAGCCGTGGACGATGGTCTGACAGAAGAAAAGTCTTCGTGATGGTAGTGTAAAAGATATCAGTCACAGGAGTCGAGGACGACCGGAAAATAAGGAAGAATTTGTTCCTGAACGGGAACGGAAAAAGGCTGAGAATGAAGATTCAAAATCGGGAAAAGGTAAACGACTGCAGATGGAAAAGAGCCGGAAATCTTCTGTCAGGCAGGAAGCTGTTGAGGATACAGTTGAAGTCACACCGGAAGAAAAAGTATCCGGATATCGAAAGAAACTGCATCGTCATGAAAAAATCCCGGATGATGATAATAATCTGAACAGCCAAAAGAAATCCATTCGGAAGAAGCAGCTGCAAAAACAGATGACCAAAGAACAGGCAAAAGCCGGAAGATTATCTTTTGATGATGAAGGAAATCAAATGGTGAAAGGTGCTGGCATGAAACCGGGAGGGACAGCCGGGAAATACATTGCTACACAAGCTGTTATATCTGGCATGAAAGCAGTCACTTCCGAAGAGGAAGAAACAGATGAAAATGCAGGTGTGGAAAGTGCCAGACTTGCAGAGCGTGAAACAGAAGCTGCGTTACGTGGCCTACGTCATGCTCAGATCCGCAGCAAACGAACGGATGTGAAAACCCATCGCAGAGGTTATCGTGAGGCTACTGTAGAAAAGAAACTGAAATTTGGTTCTGCAGAAAGTATGGAAGGAGTCAAACATGCAGAATCGGTAAAGAATGCTGAGCAAAAGAGACATTTCTATAACCGCTTCTTTCAGAAAAAACGATATAAGGATGCATACCGGGCAGCCAGAGCCGGAAAATCCGCTGGCAGTCTAGGTGGAGCGACAACCATTACCGGTGTCGAGAACATGACGGTGAAAGCAAAGATTGCCTTGAAAGAGATTATAAAGCGTAATCGTGCCATGTTCGCAGGCATCGGTATTTTTGCGCTTCTTTTTTCTTGTCATAGCAGTATCTCTGGGGAGCTGCAGTGCCTCTATTGAGGGTGCTGGATCTGTGATCGGTATTACAACGTATCCAAGTTCAGACGAGGATATCTATGCTGCCGAAAACAGATATGCCGCTTTGGAAAGTGCCTTGAATCAGCAGATCAATGAGATGGAACGAAGACATCCAAATTATGACGAGTATCAGTACAACATTGCTGAGATTGGTCATAATCCATACCATCTTATCTCGTATCTTACCGCAAAATACGGGGACTGGACGTACTCAGATGTTGAAAACGAGCTGCAATCTCTTTTTGAAGCACAATATCATCTGAATACAGAAGGTCGAACAGAAACGGTGACAGAAACCAGAAATGTTCGAGTCGGAGAATCATTAGGACAGGTAGTGACCAGCGGATATTGTAACTGTCGAATCTGTTGTGGTGTATGGTCCGGAGGTCCAACTGCCAGTGGTGCATATCCAACTGCAAACCATACCATTGCTGTAGATGCTTCCAATCCATTTGTGCCGATTGGCACTAAGGTAGTAATGAATGGTGTGGAATACACAGTTGAGGATACCGGAGCCTTTGCACGATATGGTGTCCAGTTTGACGTTTACTATGATAACCATGCTGCAGCCTCTGCTCATGGACACCAGACCTGGGAAGCTTATATCGCAGATGACAATGGCAGTCAGGAAGTAACCGTTACCAGTACAAGCACCAAGAAGATTCTGTATGTGACACTGACAAATGGAAGTTTTGATGCTGTGGCAAGAGCCAATCTGAATGCAGAACAGCTGATTATTTACAATGCGTTAAATACGACCTATGGAAACAGAAATTATCTGTGGGATGTAAACAATGTGACCAGTGGATCAGGCGGTAATGGAATGAGCTATGAGATTCCACCGGAAGCACTGCAGGATGAAGAATTTGCCCGGATGATCCGAGAAGCGGAAAAATATCTGGGAGTACCTTATGTATGGGGTGGTTACTCTCCGTCCGGATTTGACTGCTCAGGATTCGTATCTTATGTCATTAACCACTGTGGTAATGGCTGGAACTATGGACGATTGACCGCAGATGGATTAAGAGGCGTATGTACTTATGTATCACCGCAAGAAGCAAAACCAGGAGATCTGATCTTCTTCCAGGGAACGTATAACACATCCGGTGCAAGCCATGTGGGTATCTATGTCGGTAACAATATGATGATCCATTGCGGGGATCCGATCCATTACTCAAATATCAGCACATCCTACTGGCAGCAACATTTCATGTGCATTTGGAAGACTGCCATAAAGGGGTGAACGAAGGGAGGTGAAAGTTTGAATAAAAAGATTCAAAAAATATCTGGATGAGATTGCCAAGACAGAGAAAAAGATCGCGGATCTGCAGCAATATCTCAGGGGTGTCCAGGCTGCATTAAAGCAGGAAGAGGACAATGAGATGATCAGGTGCATCCGTGGTATGAAGATGGAGAATGGTCAGTTGTATGATCATTTTGGATGGGATCCAGAAAGGAACAGTTAAAATTTCAGGTAAGCAGGAGTCTGACGAAGAAGGTTCAGGCTCCTTTGTATTCACAGAAGAAAATAAGGAGGAATATCAGAATGGTGAAATGGAAGAAAGTGAATAAGAAAAATGGCAGGACTGCTGTTAGGTGTCATGATGCTTTTTACAGTATCAACCACAGCATTTGCCTATGTGGATGAATCAGCAGAGGCATCCAAGGTAGAGGCAACCCAGACAGAACAGTCAACAGACAAAGAAGAGCAAAAAAGGATGAGGCGGCAAGTACAAGTGAGGTGCTACCGGAAGATGGAACAGATAAAGGAACTGCATTTACGACACCTGGCAATGGTGAAGTCAAGGATGACATTACCGATGATTCTACAAAGGAATTTCTTACGGTTACAACGAAGAATAATAATACTTTCTATATCGTGATCGACCGCAGTGCCACATCACAGAATGTCTATATGTTATCTCAGATTGACGAGAATGATCTGTCTGAATTTCTGGATAAAGACAGCACTGCTACTGTCGTAACACCACAGCCTGATACATCAAAGGTTGTGCTGGATGAAACAAATAATAAGGATGTAGACAAGGAAGCTACCGTTGATCCGGAGAAAACAGCATCTACCAAAACCAATATGGGTGCAATGGCAACAATCCTGATCCTGGCTCTCGGCGGTGTGGCAGCATACTACTACTTCAAAATCTATAAGCCAAAGAAAGAGGAAGACGAGGATGATCAGCCGGAAGGTTTGGAAACAGGAGGACTGGAAGAAGTTCCGGATGAGGAAGAATCTGAAGACGAAGATTTTGAAGAAAATGAAAAATAAATAAACTTTTTTAGCGGAGGGGGCTGTAAAACATGCTCTCTCCGTTTCGTTATATGAAGGAGGTAATACATCATGTATTTAGTAATTGCAGAAAAACCAAGTGTATCAAGAGCAATCGCAGAAGTGATCGGAGCACAGGAACGAGAAGACGGGTATTTAAAAGGAGCTGATTGTATGGTCAGCTGGTGCTTCGGACATCTGGTCGAGTATGTTTCACCGGATGTCTACGATGAGAAATTTAGCCAGTGGAGATATGAAGATCTCCCGATCATCCCGAAAGACTGGAAAGTTACAGTCTCAGAAGATAAGAAAGATCAGTTCTATATCTTAAAAAAGACTGCTCAACAGTCCGGAAATTGAATACGTCGTAAATGCCTGTGATGCCGGACGTGAAGGAGAATTAATCTTCAAACATGTCTATGACTTATCCGGAAGTAAAAAGCCGGTGAAACGATTATGGATCAGTTCTCTGGAAGATTCCGCAATCCTTGATGGAATGCAGCATCTGAGATCCGCAGAGGAATACCGACATCTGGCCGAAGCTGCTGTATGCCGTTCTCAGGCTGACTGGCTGGTAGGAATGAATGCAACCAGAGCTTACACCACAAAGTACTTCAAAAAGCTGACCGTTGGAAGGGTTCAGACACCGACACTTGCCATGTTGGTGGAACGTGCCGGACAGATCAGCAATTTCCAGAAAGAAAAGTATTTCAATGTGGAACTCGATTGTGATGGAATTCCGGCTGTAAAGCCAAAAATCTTTGATCCGGATGAGGCGGAACAGTTAAGAAGCAGATGCCAGGGAAGTGAAGCTATTGTCACAGCAGTAAAAGAAACGGAAAAGAAAGTAAAAGCACCAAAGCTTTATGATCTGACCACACTGCAGAGAGAAGCAAACCGTATCTACGGAATGACAGCCAAACAGACACTGGATACCGCTCAGAGCCTGTATGAAAAGAAACTGATCACTTATCCAAGAACGGACAGCCAGTATCTGACCGAAGATATGGAGCAGACCGCAAGAAATGTGGTTCGTCAGATTTATGAGAAATATCAACTGACAGGTCCGTTTGATCAGCCGGAGCAGCCAGATGTGAAGAAAGTCATGAATAACAGTAAAGTGACAGATCACCATGCAATCATCCCAACGATGGAGCTTGCATCCTGTCATCTGGGTGAACTGAAATCCTGGGAAGAAAAGATACTGTTTCTAATCGCAGTCCATACAGTCATGGCAATGAGTAAGGATCACATTTACCAGGAGACAGAGATTGAAGTGGAAATGCCAGGAAGAAATCTTCAAAAGCAAAAGGAAAAATTGTCCTGCAGGATGGATGGAAACTCTTTGAAAACTGCTTCAAGAATAAGGACCGCATGGCAATCGTAGATCCGGATCAGGAAATGAAAGAGAGGATGCCGAAAGTAACCCAGGGACAGACTTTCTATGCTGTAGCTGCAGAAAAAGACAGAACATTTTTACATCGCCACCAAAACCATACAGCGAAGATACTCTCCTTGCGGCAATGGAAACAGCTGGAAATAAGGAATTCGATGAAAATACGGAAAAGAAAGGATTAGGAACTCCGGCAACAAGAGCCGGTATCATCGAGAAACTGATCTATTCCCAATATGCCACCCGAAAAGGAAAACAGATTCTTCCAACAGATGATGGAAAAGTCCTTGTGGAGATCCTGCCAGACTTCCTGAAATCTGCAAGTATGACTGCAGAATGGGAAAACCAGTTGCTTTTGATGGAGCATGGAGAGATTGCACCGGAACAGTTTATGACTGGGATCAAAAACATGCTGACCATGATGCTGAATGGATGCGATGCGATTTCCGAAGAAGAAACAAGAAGATTTCAGACCAGAGAAAGCATTGGAACCTGTCCGGTATGTGGAAGCCTGGTATATGAAAGTAAAACCAACTTCTATTGCAGCAACCATGATTGTCACTTTGCTCTCTGGAAAGACAACCGCTATCTGCAGAGCATGGAAAAAACCCATGGATAAAAAGATGGCTGCAGAACTTCTGAAAAACGGAAGTGTGCATGTAAAAGACCTGTATTCCAGAAAGAAAAATATGTACTTTGAGGCAGATCTCCATATGGATACAGATGAAACCGGAAAGGTGAATTTTTCTTTATCCTTTCCCAAAAAGAAACCAAAAAACAAAAGCAAAAAGAAATAAGAAAACAGATTAGAGGAGGAAACGAAGATGAATTTTAATGAATTTGTAAATGAAGTAAAGGACAATATCAGACTCTTTTTACCGAAGGATTATGAGAATGCAGAAGTATCAACGATGGAGTGTCAGAAACTGAACCGTGCCTATACGGGACTGATGGTGAGAAAAGAAGGTGAGATGCTTACCCCGACGATCAATCTTAATCAGCTGTATGAAGCATATAAAGCACAGCCTGGCGTAACAATGGAAACTGTATGCAGAAAGATTGCAGATATAGTTATTGAGGCACCGATACAGGTTGATCTGAAATCCATTTTAAATTATGAAGACGTGAAGGACAAGCTGTTTATCCGTGTATCATCAGCCGAAGCAAATAAGGAAGTCCTCGAAAATGCGCCGCATCAGCTGAAGGAAGACCTCGCAATTACCTATCATGTGGCAGTAGGCAAGGATCAGGATGGATTAAGTTCCATGTTTATCAAGAATGATCTGCTTGAACAGTATGGAATATCGGCAGAACAGCTTCATGAAGACGCGATGAAAAGTTCACCGCATGTCATGATCCCGGAGGTATCAAGTATAGGTGCACTGATAGATGAAATGTACCAGAAAAATATTCTCATGCTGACACCGGATGAACGTGAAATGCTGCAGGAAACATTGCAGGAATCAAGCGAGATGCCGACATTCTTTGTTGTTACGAATACAGACAGAATTGATGGAGCCGGTGTGATCTTTTATCCGGAATTCATGGATAGCATGGGGGAACTTCTTGGAAATGATTTCTTCATTTTGCCATCATCCATCCATGAAATGCTGGTCTTGCCAGATGACGGGCAAGTGGATGCAGAAATGTTAAGAGATATGGTAAAAGAAGTCAATGCCACTCAGGTAGCCCCTGCAGAACGCCTTACCAATGATGTATATCACTTTGATACAAAGGATCATGTCTTTGAAAAGGCAGATAGATTCACAGAACGTCAGAAAGAAAAAGAAGCGCAGGCTGCAAAAACAGAGAAAGCAGGCAAAAGAACAGCCGGATCAGAAACCGAAAACAAAGAAGCACGATATGGAACTCTAATCAAAAAATAATCATCTCGTCAACTAATAAAAAGACCCTGCGGCATAAACACAATGTCGTGGGGCGCTTTTTTGGAAAGGAGTATTATGACAGAACAAAATAAAACTACTACTATTCCACTGCCGGTCCAGGGAAAAGATATGGACAGCATTATGCAGTCACTGGAATCCGGTGTGGAAGAACTTTTTACAAGTAACCGCTATCAGGAATTTCTTAAAACCATGGCAAAGTTTCACAATTATTCCTTTAATAATACAATGCTGATCGCCATGCAACGACCGGATGCCACACTTGTTACCAGCTACAAAAACTGGCAGTCCATGGGTAGACAGGTCATGAAAGGGGAAAAATGGAATTACAATCATTGCACCGGCACCATATAAGAAAATGAAGGAAAAAGAGGTTCTGGATGAAAATCAGCGACCGATCATGGGAACTGATGGAAAACCTAAGACTGAACAGGTGGAAGTTACAGTTCCGCATTTTAAAGCAGTTACGGTATTTGATATTGCTCAGACATCCGGAGAACCGATCCAGACACTGGCACCAGAATTACTGACTGCAGCTGTACAGGATTTTGATTCTTTCATGCAGGCTATTCAGAAAATATCCCCAGTGCCGATTCGATTCGATGAGATCGATGGCAATGCCAATGGATATTATCACAATGCAGACAAGGAAATCGTGATCAAAAAAAGGGGTCTCAGTGAAAGTCAGACCTTAAAGACTGCTATTCATGAAACCGCCCATGCTAAACTGCATGACAAGGAAATCATGGAAAGCCTGGGTGTAGAAAAAGACCGTCTGACAAAAGAGGTTGAAGCAGAATCCATTGCTTACTGTGTGTGTTCTTCCTTGGGTTTAGGATACATCGGATTACAGTTTTCCTTATATTGCAGGTTGGAGCAGCAGCCGGGAAATGAAGGAAATGAAAGCATCTATGGATGTGATCCGCAAGACAGCCGGTGAAATGATCGATCAGCTTACAGAAGAACTGGAAATCATTCTTGAAGAAAAATCAAAAAAGCAAATTACATGAAAAAGTACGGCATTCTGGTAGATGCACTGGAAGCAGCCGGATACCGCTATGATTATCGGGAAAGCGAACCGGGGACATATTGTACTGGCACCGGATGGGACACATGAAATTGCTGGGTATTTGCAGTTTGAATCATGGGGAGATATCAAAGATTGGCTGGAAGATACGATTGCAGAAGGGACGGATATTTCGGAAAGAGTTAATCGGGCTTTGTATCCATTTAAGTTTGATTATACCCTAGAGGAAGAAATGTTCAGAGGTAATGGTGACCGCTATGCAATTTACCATGTGGATGAAGGCACACCGGGAAAACAACATTTATTTATGAATATGGCAATGGTCAAAGAAGATGGCATTACAATCGATGCAGCAAATTATAAATGTGTCTATTCTGGCAGATTACATGAAAATGAAAAGCTGGATGATTTGTACGCCATATTCAACGATAATCCACCGGCAGATTATAAAGCACATTCTATGTCGGTCAGTGATGTGATCATTACAAATCGTGAAGGTAATATGCAGGCATATTACGTGGATCGATTTGGATTTGCAGAACTTCCAGACTTTACAGTCCAAAGAGAAAAAATACTCGATATTGTCCCGGAAATAGAAAATGTGGATTATGAAAATGATCTTACATGTATCAGCTTTTATGCGGCTGAATGTACTGAATTTCCTGTAATGGGTGAAGTACATTATGACCTGACATTACCAGAAGCCTTGGAAGCTTATGAGAAAATCCCATCAGAACGTATGCATGGACTGAAATGTGTTGGCTTTGATCTGAAAGACGGAAGTGATTATGAAGGAATGCAGAGTCTGATGATTGAAGGAAAAATACAGAAGAATTTTTGAAAATTTCGATTCCTGGATTTATGAGAAAAATTCTTATGTGCAAAAGTGCAATCAGTCGTGTGGAAAAAGTACTTGGAAGAAAGACATCCAAATGTGGAAAATCCTCTGGAATCCAATAAGAAAGTGGATAACGTAAAAAAATATAAGCGAAGTAAAAAAACGAGAAGGAGCTGAATATACAGATGAAACCAATACCGGAAAAAAGAAAATGGGGGGAAATGAGCCTATGAGAAATGTAAACCTGGAAGAAAACGAACTGACTATTAC
>ENA-OQHD01000604-OQHD01000604.1-human-gut-metagenome-genome-assembly--contig:-NODE-604-length-12498-cov-2.799693_pt1 | contig 12498 bp, 19 predicted proteins | sample MGYA00242560_ERZ504711 | MGnify/ENA primary metagenome ERZ504711 (study PRJEB26092, sample SAMD00036198) | human gut metagenome | host: Homo sapiens | study: EMG produced TPA metagenomics assembly of... | reverse complement strand
GCCGGTTCCTCCCCCTCGATGGTGTAGCCGGGAAGCAGGCAGCCGTTGACCTTGAAACAGTCGGCGTATTCCTTGGGGATGGCCGGTGAGATTTCCGTAAAGTAATGGGCGTGGGCCTTGATACGGCCATTCAGATATTTGTCCAGTGCTTCCCGGCTGGCAAAGACTTTCCGATCCTGTCCGGCGATCCGGGCCTGCCGATAGGTGCCCGGCGCGTTGGTGCGCAGGCTCCAGCTTAATGTCCAGGAATAAGAGACGGAGGCTTGGGCGGCCCTGTCGTACCGGGTGTTCTCGGAAATGGAATAATACATCTGATAAACCATGTTGCTGCGGATATGCCGGTAATGATCCGGCTGCTCCCACTGGTTGGCAGTGTGGGTGACGGGAAGTGTCCGGGCATATTCCAGGGCTTTGTCCAGAAGCAGGGTCTTTCCGGCCTGTTCCTCCCATGCGGCGGCCTGCGTTTTCAAACGGTCAACACTTCCTGTTCTGCGGCGGCGCTTTCCGCCCGCAGGGAAAGAATCTCTGCAAGAGGCAGCTTTACCACTTCGGAGAGATCGGCCTTGCCGCGTTTCAAAGTACATCCGGCGCTCAATCCGCATGATGTTAGCCGGTTCTAAGTTATCGTGGTCGTAAGAGCTATAAGACATTTGGTTTCACATCCTCCTGAAAAATGGCATAAGAAAAGCAGGAAACCTTTCAAAGATTTCCTGCTCGGTGGTGCCGCCGGTAGGCGGCTGGTATTCAGTTTTCTGTGCAATTTAATAAATTCCAGGAATGAGTCTATATTTTGTTTCTTTACAATAGCGTTCAAATTCATCGTGAAATTGATTTTTAAGCGCCGTTTCTTCAATACTAATTCTAATACTGTAACAAATCAGGCAAACGATCATTACTGAGATAGCCCCCTGGAATAGACCGATAAGCTAATGCAACACCTAACAAACTTACCATACTACCAGTATAAGCCGGATTGCGTACGAAATGATATAAGCCTGTTTTAACTAAGTGCTGATCGCTTGTTGTCTGGACTTGGAGAGTGAATGCCTTTTTTGAAAGTAAGAACAGCAGTACAACGGATAACAACGCCTAATATAATAAACACCACTCCGATATAATAGCAAAAAGTGCGGCAATAACCAGCTACGTATAAAATCCGGTACACTTTGGCTACGGAAAAAATGCTCCTGCTATTACTCCCCAACACCAGCCAATTATAATAAGCCATACGGTTCCGCTATCTGCGGATTTTCGTTTTTCTTTTCCTCTACCTTTTGATGAAAATAACCATATTGCCAGTTCAGACAAAACTAATATGGCAATGGCATAAAACACAATATAATATTCTGTGATACTTGAAAATTTACTTGGGTCACCCATCTAAGTATACTTCCTTTCGCTGCGATTTTATTTCATTATAATCCTTGTACCTTATAAATAAAAGACATAATTGTAAACTTGCTGGACGGGAACAGCTTGCAACGCAAGGTGTTCCCGGGCGGCAAGTCCACAAAGGGGTAGCTGGCGGCAGCCAGCGCAGGGGAAGTGTAGCTTCCCCTGTGATGATTGGAACAGATTGAAAATCTGCGGAAATCATCTGCTCCCTGCAAGGGGCTTCCGGCAGGACGCAACGCACCGGCTCGACCGGTGTATAGTTGCGCCCTCTTTCAGAGGGGCAGTCCACGGGCTGCGGCTCTGAAAGCAATCATGGCCGTTTCCGGCCTGCGTCCTCTCCCTGAAAATTGCCGTTTTCGGCGAATACTTTTTCCATAAGCTGCCGGGTGCTGTCTTTGTGGAACAGCAGCTTCAAAAAGTACGCTGACCTGTTCATCCGTGATGGCTTCCGGGTGGGGAAGGTAGCTTTCCAGCATGGCGGCTCTGGTGCAAAGCCGGTGCGTTCGTTCCTTCCGTGTCAACGTCTTTATCTGGTGTTCCAATATCTTTTCTTCATGCTGCGCCCTCCGCAGCTTCTTTTCCGTTTTCTCTATCTCCTGATTGAGTGCTTCCAGCTTTTCATTCATAAGCGGCTGTCCTCCTTCTTGGGAATGAGTATATATATTTTTGTTGGGTTCCCCGAAACCCTGACGCACTCGCAGTATCAATCCGGCGTCCTCCAATTCATTCAGGGAACGCTTCACGGTCATGGTGCTGCGGGCAAGTGCTGTCGCCAGTTCCACGATGGGGAAATGGATAAATAAAATCCCGTTGGCGTCCTCTATGCCGGATACGAAAACAATATCCAACATCCGGGCGTACATGACCTTGGCGGTGCTGCTGATCGGGAGCCGCAGCATGGCTCTTGGCAGCGGCATACAGGGCGGCAGGGTGGTGTCTGCGGTCATAAATTCAACTTCCATTCAATCGGTGTCCTCCTTTACTTTTCGTTTTGAGCGTTTGGAAAGATAATGGGGGCAGTCCACAATGACCGCCCGGAAACTCTGCTTGCAAGTGCGCTGGCATTTCCGGCAAAGGTCGTTGTACGTTACCCGCCCCCGTTCATTGAGGAAGAAAGACATTTCCTGCTTCCTCTTTTTCGGCATTCTCGGCATGGTGCCTCCTTAAACAAAAATCCGCCCATTTCAGCCGTAACAGCCGCAATAGACGGATAGCAGATTTTAGTGTCGTGTTTCTGGGGCGATTTTCAGGGAAAAAGCGGCCATAGAACCGCCCGGAAATCCCCCGTAGTATTACGGATAGGGCAGACTACGCCCTATCGGATTGTTGTGTTTCGGTATCAATTCGGTGTTCATTTTCGCCGGTTCTCCCTGATGTCGTTCCTGCCCCTGGCTCTCACAACGGCGTTTCGCTCCCTTTGGTACGCTCGTTTCGGTCAGGGTTCCTCCATTTCCCTGCCGCAAGTCGTTGCGCTACATCGCCGGGGAGCATATCCCATACAGGCCGGTCATTCGATTGGAATAATCCATCGATGAACTACCTGTATCATAGACCATTTTTGTTCCCTGTGCCGTATATCCACAAAGTAGGATTTCGGGGCGAAAAACGGAAATTTCCACGATTATGGAAAGTATGGTATAATCCAGTTAGCGGCAGGAAAACAGCCGCCGGAAAGGAGTGAGCGCCCTATGCTGAGGGCAACTACCATACAGGAACGCCTTTGGGAGTTACGCAAAGATAAAGGCTTAAATCTGGAAGAACTGGCGCAGCAAACCGGCATTTCAAAATCAGCCCTCGCCAGCTATGAAGCCAACGATAATAAGGAAATCAACCACGGCAACCTTATCACGCTGGCAGATTTCTATGAGGTATCTCTTGATTACCTGTTCTGCCGGACAGGAAAACCGAGAGCAGATAAACACGCCCCTGATGGAACTGCACCTGAATGATGAAATGGTGGCGCTTCTAAAGAGTGGACGTATCAACAACCGGCTCCTGTGTGAGATTGCTACCAACGATAAATTTGAGCAGCTTATGACCGACACAGAGATATACATAGACGGCCATGCAACCTCCACCTTTCGCACCCTTTATGAGTCTTTGGAAGAACAGCGGCAGACCATCATCCAGAAATACAAGCAGGCTGATAAGGATTTCTATTCAAAGACCATCCTTGCCGCAGAGGTAAAGGAAGAAGATTTCTTCTGTCATGTGACGCACAAAACATGGGACGCCATTCTCCACGACATACGGAAAGCCCATGAGCATGATATTGACAGCACGCCGGATTATTCCCTTGCAAAGAAGATGGCTCTGGAAATCCGAAAGGCCATCCAATCTTCCGGGGATTATCTCGGAAAGGTGTGGGCGGTCATTTTCAATATGCTCGGCATTGACTTTTACAAGCTGCCGCCGGATGAACAGAAGATATTGAAAAGGATACTGTCAAAATCCCCGAACATCAAAAACAGTCCCTTCAATTTCCGGCGCAAGAGAAAATGAAAACTGCCGTTGTGGGAATGAGTGTTCCTGCAACGGCAATTAGTTTAGGGGATGATATTCACCTTTTTTATTCTTTGTCCTGGATATTCTTTATCATTTCCAATACCACCATTTTAATTTTTCTGCTTCATGGGTTTCATGTTCGGCAAAATACACGGCAAGGCGGAAAACATAAAGCTGGCACTTATCTTCCTGAAATCCTTTGTATAGACAATCCTGCAAATACAATTCTTCTGGTTTCTTTCCTTTTAAGTCGGAAATCTCTCGTATGCCAATGTTTATTAAATCTTGTTCAATGCTTTTTTCCAACTCCGGGAATTTCCTGCAATTTACCCATTTTCTAATCTAACCTTTCTATCTTTACCGTAGCAATCGCAGATTGGTTTGGTTCCCCGGTGACAAGGTTTTGCGGTGCCGGTATTAACATCATAAAACCATCTTTTCCATATCTCTGCTCATAGCCTTGTGTATATTCTTTCTCAACAGAAATGTGTTGCACTTGGCCGATAACCATAGCTGCTATTCCTGCGCCGCTTAAATCTTGTGTTTCCTTCAAGGTACATTCCATATTGATAAATGCTTCTTGGATGATTGGCGCATGAATGGTTTTTGCATTGGAAAGCGTAAAATGACCTACTGCAAATTCGTCTGTTTCCATATCGTTGTGTTTAATTGTGTCTACCAACTTATCATAATAGCTTATCGGGAGAAAGTTGATACAAAAGCAGTTTTTCCCTTTTGATATTGGCATAGGTGTGGGTATGCTGATATAGATTCCCCATTACTGCGAAGAAAGCAGTTTTATCCCCATGAAAGCAACTCCATGAATGGAAGCAGACATTCGGTTTCCCGTTTTCTTTCCATGTAGTGATTGCAAACAAAACCGTTGGTATTCCTGCGGATACTTCAAAATGTGAAAACAACTCAAATTCTTCTGGATATGAAGGTTTGAAATATCGTGGAAAATCTTTCCCAATCTCTATCTTCATTACAGTACCTCCTTGAATTTGCGCTATCCCATCATTCCTTTTCTATGATGTAAGGTCTTGGGCATCTGCAACTATTGGAAGGACAGTCTTTGGATATGTATTTTGTAATTCCTCGATGGCGCTTACATCTATATCCAACACGGCAACAGAATTATTTAATTCCAGCAGTCGCTTTACCATATAGTACCCAATACCTTGATTAGCACCTACAATGACTATATTCGCCAATTTTCCTTCATCCTTTCAAATGCATTTTTCATTGCTGATTGTTTTTCTGATAATCTATCGTTGCCCCTACTACTATACCAATCAACATTCCCAAACCAGCTCCTATGGGAATACTAAAGATATTGTGCATGAAAGCCCAAAGCAAAACACCTATAAATGCACCTACAATAAACCCAACTAAAAGAAACATCGTCAGATATTTGTGATTATTGTTTTTCATCTTGAATCTCCTTCCAAAAGTAATAATTATTATTCATCATCCTGTTCCAATTCAATCACATCCAAAATGCCACAATTCAGGGCTTCGCAGATACGAACCAGTGTTTCCATGCTGATATTCTTTCCCTTACCCATGTTGGCAATCATATTTGTGGTAAGACCGGCGGCAAGCCGCAAGTCCTCTTTCCTCATGTTGCGCTCAACCAGCGTGTGCCAGAGGGGTTTATAGCTTATGTGCATTTATCCTCCTGCCTTTCTCCCGGTTCCGGGGTTCCTGTTCCCATTATATCAAAGTTCTTGCCATTCCACAAACATTTCTTGACACAACCGCCGGTTCCGTCTGGATTGTGCTTTTCCTTTCTTTTCTTGATTACATCTACTTAGCCATAAGCTGCTTAATTCCCTGGGATTTTTGCACCCGGGTTGTCATTTCCATAACCTTCCATCAGGTTGATTACGCCCCAGACACCAAGACCGGCACCGATTGCAACGACCAGTGTCTGAAGGATATTGATTGCACTGCTAAAAAAATGCCATAATCATGTGTGAACAAACGCTTTTTCTTATGGTCTGTAAGCGTTTGGCTCTACTCCTTTCCCTTTTATTCAGACCTTTTATATCTTATCAGTAGTAGCAGGGGGCTCGAATTCTTTCTTTCATATCAATCCTCACCTTCCTCAGCTTCAATCGCTGATACATCTTCTTGTGTTACAGTTACTTCATACATTTCAAATTCTGTATCTTTCGACATCACCAGTCGGTGTGCCAGATACTTTTTTCGACATCAAACGCATTATTCTTATTGAAATCGGCAAGCTCTTTGTACCGTTTGTGCTTTGTGATGTCATATTTGTTGCTTAAAAACGGCCGGACTCCTCGAAGCTGTAAGATACATTTTTCTCCATCCATGACCGCCAGCTCATCTCTACTCATCAGTTCTTTTCCTGTCTTTTGATAGTTCAGCCCATAGGACCGGTTGCTGCCTCTGGTGTCTGATGTGTTGTAAAGATCAATGGTTTCCTTTCCCAGGGTTTCTGATATTTCTTTCAGTGTGGAACTTTCCTTTCCACCAAGGAAAAAGAACAGTGTCACAGTTACCTGTGATCGTCTCTGCAGCATCCTTATAGATGGTTTTCAGCTGAGATTGTGACTGCAGAATGATAGAAGCGGAGATTTCCCTGCTTCGGATCGTAGCAATCAATTTGTCGAATTTTGGAATCTGTCCGATATTGCTGAACTCATCAAGAAGCAGCCGTACATGATAGGGAAGCCTGCCTCCATGCTCATCATCCGCTTTATCACAAAGCAGGTTAAAGAGCTGGGTGTACATGATCGCTACCACAAAGTTGAATGTGTCATCGGTATCACTGATGATGACAAACATGGCTGTTCTCTGATCACCGATCATATCCAGTTCCATTTCGTCATACGACATGATTTCTCTTAGCTCCTGAATATCAAATGGTGCGAGTCTGGCACCACAGGAAATCAAAATCGACTTCGCAGTTTTGCCAGAAACAAGTTGTCAAGGGCTTTTTAATCAAATTCACAAAAAATTCCACAAAAAGAGTGCCAGAAGCACTTTCAGGCTCTGGCACTCAAGGATAGGTTTACTTTTCCCCGGCAAGGATTTTTTCGCAGACAGGCCGGTACTGCGGCAGCCGTTTAAGGAAAGGCTGCCAACGCTCTTTTATCTCGGTCAATTCCAGCGGGTCGGCGGTCTGCTCGGTATGGTCGTTTCCAGTCATTTGCAAGACATCCATCGACACTTCGGAAAACAGTATCAGGGCAAGCTGTTCAGCGGTATAAATAATTATATCCTCTGCAATATACCGTTTTTTCCGCGCCGATTTTTCAGCAGCAAAATAGCCCAGCTTTTCAGACCAGAACCATTCCAGATAAGGGCTTTCCCGGATGTAATCGGCAAACGCCGCATAAATCCTCTCAATCTCTTTCTTTTCTGTTTCTTCGTATAGCATTTTCGTGTCCTCCTTGACTAAAAACTTTTGGTGTGTACCATCATCAGTTTAGCACAAGGCGGCTGGCTTTATCAGCCGGTCACATCTGCTGTATCTCATTTTTCCAGCATACGCTTGATTTTATCGCTCATGGTTTCAGTGCTGGTCTTGCTGAAATGGACACGCACCTTGTAGGTGGTCTTGCCGAGTTTTCTTTACCAGCGCGGGCGCGTCCTCCGGCCCTCTGACCGGAGTGGGGGCTGCGGTCTGCATGGTCAGGGGGTTTTCGCTCATGGCGCTCCTTTCTCCTGGGCCGGGGCCGCCGCCCGGTCAAACAAAGTCACTCACTTTTACGGTTCACAAGGTCTTTGGCCGCCGCTTTGGTGGCACCGGCGTTTTCCTCCCGGAAGTTCTTCCCGTCAAAGAGGATAGGGGGCGCACCGTTCCAGTATGCGGTCATAGATACGGGCATGGGGCAGATCGGGCGGGTTCTTGAGTTCAGACAGTTTCAGATTAGTGGTGATTATCATAGGTCTGCGGCTGCGGTAGCGGCTGTCTATGACAAAAAACATCTGCTCCATCGCGTAATCAGTGCTGCGCTCCACGCCTAAATCGTCAATGATAAGCAGGTCGTATTCGTCCAGGCTGGCGATAAAGGCGGCCCTGTCCTCGGTGAACATCCCGGTCAGCCGGTTCAGGATAGAGGGAAAATTCGTCATCAGCACCGGTATGTCCCGGTCAAGCAAGGCGTTGGCGATACATCCGGCGAAAAGGACTTTCCGGTTCCCACATCCCCGAACAGCAGAAGCCCGGTATTGTTTTTATATGCCTCTTTCCAGTTCTCCACATAGGCGCGGACTTTGTCCATTAACGGATTCTGGCCGTTGTCATTGGCAAAAGTATAGTCATACAGATAGCGGTCTTGTAGGCCCTGCGCTTTCCGGCGCTTGATACGCTCCATGCGGCGCTGCCGTTCCTCGGCGGCCTTTCTCTGTTCCTCGGCCTCCCGCTGGCACTGGCAGATACAGCGGGGCATGAAGTAACCGGGCTTTCCAAACCTCGGCACGATGGTCTGGCGTTGGCCCTTGCATTTCTTACAGTGGATAAGGCCGTCTGCCGGGTCTATGTACTCGTCCCCGGCAAGTTCCGCACTGACGGCGGCCTTGTCGATGATAGCGCGGATTTCTGCGGTAATCTCTATCATACGGTTTCATCCTCCTTTACGCTGTAATCCCGGTTACGGGTGGGCGGGGCAGCCTTTTTCGTGTCCTCGCTGGCCCATCGCCGGATAGTGGCGGCATGGCTCTGATACCGCTTGCCGGTGGACGCCATGTATTCGGACAGCTTTTCGATGTACTGGCCCCATACGGTAGGGAAATCGGCTTGCAAGTCTGCCAGTTCCCCATCAGAAAGAAAAACATTCTGGTAACGGCCATAGGCGCGGGCGCTTTCTCCCTCTCTATTCTCTATACTCTTATCTCTAATATCTAATCTCTTATCTCTAATCTCTGGTGGACAAATGTCCGCTCGATATGGTGGACATTTGTCCGCCCCTGTCTGCGGCAGGGCTTTTTGTTCCTGCAAAGCCAGCCGCGCCCTGCGCTTGCGCTCCCCCCTCGGTAGAGGACTGGCCGATTAAAAGCTCAATGTTGCTCATGTAGAGTGCGCCGCTTGGCAAAGGCTCCACAAGCCCCAGCTTCATAAAGATTTTCAAAGCTCTCTCTACGGTACCTACCTGCTGGCGGGTAATGGTCGCAATCATCTGGGCGGTGTAGGGGATATTCTCGTCAAGCTGCAATTTCCCGCCGTTTTTCAGCGATTTCAAGTACAGCTTCAAGAGAATGTTGGAATAGATAACGCCGTCCTGCATACTTTCCAGCAGAACGATTGCATCATCGTCAAAATAGCTCTCTTTCAGCTTGAGGTAGTAATATTTGCGGTTATCTGCCATAGGCTGCGTCCTCCTTTTTCCAGCGTTTGGAATAATAGCGAGGGCATAGTATGATAACCGCCCGGAAGCTCTGTTTGCAGTCACGGGTGCAGCCCCGGCATAGGTCGTTGTAAGTGATACGGTTGCGGTGGTTGAGGAAGAAAGACCATTCCAGCCGCCGCTTCTTGCTCATTCTCGGCAATGGTAAGCTCCTTTCTGCCGTTCCTATCGGTGTAGCGGGATAGGGGGCATTTTCTGTATGTTCTCGGTATCATTTTCGGGCTTTTTCTGCCCTGTAAGCCCCGTTTGGAAGTCGGGGAGTATTGCGGTAAGGGTTCATATCATACCTGTATTTTTGTAGGGTTTCGGTATCATTTCGGGGCGGTCTTTAACGCTCCTGTTCACGCTTTTTTCTGCTGGCTCGGTGCGCCCCTTAAAATCTGGTCGATATTGCGTCTGACTGTCTGAAGCTCCTGCGCCCGCTGGCGTTTCTCCCGGTAGTCGTTATATCCGGCGTTCTTCTGGACGGTAAGCTGCTCAATCTCCCTTTGCAGGGCTTTGCTGGCTGGCAGCTTGGTTATTCCATGCTCCCGGAAATAACGGGCGGCTGTGTCCGCTATGATAAAATCGCTTTCGTGCTGTTCCCGGTAGGCTCTCCGGGCTTTCTCCGATTTCTGCGCTTTCAGACCGTCACGGGCGGGCTTCGTGCCGATATAGCCCAAAAGGTTGCGCTGCAATTCCTTTTTCTCCCGGATAGCGGCTTCCAGCCCTTTCAGTCCGGCAAGGCTCTCCTGCGTGGCGGTGTTGGCTGCGGAAATGGCAGCGTCCAGCTCGTCCGGGGAAGAAAAGCCATACTGCTGGTAGAGCATGAGGGTAGCCGACATCTGTTTGAGGTTGTGCATGGTCGCCCACTTCTCATAGCCCCGTCCTTTCCCCTCGGCTCGCTTGGCGGCTATGTCTACCATGCGCTGTACAGCGTCATTGTTCGGGGCGTTTTTCGCTTCTTTTTTGCGTCCGTAAGCGGTCTTTGATACTGCCGGGGTATTCCGCTATGGCTGCGGGTTTTTCGGCGGCTCTGGCGGCGTTCTGCTCCAAAACGGAGAGGACAGCAGCCCGGTCAAAATCGTCCCCCAGCTTCCGGGCGGTAATTGGCTTCGTCCTGTCCGGCGTGAGGTAACTTAGCCGCCCCCGGCTCTCCTTGACGGTCACACCATGCCGGAGAAGCAGGGCGGCAAACTCATCAAAGCCGGAAGCAGCGGCAAGGGCTTCCCGGATAGTCCGGCGCAGCTTCGCCTTATCCGTTTCAAACTTGGTCTGCCGGGGCGCGATACCGTCCGCAGCAATAGGGGCGTTGGCTCTGTCAAGGGCAGCCTGTCCTTTCTTCTGCGCCCAATACTCACGCTCGGTAATGCGTTCTTTGCTGCCGTTCAAAAGGTCTATCTGGTAAAGCCCCTCGCTGTGGCACATCTCCATGACTTCGGCTTTCAGATAGTTCATAGCTGCGTCCGTACAGCGGTGCTTGCAGCCTGCTTTCCTGTCCGCTGGCCTGTCCATGTGGGGCAGCATGGGAACCTCCGCAATCCGCAGACTGTTAATGACGATATGCACATGGATATTGCCGCTGTGGTTGTGTCCGTCCGGGTGGGTGCAGACAAGGGCCTGGTGTCCGGGGAAATGCTCGGCGCAGAACTTCTCGCCCAGCTCCTGCGCCCGATCAACGGTCAAGCCGTTGTCCGGGCCGTCCCGTGGGTCAAAGCTGATGATGTAGTGGTGGCTCTTTACGTCCTCCCGTTTCTGGTTCTTGCCGTAGCGGAGATTGGAGCGCATACAGGCAACGGCAAAATCCTCCCCGCCACAATTCAGAGAGGATATGCGGTAGTCTACCCTCGGTATGAGCCGCCCGTCTGCGTCAAGGGTGGGCTTCATGGTAAACTCGTCATGCTCGAATGTGAGGTATTTTTCAGCGTCCCCGTAGTTGGCATTTTTAGAGCTGATATGTTTGAGTATCGCCAACGGCTTCACCTACTTTCTGCAAGACTTCAAACTTCAAGGCGGCAAGGTCGGCGGCGGCTCCCCGCACTTCCTTTTCCAGCCCCCGGTAGGGGCTTCCGTATTCGTTCAGGCTCCGGGCAATCTGGTTTAAGTTGCCGCCGATTTTCCCGTACTCTGCCGTGAGCTTGGAGAGGGCGGCAAGCAGCCCGTCATTGACCGGGGAAACGGTGACAATGGGGCGTATGGTCGCTTTCCGTATGGCTTGCCGGATAAACTCGGACTGGCTGATTTCATAAGCCGCCAGCCGCCCGGTGAAGTCGGCGTATTCTTCATCGGTCATGCGGGTCTTTACCACATGACGGCGGTGGGGCGTATTGTATTTCTTTCGCATGGTCTGTGACCTCCTTTCTCGCCCGACAGGGCGCATAGCAGGGTTTGGGGAAGGCACTCCCCAACAAGATTCCCGCAGGGGCAAAAATAAGCGGAGAGCGAATTTTGGCACCTCGGTAGAATCTTGCTCTTAGTAAGCCGCAGACTGCCTCTGTCCGGGCTTTTCCGTACATAGAGCGAACGGGGCGGGGCTTTCAGCCCGCTGTGCGCGGTCTTTTTGCCCTTTCGCCAAAGATACATTTGAAAGGCCGCCAGCTACCCGCTGAACGGGGGATTTTTCAAATTTTCTTTTGCCTTAGTAATCCGGGAAACAGGATTTTGGCAACCGGCGGGGCAGAGAAATTTTCCTTTCACTCCCTACAACACCGCGTTTTGAAATTTGCCAAACGGGGCAGGCAGCCTTTTTTCTGGCTTCACCTACCTACTACGGGTGGCTTTGCGATTTTGCCAAACGGACAACAAAAAAGCAGCAAATCATTTTTTCAGACTTACTGCTTTCGCTGGCCGCCGGTGACGGCTGGTATTCAGTTTAGTAAAAGGCTATCAGGCAAATGATGTTGAAAGTGATTTTGCGGTGTCTTAAAGCAGTTCCAACGCTCTTTTATACAGTGGGTCTAATTCACACCCGCAACTTCCACATTCCTCATCAGCCTGCTTAATTGCTGATATTAAAGATTCTTTATCAGATTTTCCGTCTAACCATTGTTGCGCGGGAATAGCTATTAAATCCCAACCGGATGCAACAAATTTTTGCATAATAGTTTTTAATTCTTCCATAGTGCGGCTCCTTTCAAGATAGCAACTGACAAATTTGCGGTTACTCTGACTTTTACCATATCTACAGTGCAAGGTCTATGCTTATCGGTCAAATCTGAACTTGAATAGCGCGGCAATT
>ENA-OQHD01000603-OQHD01000603.1-human-gut-metagenome-genome-assembly--contig:-NODE-603-length-12530-cov-3.338950_pt1 | contig 12530 bp, 14 predicted proteins | sample MGYA00242560_ERZ504711 | MGnify/ENA primary metagenome ERZ504711 (study PRJEB26092, sample SAMD00036198) | human gut metagenome | host: Homo sapiens | study: EMG produced TPA metagenomics assembly of... | reverse complement strand
TTTTGTGCTTTTTCTTGTATTTTATTCATTTTTTTGAAACAGAACGCACTCTGAATTGCATTTATCACAATACATAGAATTCTGCTCTTCTCTCTGTCTGTTTCATTATCTGAAGTATTTTACTCCGGATTCGAAGATCTTCATATCCTGTTCTCCGTAAATGTTCATTGCCACGCTTCTGTTTCTTCTTTCTGAGTGTGCCATCTTGCCAAGTACACGTCCATCCGGGCTTGTAATACCTTCGATTGCACAGTAAGAACCGTTGACATTCCATTCTTCGTCCATCGTGATATTTCCTTCCGGATCACAGTACTGTGTTGCAACCTGTCCATTTGCAAATAATCTGTCCAGCCACTCTTTATTTGCAACAAATCTTCCTTCTCCGTGAGATGCAGGGTTTGTATATACGCCGCCAAGCTCTGCCTCTCTAAGCCATGGAGATTTATTCGTTACCACTTTTGTATAGACCATCTTGGAGATATGGCGTCCAATCGTATTGTATGTAAGAGTCGGTGAATCCGGTAACTGTCCTGTGATCTTTCCACCTGGTACCAGACCAAGCTTGATCAGTGCCTGGAATCCGTTACAGATACCAAGTGCCAGTCCGTCACGCTCATTCAGTAATTTTTCTACTGCTTCTTTCATCTTCGCATTCTGGAATGCTGTTGCGAAGAATTTTTGCTGATCCGTCTGGTTCATCACCTGCACTGAATCCGCCAGGGAACATAATGATCTGTGACTGTCCGATTGCTTTTTTGCGAATACTTCTACCGAATCAACGATATCAGATGCACTCATATTTCTGAATACCTTTGTGATCACCTTTGCTCCTGCTCTTTCAAATGCTTTCGCACTGTCATACTCACAGTTTGTTCCAGGCATTACCGGGATAAATACTGTTGGCTGCGCAATCTTGTGGCTGCAGATATAGATATCTGATGTATCATATAATCCTGTCTCCACCTTCTCGTCCTGTCCTTCCGCTCCGGAATTGGTCGGGAATACCTTTTGCCAGCGTCTCTTCCCATGCAGATACTGCCTCTTCTAATGCGATCTTCATCATCTTTATATTCGATTGCCGCATTATCTGTCACTTCACCGATCACGGTATAGGTAATTCCAAGTTCAGACACCTTATCTGCTGGTACTTCTGCAATGATATCTCCAAATGCCGGTGCAAATAAATCTCTTGCATCTACATTATGCTCAATCTTCACACCCATGCCGTTACCGAAAGCCATCTTGCTGACTGCTGCCGCGATACCATGTCTGTCTAATGCATAAGCTGCTACGATCTTGCCACTGTGGATATCTTCGGTAAACTTACCATACTGATCCATAACCTTTCCGTATACAGGAATATCGTAATTATCCGTCTCAATGCGAAGCCATACAAGTTTATCTCCGGCTTTCTTAAGTTCCGGTGAAATAATGTCTTTCTCTTTTGCAATGTCTACTGCGAAAGATACCAGTGTCGGCGGTACATCAATGTCTTCAAACGTTCCTGACATACTGTCTTTTCCACCAATAGAAGGAAGTCCGTATCCAAGCTGTGCACTGTAAGCACCAAGAAGTGCCGCAAATGGCTGGCTCCATCTGTGTGGATCTTCTGTCATACGACGGAAGTATTCCTGGAATGTGAAACGGATCTTGCTGTAGTCACCGCCTGCTGCTACGATCTTTGCGATAGATTCTGTCACTGCATAGATTGCTCCGTGATATGGACTCCATGTTGACAGATATGGATCAAATCCGTAACTCATCATACTTACAGTATCGCAGTCTCCTGTTAATACCGGAAGTTTTGCCACCATTGCCTGCGTCTCTGTCTTCTGATATTTTCCACCATGCGGCATGAATTACAGAAGCTGCTCCGATCGATCCGTCGAACATCTCTACCAGACCTTTCTGTGAGCATACATTCAGGTCTTTTAACATGCCAAGCCATTTTTTCTCTTACATCTTTCACATCTTCTCTTACAAGGATACTGTCTTTTCTGTTCGGGATGTCAACTGCTACCGTTGTCTCCTGGTGTGCTCCGTTGGTGTCAAGGAATGCACGTGAAAGATTTACAATCTCTTTTCCTCTCCATGAAAGTACCAGTCTTGGATCTTCTGTTACAACTGCTACTTTTGTTGCCTCCAGGTTCTCTTCGGATGCATATTTCATGAATTCATCTACATCTTTTGGATCTACAACAACTGCCATACGTTCCTGTGATTCAGAGATTGCGATCTCTGTTCCGTCAAGACCGGCATATTTCTTAGGTACTTTATCAAGATCGATCTGAAGTCCGTCTGCAAGTTCTCCGATAGCAACGGATACTCCGCCTGCACCGAAGTCGTTACATTTCTTGATCAGCTTGCTGACTTCTTCTCTTCTGAATAATCTCTGGATCTTTCTTTCTGTCGGTGCATTACCTTTCTGCACTTCTGCCCCGCATGTTTCGATGGACTCTTCTGTATGTACTTTGGAAGATCCTGTTGCTCCGCCGCAGCCGTCACGTCCGGTACGTCCACCAAGAAGAATGATAATATCTCCAGGATCCGATGTCTCTCTGATAACCGCACGTCTCGGTGCTGCTCCAAGCACTGCTCCGATCTCCATACGTTTTGCAACATAATTCGGATGATAGATTTCTTTTACCGCTCCGGTTGCCAGGCCGATCTGGTTACCATATGAACTATATCCATGAGCTGCTTCTCTGACCAGTTTCTTCTGTGGAAGCTTTCCTTTTAATGTATCCTTTACAGATACGGTAGGATCAGCGGCTCCTGTCACGCGCATTGCCTGATATACATAAGTACGTCCTGACAATGGGTCACGGATAGCTCCTCCAAGGCAGGTAGCAGCACCACCGAATGGCTCAATCTCTGTCGGATGGTTATGTGTCTCGTTCTTAAAGTTTACAAGCCACTCTTCTTCCACTCCGTCTACCTCGATCGGAACAACGATACTGCATGCATTGATCTCATCAGACTCTTCCTGATCCTGTAACTTTCCTTCACGTTTTAATTTTCTCATTGCCATCAGTGCAAGATCCATCAGGCAGACAAACTTATCTTCTCTTCCTTTGAAAATCTCACTGTGGTCAGCGATATACTGTTTATAAGTTGCTTCCATCGGCTCTCTGTAATCACCATCGCCGAACGAAACATCTGTAAGTTCTGTCGAGAATGTTGTATGACGGCAGTGATCTGACCAGTAGGTATCCAGAACACGGATCTCTGTCATAGAAGGATCTCTGTCTTCTTCTGACGCAAAATAATTCTGGATATGCTGGAAATCCTTAAATGTCATGGCAAGTCCGAGAGAATCGTATAATTCTTTCAGTTTGCTTTCTTCCATATCTTTAAATCCGTCAAAGATCTTTACATCTGCCGGCTCATCGAATACAGTAACCAGTGTCTCCGGTTTTTTCTTCCTGTGCTTCTCTGGAATCTACAGGGTTAATACAATGCTCTTTGATTGCTTCGAATTCTTCATCCGAAACAGTTCCGTTTCCACCATGGATCACGTAAGTAGTCGCAGTACGGATTACCGGCTGCTCGTCTTCTTTGATAAACTGAATACACTGCACAGCGGAATCTGCTCTTTGATCAAACTGTCCCGGAAGAAATTCTACGGAAAAGATCTTGCTTCCTTCTTCTGCCTGAAATTCTTCTTTATATAATGTATCTACAGGTGGTTCAGAAAAGATGCCGTTACATGCTTTCTCAAATGTCTCATCCGATACGTTTTCCACATCGTAACGGATCAGTACACGGACGCTGTCTACGTCTTTGATTCCAAGATAGCTTCGGATCTCGGTCTTAAGTTCCTTTGCCTGTACATCAAATCCTGATTTTTTCTCCACGTACACTCTTTTTACATTGCTCATAAGTAATCCTCCACAAATGAATTTTTACACATTTTCTATTGTTAGTATAACACAACAATCATTATTTAATACAATTAATATATCTAAACACTTTTATAACTTATACTTATCAATCATCTTTTTTCTCTTCCTTTTTATAATTTCTTTTTCCCCAAAACAATACAATCCATTATCAGAAGCAGCACTGCAACAAACACTTCACTGATGCGGATCACCATATCCAAAAAGAATCCTTCCGGCAGCATCCGTATCATATAATCCGTCTCCGGGTCGAATAGCCACAGATCATTGGTAAAAAACAGCTTATGAAAAATCGTAAAACACGTTGTAAAATCTACACGGAATGCAATCCCCAGCAGTACACCTATGACCAGCCAGGCACTCAGTGCGATCGAATATGTTCTGAAATACAGTCTCTTCCAGTCTTCTTCCCGTGTTCTCAGTACCGCCAGTATAACTGCTGCCACAGCCAGACAGATTACTCCGACTTTCATTCCTCCCAGGAACAGATTCCTGACATCACGCATATGCAGCCGGTCTCTTTCATTAAAGAAATCCTGCTCTCTTCCTTCCACTGTCGTCACAACCGACAGCTCCTCCTCTTTCCCAATCAGATAATTCATCATATGTTCTGTCACATACATGACATGGTCTATGCTCATATCCAGATCTTCCGTCACTTCATAGCGTTGATATTCTTTTTTATAAAACCTGTAATTACTGTCTCCATATACGGCCAGCCATATACTAAATATCAATGCTGCCATCACTGCACACATCATGGCCGTAACAGATATAATCGTTGTTAGCTTCTTCAAGTCTTTTTCCTCCTGCTTTTCATTATTATAACACTTCTATTTATAAATACGTTGTAATTTTCTTTCATTTCACTTATAATACAGTTAAGATTCATTAGGAGGACTTATCATGATATTAACTATGAATTATATAAAGTATTTTACTATGTAGCTTCCACCTTAAGCTTTTCGGAAGCCTCCAAGCAATTGTTCATCTCACAGTCGGCTGTCAGCCAGTCCATCAAGGCACTGGAGAAGAAGCTGGATCAGACCTTATTCATCCGGAGTACCAAGAAAGTCCGTCTTACTACCGAAGGCGAGATCCTTCTGCGCCACATCGAACCGGCGATCAGCCTGATCAAGCGCGGCGAAAGCCAGCTCCTCGATGTCGGCGCACGCGGAGGACAGCTTCATATCGGAGCCAGTGACACAATCTGCCGGTATTTTCTGGTACCTTATCTGGAACGTTTCCACCGGGAATTTCCCGGAGCGCATATCAAAGTTACCAATGCGACATCCATTCGCTGTGTAGAACTCCTTGAGACCGGACAGGTGGATCTGATCGTTGTCAATTCACCGAATGCTTATCTCGGGAATGTTCCGAATGTAAAAAAAACTCAAAGATTTCAGGATGTATTTATCGCAGACAAGGCATTTGAGGAATTAAAAGGAAAGAAGCTCTCTTTCAAAGAACTTCTGAACTATCCGATCCTTATGCTGGACAGAAAAAGTACAACCAGTGAATATCTGCACAATCTGTTTCTTCAGAACCAGCTGGATCTGGTTCCGGAGATTGAACTCAGCAGTAATGATCTTCTCATTGATCTTGCCCGCATCGGACTTGGAATTGCATTTATTCCGGATTTCTGCCTTTCCCAGACCTCCGATTCGGATTCGCTTTTCATTGTCGAGACAAAAGAAGTACTTCCGGAAAGGGAGCTTGTCATCGCATATAACGAGAAAGTCCCGATATCCAAAGCCGCGCAGGAATTTTTATCTTATTTTTAATACATCTTTCGGATGCATGACGGAAAATACCATAGGAGCATATGTTCCTCATGGTATTTTTCTTTTTAATGCTGCTTATTTCATATCTGTCTGTTCTTCCGCCTTCCAGAATTTTGCAATCTTTTCTTCAATATTTTCACTGTTACAGATTTGGAAATCATTCCACTCCCTCGGGAACACCTCCTGGCACTGTCTGTCCATAAACCGGTCATCCAGCAGTGTGATCACACCTCTGTCTTGATCGGTCCGGATAACTCTTCCTGCGGACTGTAACACCTTATTCATCCCCGGATACAGGTAAGCATAATCGAATCCGTTCAGATTCTTCCGGTCGAAATAATACTTTAAAAGTTCCCGTTCCAGGCACACTTGCGGAAGTCCTGTCCCGATGATCATTGCCCCGATCAGTTTATCTTCCGTCAGATCAATTCCTTCTGAAAAGACACCACCCATCACACAGAAACCGATCAGGCTGTGTGCTCTTTCCTGTTCGAATTTTTTCAGGAATTCTTCCCGTTCCTGCTCCGTCATATATTGGGACTGTACTACAACTTCAATCTGTTCCTGTGGCAATTCCATGAATACTTCCCAGACTTTTTCCAGAAATCGATAAGACGGGAAAAACGCAATATAATTCCCTGTTCTTCCTTTTATCACATGCATCACGTATTCTGCATACTTCCGGTACATCTCCGGTCCTCGCCTGGTATACTTCGTGCTGACATCATTTCCCAGAAGCAATAATCTTTTGCCTGGTTCAAATGGAGATTCCGCATAGATTGCATAGTCTTCCTTTGTTGTAGATAACAGGTTTTTTATAATAATTGATCGGAAGAAATGTTGCCGAAAATAATATCGTACTATTTGCTTTCCCCATATATTCCTGCAGACATCCTGCCGGATTGACACAGAACAGATGCAGGTAAAACTTTCCTTCTTCACTAAGTTCTGAATAGATCAGATAATTTTCATCCTGCCGGTCATGAATATATATGAAATTACGGATACCAAAGTAAAACTCCAGCACCTCTTTCCGTATCACTTCATCTTTACAGTCTTCTATAAACTCTTCCAGCTTCGTCATCAAAGACAGAAGCTTAATATACACATGTGACACACTGTTCAGTATCTGGCAGCCGTCACATTCTCTTTTCAATTCCAGAAGCTGCTTATTGCAGCTCTCCAACGCCGAGACAAGTTTCGGTTCCCCGTATTTTACCAGCTTTTTGATCTTCAGAAAATCTTCCTTGCAAATACTGCTGCTGTACATTGTCCTACCGCGTTCTACCAGATTGTGTGCCTCATCGATCAGGAACAGGTATTCTCCTTTGACGCCGTCTCCGAAAAAGCGTTTCAGATGTGCATTTGGATCAAAAACATAATTATAATCACATATAACTGCGTCTACCCACTGTGATACATCCAGTGCCATTTCAAATGGACATACATTCCATTTTCTTGCCTGTTCTTCCAATACTTCCCGGCTCATCTCGTCTGTCGATGTGAGCAGTTCATAAACGGCATCATTTACACGGTCAAAATGCCCTTTTGCATATGGACACACATCCGGATTACAGATGGTTTCTTCACAGAAACAGATTTTTTCTTTTGCCGTCAATGTGATGACCTTCATCTTCAGATCCTGTTCTCTCAGAATCGCGAATGCCTGACTTGCCACCGTTCTGGTAATCGTCCTGGCCGTCAGATAAAAAAGTCTTTTCTTCCAGTTCTTCCCCAACAGCTTTCACCGCCGGAAATACGGCCGCCATCGTCTTGCCGACTCCGGTAGGTGCCTGGATGAATAATTTCTTTTTTCTTAAAATGGTCCGATATACAGACTCAACCAGTTTCTTCTGTCCATCTCTGTATTCGAATGGGAATTCTACGGTTTTAATGGAAGCATTTCTCTTTGCTCTCCATGTCATCTGGTATCTTGCCCATTTTTCATATTCAGATACCAGCTTTTCGAACCATTTCTTAAGTTCTGCCCGGGTATATGTCTCGCGGAATCTGCGGATCTCTTCGGTATCCAGATTACAATACGTCATCTGCACTCCGATCTCTTCCAGATTTTTTTCGTTCTGCATAAATATATGCATAGCATTTTGCCTGTGCCAGATGCAAAAGCTGTGGCTCTTCCAGACGTTTCAGATCTTTAAATACACCTTTGATCTCGTCGACCACCACACGCTTCGGAAGTTCTATGATTCCGTCCGCTCTTCCTTCTACACTCAGGATAAATCCATCACACGGGATCTGATATCTTAACGGAACTTCTGCACGGTACTCTGCCCCCTGCTGCCTCTGGATTTTCCGGTGTATGCGGCTGCCCTGCTGCATGGCATCCTTATCTGCCCCTCCGGTCCGGTTGTCAATATCTCCATGTCTTAATATAAATTCCACCAGATTCCGCACCGAAATACGGATACACGGCTGTTCCAGATTCATGATCTGCTTTCCCCCAATCGTTCTTCATACATCGATCGAATCGCTCCCGTCATCCCTGCGATCACATCGATCACCGTCATGATATCTCCGCTCCGATTCTTCTGGTAAGCGTGGTAGCTTCCCTGGATACAATAGCTGAGCATCACATTCATTGCTGTATCTTCTTTCAATTCCGGGTATTTTTCAAAGATCATCTGCTTGATGCTCCGCTCGATACTATCCGCAAAATGATTCGCCTGACTGCCGGAAAATAAAATCGCCGTCAGGGAATTCTGCGATACATAAGCCATCAGAAGTTCCCGTGCAAACTCTGCCGGATGCTCCAGCAGATATTCCGGATGCTGGATACTGTTCGCAATCGACTGTACTACTTCTTCTTCCATCGCATCTGACAAATCGTAGATATCTTTATAATGCGCATAAAAGGTAGACTTATTGATTCTTGCACTTTCACATAGTTCTTTTACTGTTATCTTTTCCAAAGGTTTCCTGGAACGCAGTTCGATAAATGCGTTCTTGATTCCCCGCTCTGTTTTCTCAATTCTAAGATCCATCTTACCTCCCATTTCCCAACACTTTCTCATATTCGTCGGTTATCCATCCTTTCGTCGGTTTTGTCGGTGGATACCTCCTCGCATTTTTCTTATAATATGATTATAAATCAAAAAAGCAACTACTGTCCATTATCTTTTCGACAGTTGATCTTTTACGTTGCATTTTCAGGGAGGTTAATATGGATTTTTACGGATTTTACACAGGAAAAATATTCGACGCTTATGAATTTCTCGGCGCACACCCGGACAAAAGACGGAACCACATTCCGTACCTTTGCACCTGCCGCATCACGCATTACAGTCATTGGGGAATTTAACGACTGGCAGGAATGGGAACTGAACAAAACTTATGACGGCAATTTTTGGGAATGCTATGCCAGGGGAGCAAAACCGGGTATGATGTACAAATACCGCATTTACAGACAGGACGGAAGCTGCGTGGAGCACTGCGATCCTTATGGCTTCGGCATGGAACTACGCCCGGCCTTTGCTTCCATCATCCGCGATCTGTCCCACTATAAATTCAAAGACAGCAAATGGATGCAGAAACGTTCGGTATGCAAGGACAAGCCGCTGAACATCTATGAACTGCATTTCGGATCATTTAAAAAGCCTTCTAAAAAAGCAGACGACTGGTATACTTATGTGGAAATGATCGATATCCTGATTCCTTATCTGAAAGAAAATGATTACAATTATATTGAGATTATGCCGCTCAGCGAACATCCATGTGATGAATCCTGGGGATATCAGAACACCGGATTCTTCAGTCCGACCGCCCGCTACGGAACTGCCGAAGAACTGATGAAATTCATCGATGCCTGCCATAAGAATGACATCGGTGTCATCATGGATTTTGTACCGGTACATTTTGCCGTTGATCACTATGCGCTGTCCGACTATGACGGAACTGCACTCTATGAATATCCACACCAGGATGTCGGTGTCAGCGAATGGGGCAGCTGTAACTTTATGCACTCCAGAGGCGAAGTCCGAAGCTTCCTTCAGTCTGCTGCAAATTACTGGCTAAGTGTCTATCACGTAGACGGAATCCGCATGGATGCCATCAGCCGTATCATCTACTGGCAGGGCGAACCTGCAAGAGGTGTTAACAATAATGCGGTGGATTTCATCCGTGAAATGACCCGCGGATTAAAGACAATGCATCCGACAGCCATGCTCTCCGCCGAAGATTCCACCTCTTTTGAAGGTGTCACAAAACCTGTAGATCAGGGCGGACTTGGATTCGATTACAAATGGGATATGGGTTGGATGAACGATACTCTCGACTACTTCCGCACAGCACCGGAGTACAGAAGCCGTGATTATCATAAGCTTACTTTCTCTATGATGTATTATTATAACGACGATTTCCTTCTCCCTCTTTCACATGACGAAGTTGTTCACGGAAAAGCAACGATTGCACAAAAAATGTATGGTGAGTACGAAGAGAAATTTCCACAGGCGCGTGCGTTCTATATGTATATGTACGCACATCCGGGAAAAAAATTGAACTTCATGGGTAACGAGATCGGTCAGCTCCGCGAATGGGACGAAAAGCGTGAGCAGGACTGGGATATCCTGAAGTATCCGATACACGATACTTTCCACCACTTCATGCAGAAACTGAATCATCTGTATCTGACAACTCCTGCTCTTTCTGCCAAAGATTATGAGAATGCAGGATTTCAGTGGCTGGACTGCCATCAGGAAGAGCGCTGTATCTATGCGTTTGAAAGAACAGATGGAAAAGATCGTATCGTTGCTGTCTTTAATTTCTCGGATGAGGATCAGAAAGGCTATGAGCTTCCAATAACGGATGCAAAGGAACTGGAAGTGATTCTGGCTAGTGATGATGTAACATTTGGAGGCAGTAAGAAGTATACGAAGAAGAAAGTGAAGGTTACGGATGGGAAAGCTGTGCTGGATCTTTCGGCGTATTCAGCAGTGTATTTTGGGATTTAATTTATTAACGGGGAAGCGGCCTCTCAGTCCTTGAAGGAAACAATAGATAAGGATTATTGTTCAGGTTCCATACCATAAGAAACACTAAGAGAGTCAGAATCACCTAAAAGCAAAGGAACTACGCTCAAACTCGGCATTCGCCTCAAACACGTTCGCTTCGTTCCTTTAACGGTGCTTCTAACTCTCTAAATGTTTCTAATGGTATTCCACATTCACAATAATCCTTATCTATTGTTTCCTTCAAGTCGTGACTGGCAGCGAATGTTAATAAATGAAATGCCCGGAAGTGTAACCCGGTGGAGGCCACTACGGTTACGCATTTGCCATTTCATTCGTAAGGCATTTGATACACACGGAATAAAGCTTTGGAAAGGTGTTCCAGTGAATGTGAAAGAGGCGTTGGTAATTCTTAAGGGCAAAATTCTGCGTTGGGTTTTCAAAATTTGACTGTCTGAGGCGTATGCCGAGTTTCAAATTTTGAAAGCCTGCTTTTAGCAGAATTTTGCCCCTTTAGAATTGACCCGCCGATGGAACCTGAGCAGGAACGCCTTTCCAAGCTTTATTCCGGTTCGGGTATCCACAGCCTTCCTGAATTAAATCCCAATATCCTTATATCCTTCTAGCTTTGATGTACAATGTGGGCATCTGGTTGCCATATATCTTCTTTTTTCATCTTACCATCTTTGCAATTCAATGGTTAATGCTTTCTTCTATATCACTTTATTTGTCCAGAATCCGCTGGATCTCTTCCAGATTCTCCACAAAATATATCCCCTCCTGCTTTTCCTCAGCAGAAAGATCCATCTCAATCATATGATCCAGAAGCTGCTTCAGACTGTCATAATATCCGTTCAGATTATAGAGAATACACAGTGCATCCAAATGTTTTAACGATACTTTGGACATCACCTCCGTGATTTCTTCCAGTGTCCCCGTTCCTCCTGGAAATGCGATAAAAGCATCTCCAAGCTCTATCATCTTTGCCTTTCTTTCCGACATATCTTTTGTCGTAATCAGTTCCGTAATCTCGTCATACACAAATCCTGCAACAATAAAAAATCTGTGGCTCTACACCGATTACTTTCCCACCGGCCTGCAATACACTTTCTGCAAGTTCTCCCATTAGGCCGGATTTCGAGCCGCCGTATACGAGAGTATTTCCACTTATTCCAATCCATGTTCCCAGCTCACGTACTGCTTCTTTTAAAAACGGGTCATTTCCTTCATTCGCTCCAAGGTATACTGTAATATTCATTTTTCATACTTCTCCCTGTAAATCTTCTATTATCTTTCGAATAACCGATACTTCTTCCTCTAATTCATCTGCTAATTTTTTTCTGACACTTTTTTTTCCCTTAGAAAGACTTTTTTTTCAACCTGTTTGCCTTAGCAACTCTTTCTTTCCAGTCTCAATTCCAGAAATATACCCCTCTTCTCTTCCCTTTTGCTCTAGTTCTTCTAATGCCTTACACATATTTATCTCCTCCCCTTTTACTTCTAATTCCAATGCCTGATCAATAATACGTTGCGAATTCGTAACTGCGCCTATAACGAGTGCTAATTTCCGTATCAATTCTTTTTTTACTCCATACAATGCATTCATCTTTTTCATAATCCCGTTCATAAATCATCTGGATTATCTCGAACACTGTACTTATATCTGTATTACGGAATCTAAAATCTATACATTCTCTTACCTGTACCAAATTCATTTTATAATCAGAAATAATTGGTTTTACTTCATTCGGAATTTCCAGCATATCCGTCAGATGCAATGGTCCGTCCCACTCATTTTCCCCGTAATACACGCAAATGCTTACTACTGGATGTAAACGATCCTCCTTTTTCAATCCAGACAAGAACTCGCCAGATGATCG
>ENA-OQHD01000602-OQHD01000602.1-human-gut-metagenome-genome-assembly--contig:-NODE-602-length-12532-cov-4.434422_pt1 | contig 12532 bp, 19 predicted proteins | sample MGYA00242560_ERZ504711 | MGnify/ENA primary metagenome ERZ504711 (study PRJEB26092, sample SAMD00036198) | human gut metagenome | host: Homo sapiens | study: EMG produced TPA metagenomics assembly of... | reverse complement strand
CAATCGAAGGCAACGAACCTTTAAAATTCTCCGGTATCAGTTTTGACAATTCATATGCTGACACGCCCAGAGGCTGACTGCTTGCTTCCAGTGCGTACTGTGCTTTTATATCATCCTTGGATTTACACACTAACAAGCCAAGCGTCGGTTCATCTTTCTCTGTTTTTTAGCTGATGATTAACCGCCACTACATAGGTTCCCAGCTGGCCAGCATAAGATGATTCAAATTCCGTGACCTTTACCTCAACTACTACATAGCAATGTAGGTGAATATGGTAAAACAACATATCAATGAAGTTCTCTGTCGAGCCAATTTCAATTCGATATTCCCGTCCCACAAAAGCAAATCCATTACCCAGTTCCAAAAGAAACTTCTGAATATTATCCATCAGTGCATCCTTCAGTTCCTTTTCGTTATAGCTTTGGGTCAAGGTAATGAAATCAAACTTATATGGATCTTTTGTGATCTCCTGTGCCAAATCGCTCTGCATGGCCGGAAGTGTCAAATTAAAATTTGTGATTGCCTTTCCCTGCCGCTCATAAAGATCGGTATCTAAAAAAGTTCAGCAATACTGCGCGCGACCAATTATTTTGAATCACTTGATCTACAAAGAACAATGCTTTTTTGCGGATTTCCATTGCACTTATCAATAATAATCTTATGATGTCCCCACGGAATTGCAAAAATGCGGCTCAATTTCTTCGCTTCTGAAATCTTCCCCAAGTTGGGGCAAGATTTGAAACTTCGCTATATAGTTCTGCAAATTTCTGCATATATCGTAAGTTTGTCTCCGAAAATGACTTTACATCCGGCAGTTCTCTACGCAGATCACGACTGATTGTTTTGTAAAAGCTCTGTCCATAAGAGAACTTATCTTTTCTATCATGAAGTTCTTTTCCTAACTGCCAGTCAAAATCTTAAGCATCTCATCATTCACTTTCACCGCAGCCTTAATCTGGCTTTGATGAAAGCGTTTACTCACTTCAGAAATCCACTCTCTATATTGAGCATCCACTTCTACTAATTTATCCATATCCATCCCTCATATCCGTATCAGAATACTGTGTGCGACAATTCCTGTTTAAAACTTGATATGCCAAACTGGCATTTCAAATATATTATTTATCCTGTATAAACGCCTGATTCACTACATCAAAAAGTTCTTCAGGTTTATTGTACTTTACCTTTGCGTAGATGTCCATAGTTGTTTTGCTGTTTTTCATGTCCGGCAAGGTATTGTACTGTCTTTGGATCAACGCCCGCATAGAGAAGATTGGTGATGTAAGTGTGCCGCAGCTGATGAGGTGTCACATCGAAGTCCAGCGTATATTTGATTTTGGGTTGATTCTTCTGGGTCATACCCAGCGTTGGAGTAACCGTATATTTGATACTCTCCCCATTTACATACTTATAATAGTTCCGGGGCTTAGTGGAGCGGACAACTACATACTGCCACACTCTTTGAAACTGCGAAGCAGCCAGCGGCTCTCCTTTGCTGTCAGCGATCACATAATCTGATATGGAATCTTCTTTCGCTTCTCTCAGACAATCCACCAAACACTTCGGTATCGGAATATCCCTTTTTGCTGCCGGAGTTTTTAAGCACCGTAGAAATCACGGGTCTGTTATGCTCTGTACGCCAAGCCCGCCTTACCGATAGATAAGGTGTATCCTCGTCCAGAAATACACAATCCCATTGCAGTGCAAGAATTTCTTCCCGACGCAGACCGGAATACAAACCGAGCATAATAAACAAATATGGAGGAAGCCCCTTGACTGTATCCAGAAGCACGGCTACCTGCTGATCTGTCAATGCCTCCTTCTTTTTTTGTCGGTTTTCCGCCTTTACCGGATATTCCTGCACAGGGGTTGTGTTCAAGAATTTGGTTTCGCTCTGCCGTATAAAAAATGCACTTGAGCAGCATATTGACCTTATTGTATAAGCCTTCCGATTTCTTTGACAATGGAACAAGAGCCAGCCGAATATCGTCAGCAGTCACTTCTTCCATATACATCTCTCCCAGAGGTTTGATGATATAGTTTGTCATATCCCTCGTATAACCTCTGAGTGTAGACGCAGACACCTTTGCCGACTGCATCAGCAGCCACTTCTCTCCATACTCAGCTACTGTCGGGTGCTGCCGGTGAAAGATAATTTCTTCCACCTGCTTCCGAGCCTCTAACTGCTTCTCATACAATTCTTCACAAGTAGCGGCATACAAACTCAACTCTTTGCCATCTGCATCCGTAATCCTGGTTCTGTAATACTGGATTCCTTTCAATGTAATGGTCCCATACTTCGGGATCTGTGTTTTCTTTTTTGCCATCTTTGATCGTCCTTTCTTGATAATGTGTAGTCTCCGTATCTACACTCTCTTTTTATCAGAAAGCCTCGATTTAATCAAAGATACGGCTGATGTAAAACAAAGAGCGAGACATCCTTGCCTCGCTCCTGCTTTACTTCCTATTTTATTATTACTGTGCTGCGTCCCAGCTTGCAAACGCGCAACTCATTGATCTGACCAGCTCATCTGGTCTGTTGTACTTAACCTTTGCATAAATGTCCATGGTAATCTTGCTGCTTTCATGGCCTGCCAGGTATTGAACCGTTTTGGGATCTACCGATGCATGAATGAGATTGGTAATGTAAGTATGCCGCAGCTGATGGGGTGTTACTTCAAAGTCCAGACTGTAAACCACTTTTCCGTTATGAGCAGCCTTTTCTCCCAAGACAGGTGTGACAGTATGCTTTACTCTTTTTCCATCTTCATACCGATAATAGCTCCGCTCCTTGACCGTCCTCGTAACAATATACTGCCAAAGTCGCTTAAACTGCGTGTAGGACAGCGGTTCGCCGTCCCGGTTTGAAACCACATACTCCGAAGTCGATGTTTCCTTTGCTGCTTTCAAACACTCAGCCAAGCAAACAGGAAGAGGGATATTTCTCTCCGCAGCCTTGGTTTTCAATTCGTCTGAGATTACCGGTCTGTTGTGTTCTGTGTGCCATGCCCGCCTTACCGTCAGATATGGAGTATCCGTATCCAGATATACTGAATCCCATTGCAGAGCAAGAATTTCTTCCCGGCGCAGCCCTGCATATAAACCAATCATGACAAAGACATAAGGCGGCAAATCTCGGATAGCATCCAAAAGGCGTGCTGCCTGTTCATCTGTCAAAGCCTGACGATCCTCTTGTGGAACACCGCCACCTTTTGTCGTGAGATAAATCGTCGGGTTATGGTCAATGATCCTGCTTTCCATTGCTGCGCGAAAGATAGATTTGTAAAGGATTACCACAGATTTATAAACCGATGCAGATTTCTTGGAAACCGGAACAAGGGCAAGCTGAATATCATCCAGGCTAACCTCACCCATCCGTTTATCTCCCAATTCCGCTATAATATGCCGCCTGACCTTTGAGGTGTAATCCGTCAAAGTAGTAGCTCGTACATGAACCGACTGCATCAGCAGCCACTTTTCACAATACTCTGCAACTGTGGGCGTTTTCCGATGAAAAGTGGCATTCTCAATCTGTTCCAACGCAAGCGTTTCTTTGTTGTATAGTTCTTCAGGTGTTTTTGCGTAGATAGCTACGAGCTTACCATTCGTGTCTTTGATTCTGGTCCTATAATATAGGACACCTCTTTTCATAACTGTGCCATATTGAGGAAGCATTATTTTCCCTATTTGCCAATTCCTCCACCTCCTAAGAATATACTCCAGCGCTGTATCTATGTTTTATCAGACCATTATGATTTCGACAAGGATACGGACCGGCTCACACTCCAGCTCTGCGAGGTTTACGATATGTTGCGTTCTTTTCTGCTGGCTTTGCTCTGTGGGTGCATTTTGCGATATACTCCTGAAGGCCCGCTGAGGTAAAGTACACACAGCCATTCTGCACATATTGCACATAAGAAATAAGACCATTGTTACGGGCCGCGTCCAGCGTTGCAATGCTGATACCCAAAATTTCTGCTGCTTCTTTTCGCGTAATAAGTTTTTCCATAAAGCATATTTCCTCCAATCCGTCAAGTTTGTCATCGTGTTTGTTCAAAATCACATGAATACGCTGGCAGCCGAAACCACCAGCGCATGGTATCTGATTTTGAACAGAAAGCGGCAAACGCTTCCTATTTATATTTCTCAGCTTTCGTCACATTTGCCACGCCCCCTGACGATGGGAACACAACAGGTCTCCGCTGGCGCGGATGTCATAACTCCGCAGCATCGTTCGTATCGTGTGCCGCAGGGTTCCCCCCAAGTCTTTGGCGGGCCGTGAGGAAGTATCTTTAAGCCCCCATGTAGTCATCGCGCCAAATCTGCCACCATTCTTTTATGAAATCGTAGATCGCTCCGAAGCAGTGCTTTCATCACCTCCCTGACTGCTCCATCCTCGCGGCGTTTCATATTCGCTCGTACATGGGTTATGTACCTGTTGTGCTGTCTATTCGATTGTCAATGTGCAGATGAAGGAGGAAAACTTGTCCTTCTTATTAACACTGACAAAAAAGGCAAAAAACAGGCGCATCAAACGAAACTTTATCAAAAATATTTTCCGAGCTGCTTTAAGCCGCGCCGGATACTGTCTCGGACACGGCTTGGGTCTACACCTTCTACCCCGGCAATTTCATTTACCGTCATTCCCAGGTAATATCGGGCATAAATCCTCTTTGCCTGTTTTTCCGGTAAATTCATCACAGCAGAATAGACCTGCTCCTGAAGCTGTTTTTCCTCCAGAAGCATCTCCGGTGTTTTCGGCTTCAACAGCACCGCATTTTCAATGCCATTCTCGCAATCCAGAGAATACTGTGCTTTATAACGATACATCTTTCGCTCATACGCAGCCTCCGCACGTTCAGCTGCTCGAATAGTCTCCATTACTTCCTCTGTCACATCTACAAAAAAGTCTGTTGTATTAACATCAGGATAAAGTTCCCGAAGGTTAATTTTCTTCATTATGTACCTCCATTTCGATTCACGGGTGATTGACGAGTGAATCGAATGGAGGTGGGGAACGACACCGGTATACAGCCGGATTATCTCCGCAAAAAAAGGCAACTAAAAAACGCCAGATTCCCGCAATGGGAAACTGGCGCACCAAGAACAGTCATTATTATGCTGAATCACATGGAACGATAATGCCGATGCAATGCTATACTTGCCCGGAGGAGGGGCAATGCTTTTTTTAATTGATGTAGATCATGGGAGCTTTGAAAAAGCAAAAGAGACACGGCAAATTAACCTCCAAGCGGCTACCGTGTCCCTGCAAGTCGTCATTAGTTTGTGTAAACGCAAAGAAACGGCGGCTCTGAAATTGTCCTTCAAAACCGCCGATTGAGTTCAAATCTTAAAATAGCGCACGAAATTATCTGCCCCAGTCAACGGATTTTTTTCTTTCCCCGGACGGGGCAGATAACTTATTATGCAGAGCGGAGCCGATGTGCGCTAATCGGTTCCTTGTACTTTCTCCTTCAGCTTTCGGAAAGATGTATCACTGATGGCGTGTTCAATCCGGCAGGCGTCTTGTTCCGCTGTTTCCTGATCGACGCCAGCAGCGATAAACTGCTCCATAAAAAACAAATGGCGTTCATAGATTTTCTCGGCAATCTCCCGACCTATGACGGTCAGATGAAGGAACCCATCATCCACGGTCAGAAAACCTCCATTTTTCAAAACGCCTACCGCATGGCTGATACTCGGTTTGCTAAAGCCCATGTGCCGGGCAAGGTCAATGGAGCGGACCATGCCCATTTTCTTTTGTAGAACAAGGATAGCCTCCAGATAATCCTCCCCAGACGCATGAATCTTCATCAGTTCCTCCTTTATGCTTATTGTTGAATCCTCCAGCCCTCAGCCTGTTCCCGAATCTTAATAAATTCCTGATAGGTTCCCCTTTGAGCCAGCAATTCCTTATGGGTTCCTTTCTGCACGACGGTTCCACCATCAATGACAAGAATTTGATCCGCATTTTCAATCGTCGCCAGTCTATGGGCAATCGTTATGATTGTTTTACCATGTGTCAGTGCGGAAATAGCCTCTTGAATCAAATGCTCATTCTCTGGGTCAATGCTGGCCGTGGCCTCGTCCAAAATGACAATCGGCGCATCTTTCAGCATGGCTCTGGCAATCGAAATCCGCTGCTTTTCACCGCCGGAAAGAGAAGAACCGCCCTCCCCAATGACGGTATCATATCCATCTGGCAAGGCCATAATAAAGTCATGGCAGCGCGCTTCTTTTGCAGCGGCAATCATCTGTTCCTCCGAAGCGTCCGGGCTGCCGAATTTGATATTGTTACGGATTGTATCCCGGAACAGATATACATTCTGGAACACCATACTGATATTTTTTAGTAAGCTGTCACAGGTAAATTCTCGAATATCTGTTTCTCCTAAAGTGATTTTTCCGGCGTCAACATCATAAAAGCGTGCAATCAGGCTGCACAGGGTAGACTTGCCGCTCCCGGAGGGACCTACAATCGCTGTTGTGGTATTCTGCGGAATCGTGAAATTCACATCATGCAATACAGTCCGTTTATCGTAACCAAAGGATACATCCTGAAAAGTAATGTCATACGAGGTCGGTGTAATATCTTTTCCGTCTTGGTCGATATATTCTGCATTTTCCAGAGCTTCCAGCTTATTCATAGCGGAATCTATAAGACCCAGCATATGAGCCGCGTCGTTAATGTTTTCCACACTTCCAAAGATTACGAAAGAAAACAGAACAAACATCAGGAAATAAGCAAGACTCATTTGCCCGTTAAGTGTCTGCCATGCACAGATAAACACAATCCCCATAGATGCCAGTTTTAAGGAGAACAGATGCAAGCAGTTAAATGGCGTATAGCCTTTTTCTACTTTGATATGAATATTTTTCAAATCCGTATTTGCCTTGCGGAAACTTTCGATAGAAGCCCCTTCCTGTCCGAACGATTTAACGATGGACAGCCCGCGGATATATTCAATCGCAGAGCCAGACATATCCTCCATGGCCTGGTGCGTGATAGCAGCGGTCTTTTCACTATGCCTGCTGATACCATGTAAGGCCAATGAGGAAAAGGCAACGCCGACAACAGAAATCACTGCTGCGGCTGGACTCAGGAAAAGGAAACACAGGAGAATTGCAATAAACTTTGCATATCCGTTGATGATGATGTCGACCATCTTCATTCCCTGCAATTCAAGTGTGGATAGCTCCGTGGTAACACCTGTCAGAATATCGCCCACGCTGTTTTTAGAAAAATATCCCAGAGGAACCCTTTTCAGCACATCGCCTAAATGGATTCGCTGCCCTGCGGCTACTTCATAACCAATGCTTTCCTGCAACACCGCCCGCAAATAAGAGAGTAGAAAGTTAAGCGCAATCGAGCCAACAATAATCCAAAGCGTCTGCCAGATCAGGGAGGATTCTATTGTGTTGCCTGCCCAATAAGCTGCGATTGCTTTATCAAGGGCATAAGCGGCAGCCATTGTAGGGATCGCCGTAGACAGGCTGCTGAAAAAGGAAAAAACAGAGCCAAGATAGAGGCGTCCCTTATATTTCCCCGCCCATTTAATGATCCGTTTCATAGACTTAAACATGAGCGGCCACCTCCTTCTTTTCACTCACAGACCAATTCTTCGCCCCGATGTGGGCTTTCCACATATCCGCATAAAGCGGACACCGCTTCAACAATTCTTTCTGCTTTCCGCAATCCACAATCCGGCCTTTTTTCAACACGACAATCTGATCTGCGTTCTGAATGGTGGAAAGGCGGTGGGCGATCACAAGAAGAGTTTTACCCTTTGATAACGCCATGATAGATTTCTGAATTTTATCTTCGTTCTGCGGGTCAGTAAATGCTGTCGCTTCATCCAAAATAACAATCGGGGCATTTTTGAGGATCGCCCTCGCAATCGCAATTCGCTGTTTTTCGCCGCCGGACAGCCTCTTTCCGGCATCACCGGCAGGGGTATCATATCCTTTGTCCAAACGCACAATAAATTCATCACAGCAGGCCGCTTTCGCCGCCGCATATACTTCTTCATCTGTGGCGTTTGGATTTCCAAGACGGATGTTTTCTTTCAGGGAGCAATTAAACAGGAAGTTATCCTGCGTCACAAAAACTGACCAGTTCGGAAAGCTGGCGTATAGACAACTCTTTGATATTCTTACCCCCCAATGGTAATGTTGCCGCCTGTCACGTCCCGAAAACCTTGCAATCAGACGGGCAATCGTTGATTTACCGCCGCCAGACGGTCCTACAAGTGCCGTAAAACTTCCCTCTGGCAATTCCAGGTTCACATCATGCAACACTTCATTTTGCTCGGAACCGTCATAGGAAAAGGTTACATGCTTCAACGCAATATCATTGTGAGGAATAGATACGATTTTCCCTGAATCCGGCAGTACAGGCAGGTTCAAAAGTTCATTTGCCGCCTCTACTGCATATTCCATAGACTTTGCTTCGTTAATGAAAGTGGTTGCTTTCATCAACGGTCCAACAATGCTGAGGGAAAGGATAATCCCCATTGCAAGCTCCGCAGGGGAGATACTTCCATTCTGCACCAGCAAAAGGCCGACAGGAAGAACCCCCAGGAGCGTTGTGGGCATAATCGCCATCATAAGGTTCATCGATTTCCATGTACTCTTAAACCATGCCAAGGTAAACTCTTTGAACGACTGGACAGCATTAACAAATTTTTCATAGGAGCTTGTGCTTTGGTTAAAGGCCTTTACAACCTCGATACCTTCCACATACTCGATAATAATACTGTTGACGTGGTTATTTGCCTCCATATAAGCGGCGTACTGGCTGTTATAGTTCCTCATAAGGAAAAACATAGGAATCATGGCCAGCACCGGAGCAATCAGAACCGCCAATCCCATGCGCCAGTCGATAACCAGCATCCAGATAAAAATTGCAACAGGGAGTAGGAGGTTAGAGGTCAATTCCGGGATCATGTGTGCCCAAAGGCGGCTCTAAGTCCTCAACCTTATCCATGATGATAATTTTTCAGATAGCCGATCCGCCGCCCCATCACTTCGCCAAGGGGAGCTTTCATCAGCCGGTCTGCAATTTTAAGCCGGATTCCTTCCAAAATGGTATAGGCTGAAATATGCGCCAGGATCGTAGAGATTCCATGGCAGGCAACCCGCAGCAGGTAGCCCGCTGCTCCAACCAGACACCAAATCAGAATGCCATTCAGGGTCACATTCTGATTGATAAATGCCAGCAGGATTTCATATACAGCCCAAAAAGGAATAAACCCTCCTGCAACGCTCAGAATGGCGCAGAATACCGAAAGAGCCATTTTCCCCTTGCATGGTGCGGCGAAGGAAAACAGAATTTTCACCCAATTATCTTTTTGCTGCTTCATTACAATCACCTTCCTTCTTTTTAGTCAGCAAAGAAAAAAGGATGGGTAGTCTTTGCTAACCATCCTCATTGTAGCAGTATTCAATTCTTCTTTCCTCTCCAAAACGGCATTTATGCACCGTTTAGAAAAAAGATTTTCGATATTCCATCGGCGTCTGCCCTATCACCTGCCGGAAAGCTGTTGCAAATTTACTGGGGCTTTCATATCCCACAACTCCTGCAATTTCCGCAATCCCTTTTTTGGAATCCTGTCGGAGCATTGTGGCAGCAACGTTCATCCGATAACGGCGAATATAGGAATACATGGAATCTCCGTATATTTCCTTAAAGCAGGTTTTCATCCCCGTCAATGAAATCTGGAATCGTTCAGCTAATTCATCCATCGTGTAATGCTCCTGCAAATTTGCCGTAATAAGATCATGGATCGCTTTGATTTTTTCTACCTGCCCTTTATAGAAATAAGGGCGATCTTCTTTGGAATCAGAAAACTGCAAAGCGTCCAGATATAAAAGCAGCTCCAGGGCTTTTACTTTATAGTAGTCACCTTTGATCTGCTGCGGGACAAAGTAAAGCTCTGAAAAAATTATGTTCAATTCCTGGCTCATTATGAATCACAAACGGTTTCTTGTCATTGCAATATTTTTTTTGAAGCTCGTACAAATCAACAGAAAATCCGCCAAAAAATGTCTTTCAGCGCCGGCACAGCAATGTCCAAATCAAATCCCAGGGTCACCCCATGATAGTGGCAGAGTGGAAAGCAGAACCGTCCCGAATGGGAACGCCGGTCATCCACACGCATCTCATGCTCTTGCAAATAGCTATACGCATGATTGCCAATCTCGCTTTCGATCCGTCCCTCCCTGCAATGGTCTATATAGAGAAGCGAACTGTCCGTACTACTCTGAAAGTAGGAGGTACATTCTTTCAGGTGCATATCGCTATACATCACAAAAGCGCCATCAAAAATTTTGTGGGCTGTCATGGTTCCCTCGCCGCTCTCGTCAAAAAGCTGCAGGACAACGCAATCCTCAGTTTCAATGACATTTTTAACATTTGAGCCGCAGTTTATTTTACCATCAAACAGTTTGATTTCCGCCGCCTCCTTCCATCATAAAGAAATTAAATAACCGTTCTCGTCCTTCCGTATCCTGGAGGAAATAGTTTTCTTCCAATCTGCCGTTTTCCAGATGGATCACATAATTGCAGCACCTGAGTATAAATTCAGGATCATGGGTCACAATCACAATGGTTTTTCCTGAATCGGCAAGTCCTTTGACCGAATCGGCCACCTGCCTCATGTGAAAGAGATCAAGGCCGCTGGTAGGTTCGTCAAATAGTATAACCGGACGTTCAGAGGCAATCGCAGAAGCAATCGCCACACGTTGTTTTTGCCCTCCCGAAAGCCCCATCGGATGGCAGGCTTTGTACGGGAGCAAATCCATTTCTGTCAAGATAGCCTCTGCCTTTGCCACATTTTCAGGCGATTCATCGGAATCTTTCCCCGGCATACTTAACAGGACTTCCTCTAAAACGCTCTCCGTAAAAAGCTGATGATTTACATCCTGCATGACCATATAGCATAGCTTCAGCCGCTGTTTGCTTGAATAGGAAGTACCATCTTTTCGAGGATACCTTTACATCTTTTTTCCAATCCGCATAAGCAACGGGATAGTGTCGTTTTCCGGCTCCATTGTGCCCGATGACCGCCGTTACATTTCCGGCAGGAAGCTCTATATTTTCCAGAGAAAGCGTTTCCGGCTGTTTCTTGTATGCGAAATGGAAGTGGTTCAGTTTCCATATCCCCTGCCCTGAATGTAGACTGGCAGGCTCAATGTCTGCAAACTCACCCAGGCCAAGAGGCCGTAATCCCATTTAGCTTTTCCGCCGCCGGAATCAACTGAAATTCCGGCAAAAGTATAATCCCCTTGTATTTCCCCGTCGCTTAAATATATGATCCTGTCTGCCAGATCATAAAGATAGTAGAGCCGGTGCTCCGCAATAATAATTGTTTTGCCCTGTGACTTCAATATTTTTAACAGTTTCCGAAAATCAGCGATGGAATAGGCGTCAAGGTTGGAAGATGGCTCGTCCAAAACAAATACATCCGGTTCCACAGCGGCGGCAGATCCACAGGCGATTTTTTGCTTTTCCCCACCGGAAAGGGAGAAAACACTTCTGTCCAGCAGATTTGTAAGGTTCAACTGCTCTGAGACCAGCTTTACCCGCTTTCGGATTTCTGCTTCTCCAATCCATGGTTTTCACATCCAAAAGGCAATTTTCGCTGGTCGTATCCACTTAAAAAAATTTCGAGACGTGGATTCTGAAAAAACAGACCCACTTTTTTTAGATATATCAAACAGGGAAAGCCCACTCATATCTTCTCCATCAAGCATGACAGTGCCTTCCAGCTTTCCATCGTAATAATGAGGAATCAGTCCGTTAAACAGCCGTGTCAGTGTGGTTTTACCGCAGCCCGATGTTCCGCAGAGCAGTACAAAATCCCCGTCGTTAATAGACAGGTCAATATTTCTTAATGTTCCGTGTCCTTTCCTGTCCCCAATGTCAGTTTCATTTGGAGGGTAGGAAAAAGAAACTTTTTTACATTCGATCATAGGCCTACCTCCCTGTAATCATCGTGACAATAGGAATTGCAAAAGCCACCACACATAGCAGCAGGAAAAAAACATCCTGCACATGAAAGCCGATTTCGCAGATGTTTGTCCTCTTGACCGGACCGCCCAATCCTCTTGTCAGGGCTGCCGCATTTAATTCTTCCCCGATCTTGACGGAACACATGATAACAGGGACAAGCCTGTATTCCAGCATTGCACTGGCTTTGCCCCCGCCAAAAACGGATTCCTCTCATTTTCATAGCGTCCCCTATGGCATTATATTCTTCTACAACCGTAGGGAAAAATTCAGAATATCATGCGACATAGGAATGATGATCTGCTCCGGTAAATGCAGCTTCTTCATAGAGGCAACAAACTCGCTGACCGTCGTTGTCCTGACCGTGATGTATCCCATCATAATCCCCGGCACAAACCGCATAAAGAAACCGCAGATTGCAACAACAAGAAAGTTAGGAAGGCCGGACAGGTGGGGGAGCGCCCATAGTTGCAATATATAGCTGCCGCCATATAAAACAAAATAGATAACCGATCCCTTCC
>ENA-OQHD01000601-OQHD01000601.1-human-gut-metagenome-genome-assembly--contig:-NODE-601-length-12545-cov-2.371316_pt1 | contig 12545 bp, 17 predicted proteins | sample MGYA00242560_ERZ504711 | MGnify/ENA primary metagenome ERZ504711 (study PRJEB26092, sample SAMD00036198) | human gut metagenome | host: Homo sapiens | study: EMG produced TPA metagenomics assembly of... | reverse complement strand
AATAGAAATGGCATAAGAAACCACAACTGATTTTCACTCCGGCTTGCGGATATTTAATTTTTGTAGTATTCAGAAAGGTCTTTATAAAGATAAGCTACATCCGGGGGGTTAAATCTACGTTTCTTGATTTAGCAGAACGACCCATAAACACATCAAATGAAAGATAATTCGTTTCATTTCCATGTTCATCTGAAAAAAAGTCCATTTCCCATAACCAAACACATTTCCTTCTGGAGGAAGTAATTTGTAAGATTCTGGCATTTCTTCCGGGGCTTTGTTTTCGATTTTTTATAATACACGGTCCCAATGTATTATTATCGTCTTTTATTGCAATACATCTTAGGAATTTGTCTTCGCTCCGCCAAAGCATATAATGAAAATCCAAAGGAATAAAAGATTTTTTTCAATTCTTCTTCAATAAGTTTTTGATTATTATCTGCATCTACTACATATCTGTATTTAGGAAGCTGTACATTCTCATAGTATGATTTAGGGATAAAATGTAAAGGCAAATTTTCTGAATCTTTCCTATCTTTAGATATTATTTCAAGTAGTTCATATTCCGTCCATGCGGGATTTCCCATGCTATAATCCAAATAATTTGTTTCACTGATTTTTACCTTATATTCATATCCTTTCTCAAACTCAAATTCATCAATGACTCCAAGGCTCTCCCATTCTTGGGCATTTTCTTTCTTTACGGCATATACATCAGACAAATAATTAAATCCGTCTGACCAACAAACACCGGGTATCTTCTTTGATGCAATGGTTAAAGAATATTCCTTGTAGTCTGTCACTTTCTCACCCTCTTCATCTTTGTTATCACAACCTATAAAGCCGAATATACAGAGAAATAATATCAGTATTTCTAATTTTTGAGTTTCATATCTATCAAATTTTACGATTCTGTATTTACTTTTATTTGCTCTATCCTTATTTTGTGTGCAAATATATAAAAGTGCCATTCATAAGGCATTATGAACAGCACTTTTTATTGTTTCCAGCAAGATAAAACGGTTATATCTTCATTCCCCTACCTCTTTTTTCGCGGTTGTATAGGTCGGCGTATGTTCTGCCTTAACTTCTCGAACTGTTCCTTGAACCACTCGGCAATGGGCTTTCGGTCAATGGCAAGAACCAGTCTCGTCCCGTCCGTGGGGGTCTTTCAACGACTTGAAACCCTGCCTTTTCGGTCGTGAATTTCCGTCCGTGTTCCTCCGAGTAAAGTTCCCCTGCATACTCCAACGGCTTTCCCTTGACGAGCGTTGCGGTTTGCCTTTCATCGAATCCCACAAGGCGGCATAGGTTTTCGATACGGAGCATTTCACGGAAATAGGGAAACCATGCCGCCGCCCTTGCGATTACCGTTTTCAAGAAAGATATTTCCTCCTTGTGCTTCGTTTCCTTGTCCGCTATCTCCCTGCGGTACTTCCGTTCTACTTCTGCCATCTGTCGGCTGTGGTCTGCCTGCATGTTCTGTATTCTGTCTTGCAGGGCTTCGATGGTTTCCTCGTGGTCGGCTACCTCCCTATGCAGGGCGATGTTCTCTTTTTCCAATGTCTTGACCTTGTTGCTGCCGAAAAAGAGAACCGACACTCTCGGCGATGTTGGCGGCTGCGGTGGTTGCTGCCCCTTTCAGCTTCTCGGTCTGTATTTCTTTTTTCGCCCGTCTTAGTTCTTCCCGTGCCGTTTCTTTCTGCTGTTGCAAATCCACCACTTCCGCTTTGAGGTTGTCGGCGAGTTTCTGTATATCCCGATAATACTGCTGCGTGGACTTGTGGCGAGCCTTCGAGCCGTCTATGCCCCTTTGCAACCCGTATTTCGCCATCGCCACGGCATAGGTATCTTGGTAGGACTTCAATTTCAGCCGTGTCATAATATCGTCTGCGCACAGCCTCACGGTGTCGGTCGGTTTCTTGCGGTATCGCTTTTTCGTCTGTTCCTCCCTTTTCCTGCGCTTTCGCTCTCCCTTGACGATGGGGGGCGAGCGTAACGTGTATATGCGGTGTTTCCTCGTCCCTGTGCAGGTGAGCCGCCACGATGTTCTCCTTTCCGAACGTGTCGGCGAAGTATTTCAGATTGTCGGCGCACCACTCGTCCAAACGCCCCTCTTCTTCTATCCGCTTCATGTCCTCGTGCGTTCCCGATACGTTGATGCGGATAGCCCGTACTTGGTTGCTTCCGACTTTTGCGTGTCAGCCCCGCTTCTTCTAATCTCTGCTGTATAGCCGCCGAACGGTCTTTCACCCCGTCGGGGTATTCGATGAGTCTGCGGTTTAGGTGTGTGCGTGTGGGGTCGGCGTTCTTCGGTATGATGAAACGCTCGATATGTGCGGTCGTTCCGCTGTCGCTGCCGTGCGCCTTTTCCATGTGTAAAACTACGAAACCCATATATTCTTCCTTTCTTTTTTGGCTTGTGAAACAATGATTTTTTGTATCTTCGGGGGCGGCAAATGCCGTCCCCGATGGGGTGTGCAGAGGGGCTTGCCCCTTGCCTTATTGGGGAATTTTCAGCGATACGTAGTATTGCGGCTCGGAAAATTCCCTAATAAGCTACGGTATTTTCTCCGTAAATACCCTGCGGCGTGCCGTCCGTCTGCCTTTCTGCGGTGGCTGTTCCTACCACCTGCTTACCCATATAACCCCACCTAATTTTTTCCCTTTCGGTCGGTGGATGTGGGCGGTCGTTTCCGTTTTCAAAGGCTCTTTTGCATGGGGCGGTCGGATACAAGGTTTTCCCGATAAATACGCTCGCAGCGAAGCGAGAGGAAGATTTATCGGGAAACGGCGCAGCCGCCCGACCTTTTAGCCGACATAAAGCCCCGTGCTTGCTTTGCCTTTGTAAACGGAAATGATTGCTCCGCTTTCCTCTGAAAAGAGGAATAGAACCTGCAATATATATCACCATAGTGATAGATTTGCATGTTGGTATGTTGATATATCATCATGCTTTCCAACGGCTGTTGGGCTTGCCGTCCGAAACAACCGACACGAATACCGTCGTTTTCTCTTTTCGCCCGTGTATAATCCTTTCCAATAATGCCCTGCGGACTTTCGCCGCCCCGAACGATTCGATACGGAAAGCAAGGGCGACTATCGTTTCGAGGTTGTAAACCTCCGCGCTGTATCTGTCCGATATGCGGATAATGCGCTTTATATCATATATATTCAAAATCTTCGCTTTTGCAGAGTGCCTTTATCCCTGCCCGAACCGTCGGGGCGATAACCCCGAACAGTTCGCAGATTTCCCGCTCGGTCATGGCGGTTGCACCTATATCGCTCGGCAGGGAGATATTGCCCTGCCCGTCCATCGTGATAATGTTCCTTTCTTCTTTCATCGGGATTCTGTTTTTAATTAGATGGCTCGGCAGATATTCTTCTCCATATCCTCCAACTTGTGCGACAAGGTTTTCCATGTCTTGGCTTATCTTCTGGGCGGTGATTTTGGCGTAAATTTGGTGGTTTTTATGTTCGTGTGTCCCAAAAGGCGGCTCACCGTTTCGATGGGTACGCCGTGCGACAGAAGTACGGTCGTGGCGTTCGTGTGGCGTGCCACATGGTAGGTCAAACGTACCTTGAAGCCGCATTGTCTGCCTATATCTTTGAGTATCTTGTTGCAGCTTTCCGTTACTCGGAACTGGGGAAAACATGACCGTCCCTTGCCAGCCCCTTGTACTTTTCGATGATACGCTTGGGAACGTCCAAAAGGCGGATGTTTGATTCGGTGTTGGTCTTCTTTCTTCGGGTGATTATCCACAGGTTGCCGTCGAAGAATGTTTGCAGGCGGTCGACGGTGAGGTTCTTCACGTCCGAATACGCCAAACCCGTGAAAACAGAAAAGACGAACAAGTCCCGTACAAGCTCGTGGGTGGCGTTCTTCATCGGTGCGTCCATGAGCGTCTGTATCTCCGTTTGGGTGAGGTAGCCCTATCCACGCTTTCGGAGAGTTGATATATCCGGCAAAGGGATTGAACGGCAAACGCCCGTCGTTCCTCGCAATGGAAACTATGTGTTTCAACATAATCATGTAGCCCCACACGGTATTGGTGCGGCATTTCTTCTTCGTGCGCAGGAAATACTCGAAGTCGTTGATGAATGTGAGGTTGAGTTCCTTTAGCGGAATATCCTCACGCTTGTAGGTATGGGGCAGAAATTCCCGAATATGGCTGCAAACCGTCTGATAGCATCGGAATGTCCCCTGCGCCCTGCTGTGCCCGACTTTCTTGGCGAACTCGGCGTTGTGCTGCTCGAAGAGTTTCAGTAAGGTTTCCTGCTTGACGCCGATACCGAGATAGGCGTCTTTCAACTTGGCGGCGGTAACATACCCGTCCGTCTGCATCAGTTCTTGGTAGTGGTGGTTTACCTCCACTCGGATTTTATCCACCGCAAGGTTGATTCTCTGCGCTTCGACGCTCTTGCCCGAAGCACGGCCCGTTTTCACGTCCCACAACCGCAGGGGAACGTCCATCTTGCAACTGAACTGTTTAATCTCTCCGTCCACCGTAAGGCGGCACATCTAAGGCAGGTGGCCGTTGGGTTTTTCGCTGCCTTTCTTCACGTAAAATAAGACCTTGAATGTACTTCGCATAACTCACTCCTTTTTTTGGTTACAAAATTAGTTTATAGTGAGTTACCGACAGCTATGCAAATCAACACAAAACGCAGTAAAAGAACCTCTTAGCAAGAAATATGCACCCGTTACGGGGGTAATGAGGTGGTAACTGAACTTCTGCACCGTTTGGCTTCGAGGTGGCATTCCGTTGGCTCTACCTAATAGAAAAATCAAAGCGTAACGAACGCTTTTTCAGCTAATTCGCTACGCTTTGCCCAAATTTGCAAATCCGCTATGTGTTTATTTTAAGTCTACTACAGTAATACCTGCCCCACCAAATTGTACGTGTTCGTCTTGATAGTGTGCTACTCCTGGAACACTTCCCAAATAGCTGCGAATCAGGGTGCGTAGTATGCCTGTACCTGTTCCGTGAAGGATACGTACACGGTCTATTCCCAATAGTATGGCATCATCGATAAAATAAGTTACTGCCTGTATAGCTTCATCGCCACGCATACCGCGTACATCAATATCTTGTTTGAAATTTAGTTTCTTTTCATATACCCGATCTTGTGTTTCACTGCTGACGAAGGTACTTTTTACCATTGTTTTCTGGGTGGGCTGTATTGGTGTGCTACGTTCCAGCTTATCCAGTTTTACATTGGATTTTTATCATTCCGAACATAACTATTGCATTTTTGCCATTAATTCCTAGTACTTCTCCGACACTGGATTGACCTTTGATCTTTACAGTACTACCTACAGTGATAGGCTGTTCTTTGGGTATTGACAGTTGGGAAGATTCCGCCTTGGCTTTATCCTTTTTGCTTTTTTTCCGCTCTTGCTTTTTCACGGAGTTTTTCCATTTTCCGGATGATTTCATCTTCCTTGTTCTTTTCTCGATATCTTCTATCTGAGTTTTTAAAAATCAGTCAGTTCCTGACGTGCCGATTGTGTACGTTCTTTGTCGGCTTGTGCTTCCTTGATGATACGGATGGTATTTTCAATTCGGGCATTTGATTCCTGTAACAATTTTTCCGCATCTTCTTTGGCCTTTCGCAAAATCTCTTTACGACTTTTCTCCAGTTCCTGTAGTTCTTCTTCGTATTTGGCGATGGTTTCTTCCATCTGTTTTCTTGTTTGCGGATGTTCTGACGCTTGGTTTCCCAATAACGTTTGTCACGTACGATATCTTGTAGATATTTATCAGCATTGATATATTCACTCCCTACAAATTTTCCGGATGCGTCGGCTATTACTTCTTCCGGTAAACCTATTTTCCTAGCTATTTCTACTGCAAATGAACTTCCCGGATTTCCTATTTGTAATTGGAATAAAGCTTGCATTAAAATTGCCTGTCATATAACATGGCGCCATTAACCACTCCTTCGTGATCTTCGGCAAAATGTTTCAAATTTTGATAATGAGTAGTGATAACGCCGAATGTGCCCTTTTCATTGAAACGTTTCAACACAGCTTCAGCTATGGCTCCTCCAATTTGTGGTTCTGTACCTCCGCCGAATTCATCAATGAGGATAAGGCTGCGTTCGTTACAGCTTTTCATCATTGTTTTCATGTTGGTAAGGTGTGAGGAGTAGGTACTCAGATCGTCTTCGATACTTTGTTCGTCACCTATGTCTATAAAGATACTGCCGAATAATCCGGCATGGCTACGTTCATGCATCGGAACCGGCATACCACATTGTAACATATATTGTAGTAATCCCACAGTCTTCAGACAAACGGATTTACCTCCGGCATTCGGTCCGGATATAATTAGGATACGTTGATTTTGAGTTAGTTCTATATCTAGAGGAACAACCTTTTTATTATGCTTGGCCAGCGAGAGTTGTAATAGTGGGTGTATGGCCATGGTCCAATCCAAAATCTGTTTGTCTTCCAATGATGGTTTGGTGGCGTTCGTCTGAATTGAAAAATGGGCTTTGGCACGGATAAAATCAATTTCTGCCAAAAACTCGTATGACTGGAGGATGGCGGGGACCTGTGGACGGACTATGATAGAGAAATCTGTCAGGATACGGATGATTTCCCGGCGTTCTTCTCCTTCCAATTCCCGTATTCTATTGTTTGCTTCCACTACTTCGGCCGGTTCTATGAAAACTGTTTTGCCAGTGGATGATTCATCGTGTACAATTCCCTTGATTTTCCGTTTTAATCCCGGTGCGACAGGGATGACGAGTCTTCCGTCACGCATGGTAGGAGTTACATCTTTATCAACATAACCTTCTGCTTGAGCGTTGCGTAGAATTGCATTCAAACTGCGTGATATGCTTCCGGCTGTCGAGGCCAACTCTCTGCGGATGCGTAATAATTCGGAAGAAGCGTTGTCTTTGATTTTTCCGAATTTGTCTAAGATGTTGTTAATACGCGTAATGAGTTGAGGAAACACGATAATATCTCCTGCCAGTTTTGTAGGGCAGGGTAGGGGGAGTTTTCTTTTTCTTGTTCTTCGTCATTCGGGGTCAGTGTCAGAAAATGGATGATATCACGAATTGTTTCTAAAGAACGGCGTAAATCAAACAGTTCTTGCTCATCCAAATACATACCTTCTACGCGGATACGTTTTAGTGATGGGCGTACATCAAAAAATTATTGGTCGGGAAAACTGTCTTCCTCTTGTATGATGCGTATGAATTCCATCACCTGTTCCAGCCATTCATTAATATCCTTAAAGGATTCTGAGAAGTTCATTTCATCTACTCTTTCTTGACCTAATGTGCTGAGACATTTCTCCTTTTAGTAAATGACGGATGGAATCGAAACCTATTTTCTGTTCGAAATTCTGAGGGTATATCATGATTTATTTCTTTCGTTTATTATTCGTATGCAAAAATACGATTTGAAAATTTTATAGCTAAAAAAACTGGTAAACTATTTGCTTATTTAAAATAAAGTCGTACCTTTGCAACGCTTTCAACGGAAAGCACTTCTGAAAAGAAGTCTTGGAGAGGTGGCAGAGTGGTCGATTGCGCGGTCTTGAAAACCGTTGTACTGCGAGGTACCCGGGGTTCGAATCCCTGTCTCTCCGCAATAAGTATTGAAAATCAATGAGTTATAATAAAAACACCCAATCTTACATATAGAAAGATTGGTGTTTTATTATTTTATCTAAGTATATCCAGACTCACCTGCAACGGACTTTAGCTTTTATAAAGATCATTTTGTTCTCTGATCAATTTCGGAAAGTGTCCTTGACGTATTATCTTTCTCACTAGAAAGTTCGGGGGTATTTATGCCCTCATGCCCTCACTGCATGTATAATAGGTTAATTATAGGGTCAACGTAAAAACCTGAGGGATTCATAGATTAAGCATAAATTTTAGTCAGTCTGAATAGAAAGAAAGTCCTGTCCTTTACTCCTCTGAACTGTGTTCTGAAGTCCTTGATTTTGGCATTGAACGATTCGGAAGCTGCGTTGGTGGAACGCCTGTCGAAAAAGTTGACGATTTCCAGATAATGTGTCTGTATGGAACGTATCACCCTTCCGAACGCAAGAAAGCCGGACTTTTCAACTTCGTCATACCATCTGGCAAGTCTTGTCAGAGCGGTGTCCTTGTGCTTGCACTGGTGATATATCAACCCGAGCCTCATGGAAAGATAGTATGCCTTCTTCAGGTCGGGATATTCCCTGAAGAGGATACCGGCACGTATGCGTTGGGATTCAGTCCATAATGACTCTTTTTTATACAGCAGATAGATACTGCGGGCGAGCAATTGCTTGCGCGAATCCCCGTTCTCAAAGGTCGGGGCATGGTATATCTTCCCGCACGCCTTTGCGTATGCGATCTGTATTGATTCCTTGTCCAAAGCCTCCCAGCGTGCCTTCACGCGCATTTCCTGTAAAGCTTCAAAAGCCAGCTTCTGCACATGGAAACGGTCAGTAACACGGCGTGCCGCAGGAAAGCAGACACGGGCGATCTGTTCCATATTAGGAGCCATATCCATAGTGATTTCCCTTACCTGAAACCGTCTGCGCCGGGAGAAACGGAGCAATACGGAGGTGACACTCCTTACATCTGTACCTTTTACAATGGCGATGATGCTGCCTGAACGGCCTGTCTTTTCCTTGTTTATGAGGATAGTATAGAGCTCACCACGCGAAAGGCAGACTTCATCTATACCCACATAGGCCCCTATATTCTTCTCAAAGAGAAGCCAGTCCCCGGCATGAGGAAGAGACTCCCATTTCAGATAACCGCTCAAGTGGTTGCGGTATTGACGTTCAAGAAGCTCACCGTCCACACCGAACAGGGTTCCCAGCAGCTTACAACTGACAGGAAGCGTATCAATATAATTCTTTTAAAAAAGACGCAAACTCATGCGTCATACGGCTGCCTTCCGCTACCAGTTTCCAGTTACGGCTTACGTAACGCCCATCGTCTTTCAAAATCCACCGGCGCCGGCGGATATTCAGGAAAAGATTCTTGCCACGGATGGGGAAGTCCCGGACTACTACAGGGTCGTAGAAGCCTTTGCTTTCCACTTTGACAGTCGAATATTCACCGGGAAGCTCATTTTTCTCTTCCAGGTAAATCACGATTTCACTACTGCTTTCCTTTACATCGGAAATGTTGAAATAATCCAAGGTACCTTCGGGAAGAAGGAGACGGTAACCGTTAGTTTCCATAATCGCTGATGATTCGTTTGTTTCACACAAAGATAGGATTTTATCGGATATACCCCTCAGGATTTTACGTTGACCCAAAACGGCTCAGTCTTAAAATTTTAGACCGTTGACCCGAAAATGACGGATTCATGAAGGATTGTGCTTTAAAATTTCTTCATAATAAACGACTGTAGGCAAGCGGATTAGACACTTATGAAGGATTTGAATCAAAATAAACCTGGATAGTCTTGTACAGGGGGCTTGAATCAACAGAAGGGTCAGTCCGAAACATAAGACAACGGGACAGATCCAACTTATTCATCGACTCCGCCCCGTCCTATGTCAGAATGCCATAAAAGAATATGATTATTCAATCTCTCCAAAAAATGCTCAGCCAGTTTATTTGCCAAAGCCTCACCACGAAGATTTTCTCCTACCATGACCCCTTGGGCATCTATCAAATACATAGTAGGAACAAATTTCACTTTATATATATCAGCAATACCTTCAGTATCCAAAAAAATTTAGGCCACTGAAGTTGTTCTTCTTTCAGCGCTTTTGTCCATTCCGCCTCTTTTTTTGTCAATAGAGATACTTACAATCTGGAAACCCCTGTCTGCATATTGCGTATAGAGTTTTTTCAAATTAGGAATCTCCTTACGGCAAGGATTACACCATGATGCCCAAAAATCAATAAGGACATACTTCTTACCTTGGCACAAATCGGTTAAAGTTACCGATTTCCCATCTTGTGACTTGGCTGTAAAGACAGGCACTTTAGAACCGATCTGACTATCAGGAGCCACACTCTCTTTCACCATTTTTCCATAGCGGGAATGTTTAGCCTCTTCTGACAAGGCATCATACCACGGTTTCTGCTCTTCGGTAAGATAAGAAAACAAACTGATCATCATCAGAGGCCCCAATAAGAATCTTTATTGTCCATAACTAATTTATAGTAAGTGGCATCTACCGTAGCAAAGAACAAACTATCGGCCACGGCAGATGCTTTGTAAGCTTCCGTAGCAACGACAGAATCCATCAAGATCTTATCTTTGGCAACTCTCGCTTTTCCATAGGCAGCACGGATATCCTTAAACTTCTCGTTATTCGTCACATAAATAGAATCCAAGGCATCACGTGTGCTCAATAATTTTACATATTTGTCCGTCAAAGGAGATACCCGTCACTGAAACCTGTGAGAAATTATAATTCACGGTTCCATTAAGGTTTTCAGAAGTCACCTTACCCTCCACGCTTATACTGCCATTCTCCAACATCAGAGGCATGGAACCGTATGCATCTTTCACCATCAACCGTACAGCCAGAGGTTCATCCGCCACCCCTTTAAATATAAATTTTCCATCTACAACAGTAGTGTCCGCCACCGGTTTTTCATGACCATGACTTACAGGAAATAACTGTACATGGGATCCGTCAGGAATTCCATCAATTGCAGCTGTCAGTGTGTACCCCGTTACCGACTGCCGGGTACAAGATGCCATCATCACCAAAACAACGGCGGATGTTGCTAATAAATACATCAATTTCATAAAGTCTGTTTTATAGGTTATTTAGATACATTTTGAGTGATAGTTCCATTACCCGGATTCTGAACGGCACCTGCCGGGAAAGGCATAATCCAAAGATGTGAAGCCGGGTTAATGTATAAGTCTGCCCTTCCCATGTTTTGGATAGCGCACGTGCAAAAGTACCTTCGGCATTAAACCTCCGGGCATCAGCGAATGGCACAATAGTGAAAATCAATTCATTGTCTTTCGTACGTCGGATCAAGTCAATGGCTTCTGTCAAAGTTGAAGCCTGCAAGGGTTGATATATCTCCGGCAGAATACGGGTCTTACGTACCTTGTTCAACACATCCATAGCAGCAGAGAAATCATTACCTGTGACCTGACGTGCCAAACATTCGGCCTTGATGAGATATACCTCGCAAGTGGTCAGACCAGCCCCGTTGAAATATCCTTTGGCCAAACCTTGATAGTAAGTATCCTGATTTACCGTGCGTAGTTTCCAGCGGGAAAAAAAACCGTGCATCCCCTTCCTCGAAACTCTCCGCACGTTCCACCGGAATATTAAGTTCGCTGGTAGCATAGTTAGGATTACCCTCTCCACAACGGAAATAGTAATTCTCCACATAATCATACCCTGTCACTGACGGTAACGACGGATAACTGTCTTCTTTTGTAATAGCTTCCTTATGAGTGTCGTAATAAGAAATCCAATCATACAGATTATCGTTCTGTTCCAAAGCCATATCCGCGTATTTCAATGCTTCTTCATAATTCGCCATTTGCAGATAGACCCGTGCCAAGAAGGCATAGGCTGCTCCCAAATTGGGATGGATAACAGTCCTTGACTGTTCGGGTAATCCTTGTTCTATGGCTTCTTTCACATCTTTAATCATGAAATCATAGATTTCTTGAATAGTGACCTGCTTGTGAGGAGCATTGATATCGGCACTGGTTATCAAAGGTACACTCAGTTTAGTACCGGCAGTTGCAGACACATAGGTATCAGCATAATAATTGGCCAGTATGTAATAGCTCATAGCACGAATCACTTTGGCATAAGCCATTACCTCATTGCGTTCGGAATCAGTCGCTTCGGTTGCAACGGGAACATGCTCCAGCAAGAGATTACAAGTGGAAATAGCCATATAACTACGGTAATAAGTCCCTTCGTCCTGATTGTTCAGTACAATTCTGTCCGCTGTTTCATTCCACAGATAATTGGCACTCGTAAGGGTAACGCTAGTCAGACTGCTTTGTCCTACAAATTTATCATTCAACAGATAAAGACTATTCGTTACAGGAATATAGCCAATGGTATATTCATCTCGCAGCAATGCTTCAAAATCAGCCAAGGTAGTAGGAATTTTGTTCCCTTTGGGAACAATATCCAAATAATCATTACAAGAAGTCAGATTTATCCACCCCAACACTGTCATTATCATAAATAGTATCTTTTTCATATTGCTCTCATTTAAAAGTTCAAATTGACATTACACAAATAATTTGGGTTTACTATATCCCCCGAAGCATCCATTTCACATCACGGCTTTTAGCCAAAGTGAACACATTTCCATACCTAGCATGATACGTGCATTTTTTAACATAAAACTTCTGACATACACTTGCAGGAACATGATAAGTAACAGAGAGATTCTTCAAGCGCCAGTTATCGGCATCAAGTACATGAATGGAAGCCTTGCTATAAAGATCGGATGAGTAAGAATTATAATCCTTGCTTTCTGACGGAACATAGCGTGGTACATCGGTATATGCCTCATCACCAGGCTGACGCCAACGTTTACTCACATCCTTACTTGTCACTCCTAATCCC
>ENA-OQHD01000600-OQHD01000600.1-human-gut-metagenome-genome-assembly--contig:-NODE-600-length-12554-cov-3.685121_pt1 | contig 12554 bp, 16 predicted proteins | sample MGYA00242560_ERZ504711 | MGnify/ENA primary metagenome ERZ504711 (study PRJEB26092, sample SAMD00036198) | human gut metagenome | host: Homo sapiens | study: EMG produced TPA metagenomics assembly of... | reverse complement strand
GGAATACAGTTATCTGGATCTGTCATTTTCTGGTCTGTCGTCCGGGCATAAGCATGATAGCCTTTGTCAGTCAGGTATTTCGCACCGGCAGTTACGATGGTGTTCAGTTTGTCGCTCAAAGAATTGTAAAGTTCGTAGTATTCTCTTGTTGGAGCAAGCTGAAGGCCTTTGATGACGTGTTTCGGTAACGGGATTGCGACTGCAATACCGACCGGGTAGTCAGAAGATGGAACTGCGGTCAGATCCCAATTCCGACCAAAGCAGCACCTGCGAGATTAGATAATCTCTGAATTCTTTGTGGGATCATAAATCCTCCTTTCAGAACATTTCCGTTCATTGACTTATTGTACATTCAATTTTACAATAGAATGCAGAAGAAAGATAGTGGGAAAGGAAACTATTATGGAAAGTAGAATGACGGAATTAATGGAAGCAATTCAGGAAAGTGAAGGACAGGCCGAACGCAGGGTGCTTACTTTGCTGGGAGGCAGATGCATTTCTGAAAAGGCACTGGTCATAGATCGGGAAAAATTGTCTGGGAAAGCAGGAAAAATGGTTATTTTCATGGATATACAGATGAGATAAAGAATATTACAGAAAGTGGAATCACCTATATTGGAAATGAGAAAGTATTTTGCGATACATTGGGACAGGGAAAAACAGATTGTGATCTGTGGTGCCGGTCATGTGTCGATTCCGGTGATTAAAATGGCAGTGATGATGGACTGTGAGGTAATTGTACTGGAAGATCGTCCGATGTATGCGGATCATGCAAGACTGGCCGGGGCGTCACAGGTTATCTGCGAACCATTCGAAGAAGCACTGGACAAGATACCGGGAAGTGCGGATACGTATTTTGTGATCCTGACGAGAGGACACCGGTATGACCAGATCTGTCTGGAGAAAATAGCCGCAAAAGAGCATGCCTATATCGGTATGATCGGAAGCCGCAGAAGAACAGCACTGGTAAAACAAAGTCTGGCGGAAAAAGGCGTGGATCAGGAGGTGCTGGATGCAGTGTATACACCGATCGGTCTGGATATCGGAGCGCAGACACCGTCAGAGATCGGAGTGGCAATTATTGCAGAGATTATTGAAGTAAAGAACAGGAAGAAACGGACTTATGGATATTCCAAAGAAATTATGCGTGCGCTGACTGCTCAGGAACCGTATCCGGCAAAGAAGATAATGGCAACGATAATTACCAGACATGGTTCCGCACCACAGGGGCTGGGAACCAAAATGCTGATATACAGAGATGGCCGCTGCGTTGGGACGATCGGCGGCGGATGTATGGAAGCAAGAGTCATCCAGATTGCCAGACTTATGGCAGCAGGAGAGGGAGAACAGGCAAGAATCTGCCATGTAGACATGACCGGAAATGAAGCCGAAGAAGAAGGTATGGTCTGTGGCGGGGAAGTGGATGTACTTCTGGAAATCGTCTAAGCGCGGAAAACAGGATCATCGGAGGCATTAAAAAGGATGATAGAAGTAGAGGTAAAAATTACCCATTGAAAATATAGAAAAGATAAAGAAAAATTGCTTGAAACAGGTTATTATATAAAAGATCATATGACAGCGGCTGCAGATAAGGTAGAGAATCTGGGTAACTTTTGGAATTGGAAATAATTGTTGCAAAAGAAGAAGAACGAGCAGGTGGATTGGATATGATATATGAGCTAATGAGAATGTTGGGATGCGAAAAGACAGAGACGGTAAGGGATTCATATTTGTCAATGTTAGCAAAAAACGAGGTATCTAGCATCAGAAAGATCCATGAGGGACAGATAAAAAGCCAAATTTCCTGTCCCCGTGGTTATTGACAAAAATTATCGATAAGTCTATACTAACCTTACGAGTTGAGAAAAATTATCAGTAACAGTGGAAATAATACCACTGCCTGTAGATAAATTTGGAAGGAAGTACAGACGATGACATTAAAAGAATTACCGATCGGCAAAAGTGCAACATTGACAGTCGTAGGTGGAGAAGGTGCATTGAGACAGCATTTTCTGGATATGGGACTTATTCCGGGGGCAGACGTTACCATGGTAAAATACGCACCAATGGGTGATCCGGTGGAACTTCGTATCCATAGTTATGAACTGACACTCAGGCTTGCAGATGCGGAAAAGATAGAGATTACAGATGTCCGTGATGAGATTAAGATTAAGAATCAGATTCCGAAAGAGAAGATTGATCATCCGGGACTTGGAGAAGGTGGAAAATATCATGAAAAAGCAGATGAGAATCCACTGCCGGATGGAACAACACTGACATTTGCACTGGCAGGAAATCAGAATTGCGGAAAGACGACACTGTTCAACCAGCTGACCGGCTCTAATCAGCATGTGGGAAATTTCCCGGGAGTGACAGTTGACCGTAAAGATGGAGTGATCAAGGAACACAGTGATACCCTGGTGACAGATCTGCCGGGAATCTACTCTATGTCGCCGTATTCCAGTGAAGAGATCGTGACCAGGAACTTTGTGTTAAATGAGCATCCAAAGGGAATCATCAATATCGTGGATGCAACCAATATTGAGCGGAACCTGTATCTGACCATGCAGCTGATGGAGCTGGATATTCCTATGGTTCTGGCACTGAATATGATGGATGAGGTGCGGGACAACGGCGGTTCGATCCTGGTAAATGAGATGGAGCAGGAACTTGGAATACCGGTTATTCCAATCTCGGCTGCGAAGAATGAAGGAATTGGCGAACTGATCGAGCATGCCGTGCATGTGGCAAAATATCAGGAAAGTCCGGGGAGACAGGATTTCTGTGATGCAGATGACCATGGCGGGGCAGTACACAGATGCCTGCATGGGATCATGCATCTGATCGAGGATCATGCAAAGAAGGCAGATATTCCGGTAAGATTTGCGGCATGCAAACTGGCAGAAGGGGATGAACTGATCCTGGAACAGCTCAAGCTGGATGAGAATGAAAAACAGCTCCTGGAGCATATTGTAAAGCAGATGGAACAGGAACGTGGACTTGACCGGTCCGCAGCAATTGCAGATATGCGGTTTACATTTATTGAGAAGATCTGTGATGCTACGGTTGTGAAGCCGAAAGAAAGCAAGGAACATCTGCGAAGTGCGAAGATGGATAAGATCCTGACGGGAAAATATACAGCTATTCCATGCTTTGTTGCAATTATGGCGGCTGTATTCTGGCTGACATTTAATGTGATCGGAGCTGCGTTGTCGAATCTGCTGGATATGGGAATTTCTGCACTTACGAATCTGGTAGATGGTGCGTTGACATCCTGGAATGTCAATTCCGTTATTCATTCGCTGGTAATCGATGGAATCTTTAACGGTGTGGGAAGTGTGTTAAGTTTCCTTCCGGTTATCGTTACCTTATTCTTTTTCCTGTCCATTCTGGAAGACAGCGGATATATGGCAAGAGTTGCATTTGTGATGGATAAATTACTCCGTAAGATCGGACTTTCCGGACGGAGTATCGTACCGATGCTGGTAGGATTCGGATGTACGGTTCCCGGTGTTATGGCGAGCAGGACACTGCCTTCGGAGAGAGACCGTAAGATGACGATCCTTCTGACACCATTTATGAGCTGCTCGGCGAAACTCCCGATTTATGCACTTTTTTACGGCAGCATTTTTCCCAAAACAAGGAGCAGTAGTGATGGTAGCGTTATATTTTGGTGGAATACTGATGGGAATTCTGATGGCGCTGCTTTTAAGAGGAACGATGTTCAAAGGTGAGGCCGTACCGTTTGTTATGGAACTTCCGAATTACCGTATGCCGGGAGCAAAGAATGTAGGGCAGCTTCTGTGGGAAAAAGCAAAGGACTTTTTGCAGAGAGCATTTACCGTAATCTTCTTTGCAACAATTATCATCTGGTTCCTGCAGACATTTAACTTACACATGAATGTGGTAGCAGATTCCAAGGACAGTATCCTGGCAGTTGTGGCAGGAATCATTGCACCGGTATTCCTTCCGCTTGGTTTCGGAAACTGGAAGATTTCTACTGCACTGATCACAGGATTTATGGCAAAGGAAAGTGTGGTATCTACGCTTTCGGTACTCTTTGGAAGTACGGCAGAACTGACGGGAGCAATTACGCCGGTGGCAGCAGCAAGCCTTTTGGTCTTCTGTCTGTTGTATACACCATGTGTTGCGGCTATTGCATCGATCAAGAGAGAACTTGGCGCAAAATGGGCGGCATATGTGGTGCTGGGACAATGTATGGTTGCGTGGATCGCAGCATTTATCGTGCATCTGATTGGTACGTTGGTAATGTAAAGAGGCATAAAAAAGCCTCCTGTGGATGGAATTAGATATGTTCCATTCACAGGAGGTTTTTGCTGTATATATTAAATTACATGCTCTGCTTTGGCTATTTGTTCCTTTATCTTATACCTTCCGCTGCGCCGGAGACTTGCGAATAAAGAGCCTGAAATATTGTGCCATACACTGAAGATTGCTCCAGGCAGTGTGGCAAATGGGTTTGCAGCAAAGTTTGCGGTGGCGAGTGTGATAGCAAGACCGCTGTTCTGCATACTGACTTCAATCGCAAGGGCAGTTGCTTTGTCATATTCCACATGGAAGATGCGTCCGGCAAGTAATCCAAGTCCCATACCTGCAAGATTATGTAAGATAACGATACAGAGTACGAGGAATCCGGATGTCATGATTTTTTCCGCATTTACTGCGACGATTCCGCTGATGATCATGACGATGGATACAACGGAGATCAGCGGAAGGATGCCGGATAATTTCTCAATATGTCTGCCGATCAGTCTACGGAGAAGGATACCCAGAAGAACCGGGATCAGTACGACTTTTACAACCGAGATCACCATCCCGGGAAAAGATACCTGAACCCATGCACCGGCAAGTAGATATACCAGAAGCGGCGTCATAACCGGTGCTGCCAGAGTTGAAGTGATTGTCATGCCAACAGAAAGTGCAACATCACCACCTGCGATATAAGTAATCACATTGCTGGCAGTTCCGCCGGGGCAGCATCCGACCAGGATGACACCAAGTGCGATATCCGATGGCAGATGAAGGAGGACCGAGAGTCCCCATGCGATCAGCGGCATAATCGTATATTGTGCGATAAATCCGATAATGATCTCTTTGGGTCTGGTAAATACCACTTTAAAATTCTCCGATATGAATAGTCAGTCCCATGCCGAACATGGCAATGCCGAGAAAGATCGAAGTATAGTTTGTAGTCCATGCAAATCCATCACGCCAGAAGAAGGCAATGACAGAAAAGCAGATAATAATCATTCCAATATATTTGGTAAGAACAGAGCTGAGCCGTGATAATGCATTTGTAACATGCTCCATATCTTATACCTCGTAACTGAAATTGTCGATGAGTCGTGTCTTTCCGATGTAAACGGCCATAGCAACCAGGACATCAGCATTTACGGAGTCAACAGGCTGCATGCTGAGTGCATCGACCATGGATACGTAATCAATACGTGCCAGCGGTTCACTGTTTATGATTTCACACATCGGTTCTAATACTTCAGATGCGGCAATACCATTCCGGATCAGTTCCTGACCTTTCTTTACAGCTTTTGAAAGGCAGAGGGCAGCTTTGCGTTCTTCGCAGCTTAAGTATGTATTACGGGAAGATTTGGCAAGTCCGTCTTCTTCACGTACAATCGGGCATCCGACAATCTGGATATCAAAGTTCAGATCCAGAACCATTTTGCGGATGATAGCAAGCTGCTGTGCATCTTTCTGTCCAAAGTAAGCACGGTCCGGTTTTACGATGTTAAATAACTTTGATACAACGGTACACACTCCTTTGAAATGGATCGGACGCGTCTTGCCGCACAGCGTATCAGATAAAGTATCGATACTGACAAATGCGTGTGGATCATGATACATTTCCGCCGGTGACGGACAGAAGATCAGATCTGTTCCGATGCTTTCACAAAGTGCACTGTCGCGGTCAAAGTCTCTTGGATAAGCTTCCAGATCTTCATTCGGTCCAAACTGTGTCGGATTGACGAAATCAGATACAACAACGATATCATTTTCCTCGCGGCAGCGACGGATCAGACTGGCATGCCCCTCATGTAGATATCCCATAGTAGGGACAAGACCGATGGTCTTACCTTCTTTTTTCCGAGTTATTACGAGTTCTCTTGTTTTTTTCAATTGTGTTAGTTACCTGCATTGGTATTCTCCTTTATTCGTTATAATTCGGAGAGTTCTCTTCTGATACACTGTGATCTCAGGTGGTTTCATGCAAAAAAATTACGTTATTATAATTGAGTATCTTTTTATTCCATGTCTTTTAATAGTCCGTGACGTTCATAATTGGTCACGCGGCTTACCTTGTTCTCCTCATCTACGAATACAACCGCAGGTTTGTGTTCTTTTGCTTCATCCGGCGTATACTGTCCGTAAGCCATGATGATGATCTTATCTCCGGTACTGACACATCTTGCAGCAGCTCCGTTTAAGCAGATCATTCCACTGCCACGCTGTCCGCTGATGGTGTACGTTTCGAAACGGCTTCCGTTGTTTACATCAACGATCTGGACTTTCTCATATTCGAGAATTCCAGCAGCCTCCAGTAATGCTTCATCCACCGTAATGCTTCCTACATAATCAAGTTCTGCCTGAATGACAGTAGCGCGGTGGATCTTTCCTTTTAATAATTCAAGTGTCATCTCATATATCCTTTCCTTTAAGGAAAAAATCAGCCAGAATACATCTGGTCCTGAGTCTTATTTCCTAAAAATATAAGCTCATTTTTGTTGAAAATTATGAGATTCCAGTGCTTCAGTTCTGAGTATGGTTCTGTCAGGGACAGATACCGTCTCCGTTGTTCATTATAAAAAGGCAGAAAAGGTATGTCAATCTATGTATACAAAAAAACCAGAACCGGATTTTCTAAAATCATAAATCCGGTTCTGCGTTATTTTATTATCTTTTTTCTTTTCCTTTGCAAGGAGTGCGGCACCAAGTGCACCCGCATATCTTCCGTGTTCGGTAGGTGATACAGTCTGTCCAAGTTTCTGTGAGAGAATCTTTGTAAAATAGGTGCTGTTACTGAGTCCTCCTGTCAGGATCACTTTCTCCGGCAGGTTTTTCTTCATGGCAAGCTGAGCCACCTTGTTTGCAACTGAATCTACAACACCGGCTGCGATATCTTCCCGCTTCTGTCCCTCACCGATATAGTTGATGACCTCAGATTCGGCAAATACCGTACACAGGGAACTGATCGGAAGAACAGTTCCTTTATCCGCCATATCAAACAGTTCCTGCAGGGTAACGCCCAGGCGATTTGCCATAATCTCCAGGAATTTACCGGTTCCGGCAGAGCACTTATCATTCATCTGGAAGTCCTGCACCATACCGCCGGACACCAGGATGATCTTGGTATCCTGTCCGCCGACATCGATAATTGCACATTCATCACCGGCCATCTCACGGCCGCCTCTTGCGTGGCAGGTAATCTCTGTGATAACATGATCAGCAAAATCTACGGCAACACGGCCATATCCGGTTGCGACAACTTTCGAATCGTTCGATAACACATCGATGCCATCTTCCAGTAAACGATCCTTGATCGTCTGGCAGGTTTCTTTGCTGCTCCATCCGGTCGGCAGTACAAAATGTAGATCATGATCTCCTTTTACAGCAACTTTGGATGCGGTAGATCCGATATCAATTCCAATATAATTCATAAATTCATTCCTCGCTTAATATTAATTTTTTAACAATATCTGTCCCGCCGTGGATTAATATCCCGTTCAATGGCGGCAATTTTCAAAATCTCAATATGATTCTCGTCGATAAATTTCCGGATCGCTTCCAGATCCTCTTCTCTGACGAGCAGTGAGATGCCGCAGCACTTACTGGCTGCGCGCGGCGTAGGAGCGATGGTGGCCTTGATACCGGCTTCTTTTAATATCCCATACAGACGCATCCCGTTGTCATGGTTGGGAAATAATACATAATGCTGTATCTTTTGCATGATCTGTTACCTCGGTTACTTATTTGTTATCTAACATTTCGATAAATGCACTGATTCTGGTACGAAGCTGTCCGGCATCACTGTCAGTGTAATCAGTTTCGATTCCAAGAACAGGGATTCCGGCTTCTTTCATTGCTTTCTCTACGAAATATCCCTCGGTATCATACAGATTACAGAACTTAAGGTTCACATCAATGATACCATCAACTTTGTATTCTTTTGCAAGACGTAAGATGTCATCGATACGTCCTTCATTCGGTGTAAAGCATGCACAGTTGATCTTCATGTATCTTTCGGCCAGAGCCATGTACTGGTCTTCCAGGGTTGTTTTGCTTTCATCAACAAGATTTTCGAAATATCTGGTTCCTGTACACATCTCTTCACAGACGATCGCTGCTCCGCTGGTCTCTACAATATTATGAAGCTTCCAGTTTGGAATTGCAAGAGGAGTTCCGGTCAACATGATACGTTTGGTTCCGGCAGGGACAACACTCACACCGTCTTTCACTCTCTGATCCAGCTCGTCGCATAACTTGTTTGTCATCTGTGTAAATCTTGCAGGATCATCATAGAATGCAATCTGAGAGATCAGAAGCACATCACATCCGCTGATCGGAAGATTCTCATTCTTGCGCAGATTGTAAAGACGTTCCAGGGCTTTTCGTTTATTATTAATTAATGTAATGCTTTCTGCCAGTTTTTCAGCAGTTACTTCATTTCCGGTAAAATTTTTCCACGACATTCTTAAATGTCTCGATTTCTTCTGCCCAGGCCCGGATATCTTTGGCACGCTTCATTTGTGGAAGATCCATGACATGTAACGGTACATCTTTAGAAAGAATCTCCCATGCTTTCTTCTTACCATCGCAGGTTGTCTCCCCAATGAACATATCTGCGATACGGAAGAATGGACAGGTACGGTCAAGACGTGCACCGACAGATGCCTTGATCAGTGGACAGGTATTGGCAGGCAGGACTTTCTCTCCGCCAGGAACCCAGAACTGGGATCCGCCACATAATCCGGTAGCAATGGCATCTGCTGCGAATACGATTTCATCCGGTACATATACACAGAATGTACCGAATACTTTACCCGCCGTTTTTTCTGATGTTCGATCAGTTCCGCAGGACGGATACCATGAATATCGGCAACCACCATATTATAATAGTCCATAGAATCCGGACGGTTTTCCTGTGATAAAAATACATCCCCGAATGCCTGTGGCAGTACTGCGCAGAGCTGGTCATGCAGGTCTACATCCATCCCAAGTTCTTCCCACATTTTACGATAATCAGCCATTTTAAAATACCTCCTTATAATGTAATTGATCCGATGTTATCGATAAAATAACCGTAACACGTTTGGAAGGCCAGGGCAATGCATACCGGAGGAATTGGTTATAGATAATTCCCAAGTTCGATAAGATATATTTGTAAATTCTATACTGAGAATAATTCTCGCAACCCGTCGATGCAGCAGTCAATTTCTTCTGTGGTATTGAAGTGGCTGAAGGCAAAACGGATGGTTCCATGTGGCATGGTATGCAGGGCCTGATGTGCCATCGGAGCACAATGAAGACCGACTCTTGTCATGATCCCGTAATCCTGTTCCAGAGAAAATGCAATCTCGGCATTATCATACTCCGGAAAATCAAGAGAGACGACAGCAAGCCGGTCCTGAATCGTCTGTTTTCCCGCAATATGTGCCTGTGGGATTTCCTGTATTCTTTTAAGAAAATATCCGGTCAGTTCCATTTTCTTCTGATGGATAGCCGGAATGCCTGCTTCTTCCAGATAAGTCAGGGCAGCGTGAAGTCCGATGATACCCGGAAGATTCATGGTACCGCTTTCGTACTTGTCCGGGAGATAGTCCGGCATAAGGAGTGAATCCGACTGGCTTCCGGTTCCGCCTGCGATCAGAGGCGTCAGTTCATGATCCAGTGCTTCCGATATCAGAAAGCCGCCGATACCCTGGGGACCAAGCAGACCCTTGTGTCCGGTAAAAGCAAGAAAATCAATATTACATTCCTGCATATCGATATCGACAGAACCGGCACTCTGTGCAGTGTCTACGGCAAAGAACAGATGATGACGCCGGCAGATATCACCAATCTCCCGAATCGGCAGAATGGTTCCGCATACATTGGAAGCATGAAGCATGATGACTGCTTTTGTCTCCGGGCGGATCAGTGCTTCGACAGATTCCGGTTGCGTTGTACCATCTGTTTCAGCAGGGATCATCGTGTAATGAATGTCCTGTGAAGCAAGCTGGCAGAGCGGACGCATCACGGCATTATGTTCCAGGCTGCTGACCAGTACGTGATCTCCGGGTCTCAGGAGACCTTTGATCAGATAATTCAGGGAATAAGTGATTCCCGGTGTGAATATGACATGTTTGGAATCCGGTGCATGAAAAAAGTCTGGCGAGCTGCATACGTGTGAGAAGCACCAGACTTTCCAGCTCATACGCACCTTCATAATTTCCCCGGTTGATATTGAAGGCGCCGGATTCTAAAAGTTCTGACATAGAAGAGGCAACTTGGGGTGCTTTCGGCCAGGATGTGCTGCCATTGTCAAAATATATTTTTGGATTCATATCGAAAACCTCCATAAGACATTATATAGTTCGTGTAGCATTTATCGATATTGTAACAGATTACCGGATGGAAAAATACAGAGGATTATCAAAAATAATATAGCTTTGTACGTTATCATAGAGAAAACAAATGATGATTATAGATAAAAATGATAGAATGAACCGATTTATTAATATTTCCTATTAGGTAAAATGAAGTGTGAGTGGTATGATAGTCTTATGGAAAAATTTATCAAAAAATCAGGAAAAAATACGGAGGAATTTTAATATGGAGTTAATTAAAGAACTGCCGGAAGTGTTCGAAGAATTTGCCGAGCAGCGTCAGAAATCATTTATGGCAATGAAAGGATTAAAGGATCAGGGAGTTCCGGTTGTCGGAGCATATTGTACTTATTTCCCGGCAGAGATCGCAAGAGCAATGGGAGCAGTTACGGTAGGCTTATGTTCTGTATCCGATGAGACCATTCCGGATGCAGAGAAAGACCTGCCAAAGAACTTATGTCCATTGATCAAATCAAGCTATGGATTTGCCAAGACTGATAAATGTCCATTCTTCTATTTCTCAGATGTAGTTGTTGGGGAGACAACCTGTGACGGAAAGAAGAAAATGTATGAGTATATGTCAGATTTCAAAGATGTATTTGTGATGGAACTGCCAAATACACAGAGTGAGATGGCATTACAGCTGTGGAAGAGTGAGCTGATACGTTTCAAAAAAATATCTGGAAAAGAAATTCGACGTAGAGATTACAGATGAAGCTGTATTAGAGGCTGTAAAAGAAGAAAATAAAGTAAGAAAAGCTATGAAAGAGCTGTATCACGTTATGACACTTGACCCTGCACCAATCAAAGGCGGTGACCTGTTCAAAGTATTATACGGAAGCGGATTCAAGTTTGACCGTAAAGCAATTCCGGCAGAGATCGAAGCAATGAGAGATAAGATTGAAAAAGAATATGAAGAAGGAAAGAGACTTGATAAGATGCCTCGTATTCTGATCACCGGATGTCCGATCGGAGGAGCAACCGAGAAAGTGATCCGTGCAGTAGAAGACAATGGTGGAGTTGTAGTAGCGTTCGAGAATTGCAACGGAGCAAAATCTTTCGATAAATTAGTTGACGAAGAGAATCCGGATGTATATGATGCACTGGCAAGACGTTACCTGAATATCGGATGTTCCGTTATGACACCGAATCCAAACAGACTGGATCTCCTTGACCGCCTGATCGATGAATTCAAGGTAGACGGAGTTGTAGAGATGACACTTCAGGCCTGTCATACATATAATGTTGAGTCACTCTCTATCCGCAAATTTGTAAATGAGAAGAAAGGAATCCCGTATATCAATGTAGAGACAGACTACTCACAGGCTGATATCGGACAGCTGAATACCCGTATTGCGGCATTTATAGAGATGCTGTAGGGCAGAGCTAGATCCACTTATTGAAAGCTGACCACCGTAGCGCAATTGGGATTTAATTCAGGAAGGCTGTGGATACCCGAACCGGAATAAAGCTTGGAAAGGCGTTCCTGCTCAGGTTCCATCGGCGGGTCAATTCTAAAGGGGGTAAAATTCTGCTAAAAGCAGGCTTTCAAAATTTGAAACTCGGCATACGCCTCAGACAGTCAAATTTTGAAAACCTAACGCAGAATTTTGCCCCTTAAGAATTACCAACGCCTCTTTCACATTCACTGGAACGCCTTTCCAAGTTTTATTCCGTGTGTATCAAATGCCTTACGAATTAAACAGCAATTGCGTAACGGTTGTGACAGCGGAAGGTTACAGTGGTCAGCTGTTAATTAGTGGATTTTCAAGGCTTTTGACATGATTGTGTACTGTAGTGGACTACACCGGGTTACACTTCCGGGCATTTCATTTATTAACATCCGCTGCCAGTCACGACTTGAAGGAAACAATAGATAAGGATTATTGTGAATGTGGAATGCCGTTAGAAACAATTAGAGAGTCAGAAGCA
>ENA-OQHD01000599-OQHD01000599.1-human-gut-metagenome-genome-assembly--contig:-NODE-599-length-12571-cov-2.423578_pt1 | contig 12571 bp, 15 predicted proteins | sample MGYA00242560_ERZ504711 | MGnify/ENA primary metagenome ERZ504711 (study PRJEB26092, sample SAMD00036198) | human gut metagenome | host: Homo sapiens | study: EMG produced TPA metagenomics assembly of... | reverse complement strand
CATCGATCACTGCCATGGAGGCGCTCCTTCGCGTCGTGCTGTTTCGGCGGCGCGGTGCGGAAACGGCTTCGAGTTGAACGCTCGGCCAGCATCGCGCAGCTCCTGATTGTAGAGCATCGCGTTCGCGGCGCATTAGGCAGAAGCATGTTTCTGGGTGCCGCTTTCGAGGCTTCGGTGCTGAGCCTTCCGATTGGCAAGAGGTTCGAAGACCCCTTCCAAAACAGCGCTGCTTTCCATTCGTCACGAGGTAAAAAGCTTGTTATGACTAGCACTCGAAGCTAAAAGAGTGCTAAGCCTTTTTCGACAGTGACTTTTTATGAGCTTCCGCATGCTCGGGTCAGTGGATTTTTCAGCCGAGCGGCAGAGGCGCCTATCGTGCGCGCGGTGATGGCGAAGCGCCGCACACCGATGAGAAGGGAACCAGACTATGTCCAAAGACATTGCGTTCGACAACGAAACCCGTACGAAGATGGCTGCCGGCGTCAACAAGCTGGCCGACGCCGTGAGGGTGACGATCGGCCCGAAGGGGCGCTACGTCGCCATGCAGAAGGAGCACGAGAAGCCCAACGTTTCCAACGACGGCGCCACGGTGGCCGCCAATGTCGATCTTGAAGATCCCATCGAGAACATGGGCATGCAAGATCGTGCGCGAGGCCGCCATCGCCGCGAACAACGACGCGGGCGACGGCACCACGACGGCGACCATCCTTTCCGACGCTATCGTGAGCGAGGGAGTACGCTGCGTCATCTCCGGTTCCGATCCGCTGGCGCTGCGCCGCGGCATCCAGCGCGCCGCAGACGCGGTGGCGCAGGAAGTGCTCAAGGACGCCGTCGAGGTTTCCACGCGTGAGCAGATAGCCGAGATCGCAACGGTTTCCGCAGGAGATCGGGTCATCGGCGCAAAAGATCGCCGAGGCCATGGACGCTATCGGCAAAGACGGCATCATCTCTGTGGAGAAGTGCCCAGAACTTCGGCATCGAGGTGAAGATCCTCAAGGGCATGATGTTCGACAACGGCTTTATCTACCCCTTACATGGCCGATGATCAGGGCCGCTTTGGAAGGCGAGCTGAAAGAGCCTACATCTTTCTGACCGATCAGCGCCTGGGCGACAATTTCGCCGACATCGTGCCCGTGCTGGAGGAGGTCATGCAGTCCGGCCACCCGCTGCTGATCGCCGCCGAGGACGTGCGTGGCGAGGCGCTTAACGCGCTGCTCATGAACCGCCGCCGCGGCACGCTGATCAGCGTCGCGGTAAAGGCGCCCGCTTTGGGCGACCGTCGCAAGGCGGAGCTTGAGGACTTGGCCATTCTTACCGGCGGCGAGGTCATTACTCCCGATCGCGGCCTGTCGCTCTCCGATGCGCGCAAGAGCATGCTCGGTCGCGCTGCAAGCGTGCAGATCACCAAGGACCGTACGACCATTCTGGGCGGCAAGGGCAAGCCCGAGGACGTCGAGCAGCGTTGCGCGCAGCTGCGCGCCGAGATCGAGCGCACGCAGATCGACTACGATCGCGACGTGCTGCGCGAGCGCTTGGCGAAGCTGTCCAGCGGCATCGCGGTCATGGAAGTGGGCGCCGCCACGGAGTCCGAGATGAACGAGATCCGCAGCCGTATCCAGGACGCTTTGCTGGCTACCCGCTCGGCCGCAGAGCAGGGCCTGGTGGCCGGTGGCGGCGTGGCGCTGCTGCAGGCCGCGTCCGCGCTGGACGGCCTCGTATGCGAGAACGCCGAGGAGCAGCTGGGTATCGACATTCTGCGCAAGGCGCTGGAGGTGCCGCTGCGCGCTCTGGCGGAGAATGCGGGCTATCGCGGCGACGTGGCCGTTGAGAAGGTCAAGGAGCTGCCGCTGGGCCAGGGTCTGGATTGTATGACTGGCGAGTACGGCGACATGATCGGCCGTGGCATCGCCGACCCGGCGAAGGTTACGGTCACGGCGCTTCAGGCCGCCGCTTCTGTGGCGTCGCTGATTCTGATCACGAACGCCTCCGTCAGCGAGATGGTGCCCGAGGAAGACTAACGTCCTCGTCGAAACCCGGTTCTGCCATGCGGGCCCGCGCAATCGCGCGGGCCCGCTGTCGTCCGACATGGAGTGCGCTCGTTTCCGTTTAACCGGTATGCCGCGCCGGTTATAAGAGCTTGTCCTTGAGAAGCTCCAGCATCTCGGCGATTTCAGAAACGGGTTCGGGGTTTTCGCTGCTCAGCCAGCTACAGAGGACGGCGAAGGTGCCCTGAAAGATGAACTCGCGCGTATACTGCGTCTGCGATTTCGTGCAGCTGCTGGCGATGGCGAGGTTTTTGAAGAGCCCGTTGATGCCCGGCAGGGAGAAGAGGTGCGTTGCGAATTCGTGGCTCGGGATGGCCCGCACGAGCGTGCAGAAGGTCGTGCGCTGCTCGTAGAGGTTGGCGAGCACAGACGCTACGGCGCCTTCTTGTTCGGGGATGAGTGCAAGGCTTTCGTCGAGCTGCGCAAGAAAATCGCTCTCGATCTCGTTGAGCAGGTCGGTTTGGCTTCCGTAGTACTTGTAAAAAGTAGTGCGGTTTATCTGGGCGGTCTCGCATATCTCGAGTACTGAAATCTTGTTCAAGGGCTTCTTCTGGAGCAGGTGCACGAGTGCGTTTTTCAACAGCGTCTTGCTCAGGCGTATCCTCTAGTTCTCCATCAAGCGCTCCCTCGACAAAAATGCTTCGAATGTTCATTTCAAATCAAATACTGCATAGTGCGTTGAGCATGCGACATTTGTCTATCAACAGACTGTTGACTACAAACCGTTGTGTTTACTATTGTACAAACCATAGCGAGATGTCAATACGCCAAAACTCAGTTCTCAGCAGTTGAAGGAGGCGGTTCGCATGAAGTTCTGGCAGAGGTATTGGTACTACATCGGAGGGGTCGCTTTCGTTATCCTCGCGTTCGCTATGGGGCTTTGGGGCAGCGCCGCCCTTGACTACGTGCAGGTTTTGCTCATCTTCAGCTGGATGGGCATGTTGGTGCATCAGTTCGAAGAGTATGCCTGGCCGGGCGGTTTTCCGCTCATCTCGAACATGATCGTCTTCAACGAGATCGAGCGTCCGGATCGCTATATCTTGAACCAGCGCCAGTGCTTCGTCAGCAACGTCGTCCTGTGCTATCTATGCTATATCGTTCCGATCTTCTTCCCGCAGCTCATTTGGCTTGCCGCGGCTCAGATATTCCAGGGTCTCTGGCAGATTCCGGCGCATGGCATCGTGCTCAACATGCGCTTGAAGTCCAAGTACAACCCCGGTCTTTTGCTTTTTTGCTTCCATTAAATCTTCCTTACTATATTCCATTGTTACCCTCCATAACTTCTGATTGTTGCCGTCTTGACGATTATGTATCTTTACATTACCTTCTGAAACATATGGCGCACCTTGTCCAGGCGGCTGTTTGGACGGCGGGGCTGGATGACCGGCTGACCGACAGCGGCCTGATATCCTTTCAGCTCTGTAAGGCATACGCTCCGCCCGTTGGTGTAAAAGGCCAGATCAGTACGGTATGCCTGTATACAGCGGGCGGGAATCTCGCCAGTAAAGACAACTTCATCCTTTTTTACCTGGGCCGTTTCGATGGTGGCACAGTATTTCGGTGCATCATGATAAGCCCTGGAAAGGTATTCCTGGGGCGCATAGAGGATGAAGGAGAGATAAGGTTCCAGCAGCTGCGTCCCCGATTCCTTCAATGCCTGTTCCAATACAATCGGGGCCAATGAGCGGAAGTCCGCCGGCGTGCTGACCGGACTGTAATAAAGCCCGTATTCAAAGCAAATCTTACAGTCCGTTACGTTCCAGCCGAACAAGCCCTGCTCCAGCCCGTAACGGATACCATCCCTGACAGCGTTTTGAAAACTCTGGTTCAAGTATCCCAGCGAAACCCGGCTCTCGTATTGTACACCGGAGCCAAGCGAGAGTGGTGTAACAGACAGTCCTATGGATGCCCAAAACGGGTTGGGCGGCACCTCGATATGGATGGTGTGGCTGGCTGCTTTGAGCGGCCGCTCCATATAAATGACGGAGGGTTCCTTTACCACTGTTTCAAGCTTGTATTTTTCCGACAGCAAAGCGGAAACAACCTCCAACTGCACCCGGCCCATAAAAGAAAGAATGATCTCATGGGTGATGGAATCCACTTCGCAACGCAAAAGCGGGTCAGTATCCGCAAGTTGCGTAAGAGCGTCCAGCAGCCGTTCTCTTTGCGCTGCCGTTTTCGGCGCAATCGCCGTCCGCAGCATGGGGAGGGGGTCCTCGCGCCACCTTTTACGAGGGAGCCGGGTTTGGTCCCCTAATACATCGTTTAACCTCACGCTGTCGCTGGGAAGGATAACAATTTCACCCTGATAAGCGGTGTCTGTCCGAACAATTTCCCCTTTGGATGGAATACGCATCTCTGTGATTTTCAGCTTTTCTCTCCCGGCCAGGGCCACCGTATCCCGCAGGCGCAGCGTTCCGCTGTATAACCGTAGATAGACACGCCGCTGGCCGCAATCGGTGTACTCAACCTTGAAAACGCTGCCGCATAGGGCGGCGCCCCCCTGTTCCCCAATCGGTTGGAACAGCCCTGTCACCGCATCCATCAACGGTTGAATGCCAAGGCCATTTTTGGCGCTGCCATGATAGACTGGGAACAGGGAGGCGTCTTGAACCCGCTGCTGTTCCTCCCGCGCAAGTTTTTCCCGGCTGATTGGTTCTCCTGCGATATACTTTTCCAATAATTCATCGTTATTTTCGATGACCGCATCCCATGCTTCTATGTCGGTATTTTCCTCCAGGACTATTTCCGGGGACAGCGACACCGTCTGCTTGATGATAATATCGGCGGAGAGCTTATCCCGAACAGACTGAACCACGCTCTGCAAATCAACGCCAGCCTGGTCGATCTTGTTGATAAAGATAACGGTGGGAATGTTCATTTTCCGCAGGGCATGGAACAGAATACGGGTCTGGGCCTGCACGCCATCTTTAGCGGAGATCACCAAGATGGCCCCATCTAAAACAGCCAAAGAGCGGTACACCTCCGCCAAAAAAGTCCATGTGGCCGGGCGTATCCACAATGTTAACTTTACATCTGTGCCACTGGAAGGAAGTGACTGCCGCTTGAATGGTAATCCCACGCTGCCGCTCCAAAAACATGGTGTCCGTCCTCGTTGTCCCTTTTTCGACGCTCCCCGGTTCTGAAATGGCTCCGCTGGCATATAGCAGGCTCTCCGTCAAGGTCGTCTTTCCAGCGTCTACATGGGCAAGAATTCCAATATTGATTATTTTCATGTGATTGTCCTCCCTTTACAGCCCCAAAGGGCATAAAAATCCCCAGCAGTAAAATACTTTTACCACTGGGGATTATAAGTTGCGGACATACACATATACAGCATACACCTGTTTGTGATTGCTGTTTTTGGGGATATGTCAAAATTGATAAGGCAAAATGTATTCTTAAATTGGGTACAAAAAAGCTAAGTCCCTACAAAAGGAGCTATCATAATCCTTTGTTCCCACTATTTGATTATAGTTTTATTTAAGAATACCTTGCCGCATATTTTTTACTCCTTTTCTGGATTAAATCATTGTATCACATCAGTTTTAGGAAAGCAAGTACCTAAAAGAAATTTTTCTTCCCCTTATATGTAACAATCATACCGGCTTCCTAGCGTTCAGAATGTTTTCTGCTGTCTGCTGTGGTGTTTGGTTGGAATTGTCCAGCCAAAAGCCGATCCGTGGTGTTGTCTGCATTTTACTAAATACAAATTCAATGTATACAGAAAGATATAAGGAGTGGGAGGGATTCCGCCGTAGTTGGCATTGTAGGAAAATCCAAAAGTTTAGATTTTCCCACAATGCTTATCTTTTGGTCTTTGGTTCGGAATAGTGTAGTGCTGGCGGTCTATCTCTTGTTTTCGGTTGCTTGCTTCCTTACCGTACATGAGCATTCGCGGCGGTGTTCTTGCAGCTGCCCGTCGCCATCGTGTTCATATGGTACGTGCTGACGTTCATGCCGGAAGCCGCTAATCAGCTTTGGTGGGGCATTTCCCGGTTCGCTCGTGCTGCTGGGCATCTCGTTCGGCTTGCCGATCCTCTTCATGCATGACCGCGATTCTAAGGATCCGTTCGAAGAGCGAGAGCTTTAGGGGTTACAAGCGCGAGTACGTTGCGAAGGTTTGGGAAGAGCGCAAGGCTGCCGCAGCGGCAGATCCCGGCAGCGTTCCGAAGGGTCTCTTCGGCAAAGCGAAGAAAGCGAAGTAGGAAAGCGAGTAGACAAATGGCAAGCAATTTCGTTAAGAAACTGGACAAATGGTGCGATAACCAGTGGATCGTCTTCCTGTGCGTCACGGCGACGGTGGTGGCGGTGCTTGCCGCCGTCTTCTGGGATGTCATGCCTCTGGGCAGCAAAGCGGGCGTTTTCGTAGCTTTCATCATGGCTTTCCACGTGCTCGAGGAGTGGAAGTTCCCCGGCGGCCTCCATTGGTTTTACAACACGAGCGTCTTCCGCCCGAAAGACGAGAGCCTCTACGATCCGACGCGTTATCCCATGAGCCGGCTCACGGATATGGTCACCAACGTGGGGCTGCAGTGGATCCCGCTCGTTTACGCAGCGCTCTGCTTCTTCCTTCCTCTGTCGAACGCGGTTGCGCTGTGCGTCATCCTGCTGTGCGTCATGGAGCTGTTCGCCCATACGGCGGGCGGCGTCGCCACCTACCTCTGGTATCGTGACAAGGGCAAGAAGACCATCTACCATACGGGGCTCGCCACGTCGCTCATGATGTTCTTGCCGGCCGCAGCGTACCTGATCGCGCATATCGCAGGTGTCACGGCAACCGATTGGCTGTGGTGTCTGGTGTTGTTCGCTGTCATGTGCTGCGTGTGCGTGCCGCTTACGGAGACGCCTCTCAAGAAGTGGGTTCGCAAGCAGGAGCCGGGCATGTTCGCGTTCGAAGATGCCAAGTACTACATGCGTTATGGCGGCTATTGCAAGGAGGATGTCGAGCAGTCCGAGGCTCGCGTTGATTAAGAGGACGCCGAGTATGGGGTGCGATAGGGCGTGGCTTGTATTCATGTACGCTGCGAGGCTCGCCGCGCCGTCAAGGGTTAGGAGTTCGCTTTCGATCGAGTTAAAAACGTGTAGACCTTGTGAATCACTGAGAAATGATTTGCGTTCGTTAAGACAGACGGGTAATATTCTTTCTTGCCGCGTTTTCCTGTTTGAAGGCACTTCGGGCAGGAGAGGTAGGCGCAACATAACGATGCGGGGTGGAGCAGTCTGGTAGCTCGCCGGGCTCATAACCCGGAGGTCGTAGGTTCAAATCCTGCCCCCGCGACCAGTAACTTGCAGGTCGGAAGCTGAAAACGCTTCCGACCATTTTTTTGCGTTCGGATCCATTTTCGACACAAATCTGGGCAAAATCCGGGCTAAACGATGAAATGCCTTGATCGGTGTTCATTGTCGCGGTAGTTGCAAAGCTTGCCACCATTGCAGCGCCACGCGATCCTTCGATGATTTCGCCGTCCGCGCCGCGGCATTGAGCGATACGCGCGTTTGGCGCTCGAGGCATCGGCACGATTTTTCTTTGAGCGAAATGAACGCCCCCTCACGCCCATCTGCCCTGCTTCGTTCGGCTCCATGCACGAGCGTTCGTTCGCTGTAATCGGTCGTTCGTTCGCGGCGGCTTGCGGACGGCAGAAGCGGTTCCCATACTGATTCGCAGACACCGGTCGCGACGCGCGGTCGGACGAGAAAGGGGTAATCATCATGGCGGCAACCGAGCAGGAGATGATGGAGCGCACCGCGCGTATCCAGACGATTGAGGAGTTGCGCGAGGCATGCGCTGAGTTCGGCGTGGAGATGTCTCCCGAAGACGAGCAAGCTTTCATGGCTGCAAAGGCAGAGTTGCGGGAATTGTCGGAGGGGGAGCTGGACGCCTCGGTCGGCGGATCGAGTTTTTTCGGCCCCGGATCGCCGTATATAAACCTGTTCGACACCTGCGACCAATGGGATGGCCGGGATTTCGATAATCGCATATGCGCCACGTGCCACAACAAGCAGATGCTCTATCCGTTTTTTGCCTGCCAGTTCAAGCCGAAAAACGCCTCATCGTAAGCGGGGGAGGGAGAGGGTCGCCGAGGCGGCGTGCGCATGTAAAGGAAGAAAAGAGCGACATGAAGCGACTTTTGAGAGAAGATCTGGTTCTGCGGGGCTGGGAGAAACTGCCCTATGCCGTGGTCGAGCGGCCGCACAACGGCGTGCGCTTCGTCGACGCGCGCACGTTCGAGGCGCTTTCGCTGTGCGATGGGCAGATAGACCTATCGCTGCCCATCATCAGCGACGAGGTGCGCGCCTTCGTGGAGAAGCTGGAGGAGCAGGGTGCCGTGCGTCGGTGTGAACCGGGCGAGCGCCATCACGCCGACCAGGAGTACCGCCGCTATCAGAACCGCTTCGTCCGAACCGCGCACTGGTCGATCACCGGCAAGTGCAACTACCGGTGCCGCCACTGCTACATGTCCGCGCCCGACGCGAAGCTGGGCGAGATCGACCACGACACCATGATGGACCTGGCGCGGCAGATCGCCGACTGCGGCATCCTGGAGGTGTCGCTGACCGGCGGCGAGCCGCTGGTGCGCCGCGATTTCATGGAGCTGGTGGACGCGCTTTTGTCCTACCGCATACGGATCGCGCAGATCTACACGAACGGCAAGCTGGTGGACGAGAAGCTGCTCGACCAGCTGGAGGAGCGCGAGATTCGTCCCGAGTTCAACATGAGCTACGACGGCACGCAGGGCTGGCACGACTGGATGCGCGGCGTCCCCGGCGCGGGCGACGCGGTGCTGGCGGCGTTCGACCTCTGCCACGAGCGGGGTTTTCCCACCGGAGCCGAGATGTGCCTGCACCAGGGCAACAAGCACCTGCTGCGGGAGAGCGTCAGCACGCTGGCGGCGCACCATTGCGAGAGCTTGAAGGTCAATCCCGTGGCGGACACCGACACGTGGGAGCGCCTGGGCGAGGACAGGTCGCTCACCTTGGAGGAGACCTTCGAGGTCTACCTGGACTACATCCCCTGCTTCTACGAGGACGGCGCGCCTCTGGGCCTGCATCTGGGCGGCTTCTTCATGGGGCGTCCGGGCAGCGGGGATTGGACCATCCCCAACATACGGGAAGCATCCGGAGGAGCGCGACCCCGCCGCGTGCGCGTCGCAGGTGACGTGCGGCCACGCGCGCAGACGCTCTACCTGTCCCCGGAGGCGCGGATGCTGCCGTGCATGGCGCTGTCGTCCATGCCGATGCAGGAAAGGTACCCGCTGGCCACCGAGATCGGCTTGAGGCAGGGTCTGTCCGACTCGGAGTACCTCTCGTCATCGATACGCGCGTGAGCGCGCTGTGGGAGCACAACCTCGAGTGCGCCCAGTGCGAGCACCGCGGCGCATGCGCTGGCGGGTGCCGCGCGAGCGCGCTGTTCACCGCCCCTGACGACATACTGTCGCCCGATCGCGCCCAGTGCCTCATCCTGAAAGGCGGCTACGCGCCCCGCATCCGCGAGGCGGTAGAAAAAGCCCAGGCGAGGATCGCCGAGAGAAAGGAGAACGAATGAAGCAGGACATGAAGGAATTCATGGCGAAGGTCCTGCGGGTCAAGCTGGAGGCCCTCGCTGGTCTGCCGGAAGACGAAGTCGCGGCGAGAATGGCCGCCATCGCGTGCGAGGCCGGTTTCGAGGTGGCGGTCGAGATCTCGACCCCGCCGAAACGGAGCTCGACGAGAGCGAGCTTGCTGCCGTGTCCGGCGGCTCCGTAATCGTGTACCCCACTCTTCAAGTGCAATTACCAGCAAGATAACACGCTTTGCTGCGCCTCCTGCGCGTATAGCCGTTTTTCGTACCCAAATCTCTACTGCCTTTTTAGATAAAAACGAAGGCGGGCCGAAGCCTGCCGAAGTCATGCCTTTGCAGTCCAACGGAAACCTTCAATAGAGAGGAGCGCGCATGAACGAGCAATTGAAAGGCTTTTTGAAGAAGGCGAGCGAGGACGGGCCGCTCAAAGAGGAACTCGGCGCCCTCGCCGGCCTGCCCGAAGAGGAACGTGCCGAGCGGGCGGCAGCCATCGCTCGGGAAGCCGGTTTCGATGTGTCGGTCGAGGACTTCGCTCCTGCCGAAGCGGAGCTTGACGACGACGAGCTCAACGTCGTGGCAGGAGGAGGTTACGCCTGCTGCTGTAGGCAAACCGGTACGGGCCTGATGGATGATCGCCCTGTGCTGTGCGATTGCCCAAGAGAGGGGACAGGAGCCTGGACCGACGGAAGCGGGTTCGTCAACGTCGATAGGGTCTGCCACTCGATGGGCGCCGTTGGCTAGGCCTTCCCCGTGTGGTCTTGCTGGAAGATGGCGAAAGGAAGACGCGCGAACAAGCAGGTGAAAGCGTTCTTGGCGAAAGGGCAGGGTCGAAGCGAGCGGTTTTCTCTGTCGGCTCAGCCCTTCGCATTTCCCCGCCGTATTCAGCAGCGCGTTGCATGTGAGCCCTGCCGCCACATCGCAGTGCTTGGCGGAGATGGAGGGTTCTGAACGATTTTCAGTCGTCTTTTCCAAGCTTAGATGCTGAATTCCGCGAACGGAAGATCCCTCCCCTAGCCGTCCCAATCCCAAGGGGACGATGTTCTTACGCAATCGAAAGAGTGCGGGCCGGTGTCCAAGAAGAAGCGGCAATGAATGCAATAGTGCCTTTCGTCATACTCGTGTCCGGGGTTGGGAACCCATAATCCGCATCCGAAATGGTAGCGATTTGGGGTTTATTATGCGGTCAAGAGGGATCCCTGGCCCTCCTCCGGTTGCATCCAATTCCTGATCGGCGAGCTTTTCCGCAGCTTCTTCTGCCGTTGTGCTGGTTTCTTTGCCAGTTGCCATGGCGGGCCTTCTTTCTCTTTCTGAACCGCCTGCTTGAAAGCAGCTTGCGACGCCTAGCATACGAAGCGACGGCGTCCGTCCGCAACTCCTTGCGAACGAAAGACCGCTCGCGCGCAACGAAAACCCTTGTTGCTAGCCGAATAGCTCTTTCTTCACCTGGGATAGGCGTTTGGTGGGAATCTCGATGACAAGCCCGTTGTCCATCACCAGATCGCGTTTCTCCAGGCTCGCGACATGGCGCGGACTGATAGCGAAGCTACGATGCACGTACATCATGTCCAATCCAAGTTGCTCCAGCACGTTTCCCATGCAGCCGTGCACCGTTACGTCCGTCTTCTCGCAATGAAGCACGGTGCGCTGCTTTCGCGCCTCCACGCACACGATCTCATCGGGCTTGATGCGCCATGAAGTGCCGTCTACGTCGCGCACGGTAACGGCCTCGTCTTGGCGTTGGCGCATCAGGACGGCTTTGAGGTACAGGTATGCCTGCTTGCTCACGCTCACGGAAAGCGGCTCGCTATCTGGTGCAGGAGGCAGCGGATGCGATACATGGCAATAGCAGATTTTCAGGGAGTCGTCGTTTTCGTCGCGCTTTCCACACGAACGTGAAGCGCTGTTCCTGTGCGGCAAGTCGGCCGGATGCCGGGTCGCCGAAAACCAGGTAGCTCCCTGCCACGATGCACAGGGTCTCCTGGGCGGCAACGGGCAGGTACTGCTCGCACATAAGAACCACGCGGGTCGTTCGATTGCGATCTGCTCCATCTGCCGGCGAAACGAATCGCTTGATGAGTCGGGCTGGTCGTCCTGTGCCCCCATCCATGCGAAATCATCGGAAAGGCGGGCGGCGCACCAGCTTGTCCCGCCGTTCCAGTACCGATGGACGAACTCGCGCGTCAGCGAAATCGTCTCGTCCATCAGGGGATGAGAAGCAGGACCGTCCACGGGAGCCTCGCCCCGAACATGCCTGCTGCTCTCGCTAATCACGGTATGTTCTCCTGGAGACATGCGCCGAACGGCGCGAGAACGAAGTATGCAACACGGCCTTCTTCACTGGCAACCTTTCAGAAATGCAGAAAAGGATGAAGGCGACGAGCGCCTTCCCCGCAGTATAGAAGAAAGCCGCAGACGGCTCGTCGATGCCAAACGAGGTCGAAACGAACGCCCCTTCAAACGAAACGAGCGTTCCCTTTGCCTACCGCTGCGCACTGCGCAACAGGCCTTTTCGTGCGGTTGAATAGGTCGTTCGTTCGCGACGCCTTGCGTGCGAAGGCCGGCGATTCCTACACTTATCGGCAGGCATCGTCCAAGAAGGACGGACGGAACAGGAACGGGGGAGCTGCTATGGCGGCTACCGAGCAAGAGATGATGGAGCGCGCCGCGCGCATCCAGACGATTGAGGAGCTTCGCGAGGTCAGCGCCGAGCTCGGCCTTGAGTTGAGTCCCGAAAAGAGGCAGCTTTCATGGCGGTGAGAACCGCGGAAGGCGAGCTCACCGAGCAACAGCTGGATGCGACCGTCGGCGGGGCCTATCATGTCGTGTCCCCGTCTGACGTGTGCGACTTCCAGGCATCGGAGACGAAGTGTTGCGCCACCTGCAAGTACGGTCAGTTCGATTGGCCGAATTACTATTGCGTGGTAACGCTGTAAAACCAGCAAACCGAAGAAACGGAGAGGATTGC